>ERZ773104.1530-NODE-1530-length-30040-cov-3.927564_pt1 | contig 30040 bp, 34 predicted proteins | sample MGYA00511920_ERZ773104 | MGnify/ENA primary metagenome ERZ773104 (study PRJEB29015, sample SAMEA2737857) | human gut metagenome | biome: human gut; feature: human-associated habitat; material: faeces | place: China | collected 2012 ... | reverse complement strand
GAATGTGCCCTGCCCTTTCCAAGCGAGTGAAAATCCTGACCTCACAAAAGCGTATTGTGTACATTCCGACCAACAGCTTCTATCAGGTGCTTTCGGCAGAAGCCTATAGTAAACATGGTTTCAACATTCATGGGGTTGTGTTTGATGAACTGCATACGCAGCCGAACCGAAAGCTGTTTGATGTTATGACCAAAGGCTCCGGCGATGCCAGAATGCAGCCTTTGTATTTCCTGATTACCACAGCCGGAACGGACACAAATTCAATCTGCTATGAAGTTCATCAAAAGGCAAAGGACATTCTGGAAGGCAGAAAACATGACCCAACTTTTTATCCCGTTATCTATGGTGCTGATGAATCGGAAGATTGGACTGACCCGAAGGTTTGGAAAAAGGCAAATCCATCCCTCGACAAAACCATCGGAATAGATAAGGTGGTGGCTGCGTGTAATTCTGCAAAAGAAACGCCGGGCGAGGAAAATGCGTTTCGGCAACTGCGTCTGAATCAATGGGTAAAACAGGCTGTCCGCTGGATGCCTATGGAGAAATGGGATAAATGCAAAGTAGCGTTTGATGAAGAGAGGCTTGCCGGGCGTGTTTGCTATGGTGGTCTTGACCTTTCCTCTACAACAGATATAACAGCTTTTGTACTTGTCTTTCCACCTACTGAAGATGATGAACATTATTATGTTTTGCCCTACTTCTGGCTGCCGGAGGAAACTTTGCCCCTTAGAGTAAGACGTGACCATGTTCCATATGATGTATGGGAACGGCAAGGCTATCTGAAAACCACTGAGGGAAATGTGGTTCACTATGGCTTTATTGAGAATTTCATCGATGAACTGGGGCAGAAATTTCACATCAAAGAAATTGCATTTGACCGCTGGGGTGCGGTGCAGATGTCGCAGAACCTTGAGAGGTTGGGTTTTACGATGGTACAATTTGGACAAGGATATAAAGACATGAGTCCACCTACCAAGGAATTGATGAAACTGACCCTGGAACAGACCCTTGCCCACAATGGACACCCTGTTTTAAGGTGGATGATGGACAATATTTTCATTCGCCGTGATCCTGCCGGAAATATCAAGCCAGACAAAGAAAAATCCACAGAGAAGATTGACGGTGCGGTTGCCATGATTATGGCTCTTGACCGTGCAATTCGCTGTGGATGTGTTTCTGATGAATCGGTTTATGATACGAGGGAGATGCTGGTTTTGTAATGTCTATATATACAACATGGGTGGCTGATTTTCCTTGATTTTTCTGTAGATTTAGCGGCTTGCTATTATTCCGGTTCAGAGTTAATATGTACATAACGGAAGTGCAAAGCCCGCCGGAATAAAAACACGGAGGAAACCAGAATGAAAAACATCACGAAGAAGGAACTAAACCGCATTGCAAAGGAGTACGGCTACGATCTGCAGTACCTTGAGGATCAAGTTCTCGATTGGGAGAGCGACGGCATCCGGGTGGATGCGCAAGACCTCCAAGAATACTGCGCAAACGACGACATCTGAAAGAAGGCAGCCCCTGCGCGGACAGGGGCTGCCATTTCACAACTACATTGATTGACTTTTTCTGATTATCATGCTATAATTTGAGCATGAATGGAGGAGCTAATCATGAATGAATTAAAGATATCCGAAACGGATCTTGTCAATCAGTTTGCAGAATTGTGGCACACTCAGCACCCTGATGAAATTGTCGATACGCATTCTGGAAATGATGACTCAGGAATGGATGTACAAATACAATCTTCTCAGAAAATTATTGGTTTAGAAGCAAAACGATTTGCAGACAATAGAAATTCGTCCGGGAATTTTTATAAGATGTTTGGACAGATTCTAAAAGGACGCAAGTTATTTGAAAATGAATCAAAAAAAGTTGAGTATGGTTTTCTGTTTCTTTTTTGTGATAAGGAAAGGGTGCTTTGCTACCTCAAAACAATAAACTATTTCGATTTGATTACTTTTTTCACAGCTTTTGACATTAAGCATTTCTACTTTTATAGATGTAATGATGGAATCAAGAATTATTATGATGAAATTATAAAGACATTATCACAAAAACAGTTTGGAGAATAGTATGAAACAAGCACTTGCACTCGCAGGTGCTTGTTTCATACCTTGAAAGGAGCGTGATTTCATGGGGATTTTCAGCGGGCTCTTTAAGTCCAGAGATAAGCCGACCAACAGCTACGACAGCCCGTCATACACATATTTTTTCGGCAGAAGCAATGCAGGAAAAAGAGTCACCGACAGAACAGCCTTACAGCATATTGCGGTTTATGCCTGCGTGCGGGTGCTGTCAGAAGCGATTGCACAGCTGCCGCTTCATGTGTACAAATACAACGATAGCGGAAAAGAGCGAGTGCCACAGCATCCGCTTTATTTTTTACTCCACGACCAGCCAAATCCTGAAATGACTTCTTTTGTTTTCCGAGAAACCTTAATGTCACATCTGCTGATTTACGGCAATGCCTATGCACAGATTATCCGAAATGGCAGAGGTGATGTTTTAGGACTGTATCCGCTGATGCCCGACAAGATGAAAGTTGACCGTGATGAAAAAAACCGCCTGATATACATTTACAGCCGTTACGATGAAGCAAATCCGAATCTGAAAGAACAGGGCGACATCGTTCTTTATGCTGATGAAGTCCTGCACATTCCGGGTTTAGGATTTGACGGACTGGTTGGATATTCGCCGATTGCACTTGCGAAAAATGCAATCGGCATTTCTATTGCCTGTGAAGAATATGGGGCATCGTTTTTCGGAAATGGTGCTTCACCAAGTGGCGTGTTAGAACACCCCGGAGTGATCAAAAATCCGGAGCGTGTGCGTGATGCTTGGCAAAGAGCCTATGGCGGAAGAAATGCTCACAAGGTCGCAGTTTTAGAGGAGGGCATGAAATTCACCCCCATTGCAATTCCAAACAATGAAGCACAGTTTCTGGAAACCAGAAAGTTTCAGATTGAGGAAATAGCAAGAATGTACCGTGTACCGCTTCATATGATCGGTGACCTTGACCATGCAACATTCAGTAACGTAGAACATTTATCCCTTGATTTCGTGAAATATAGCCTCGATCCTTGGATTGTCCGATGGGAGCAGTCATTGCAGAAAGCCTTGCTTTCTGATTCTGAAAAAGGGCAGTATTTCGTGAAATTCAATGTGGACGGGCTTTTGCGAGGCGATTATGCTTCCCGTATGCAGGGCTATGCTACTGCAAGACAAAACGGCTGGATGTCGGCAAATGACATCCGAGAACTTGAAGATATGAATATGCTTTCAGACGAAGAGGGTGGAAACCTGTATCTCGTAAATGGCAGCTTTACAAAACTCGCTGATGCAGGAGCATTTGCAAATCCAAAAAAGGAGGAGAAAACCAAATGAAGAAATTTTGGAACTTTATCCAAAACGAAGATACATCAGAAACAGAGCTTCTGTTTAACGGTCCTATCTCTGAAGATACCTGGTGGGGCGATGAAGTGACACCTGCTTTGTTTCGTGATGAGCTTGCAAAAGTCAGCGGGAACTTGACTGTCTGGCTGAACTCGCCGGGCGGAGATGTATTCGCTGCAAGTCAGATTTATTCCATGCTGAAAAATCACAAAGGCAAGGTTACCGTGAAAATTGATGGCATTGCTGCCTCCGCTGCGTCTGTTGTGGCAATGGCAGGCGATGAAACCTTGATTGCACCGACTGCCCTAATGATGATCCACGACCCCAGCACTTGTGCTATGGGAAACAAGGCAGATATGGAAAAGGCTATCATCTTGCTCGATGAAGTCAAAGAGAGCATTATCAACGCCTACGAAACCAAATCTCACCTCAGTCGAAATAAGATTGCAAAGCTGATGTCCGATGAAACCTGGCTCAATGCAAAAAAGGCTCATGAGATGGGGTTTGTGGACGGGATTCTGTTTGCAGAGAAGAAAATGCCTGTTGTTCCCAAAGAGGAAGAACAGGATGAAGAGGAAAAAGAAGATACACTGACTGCAATGACCTATTCTAAATCGAAGAATCTATCTGCATTCTTATCCAAAGTATCTGCATCAGCAGAATCCGTTACAGGAACACCCATTGACCAGCTTGAAAAAAGACTGGCACTTTTGAAATATTGATTGGAGGAATTGATTATGACGATTAAAGAACTCAGAGAAAAGAGAAAGAAGGCTTGGGACACTGCCCGTGATTTTCTTGACAGCAAGAGAAATGCAAACGGCGTTCTCAGCGAGGAAGATTCCAAGACCTACGATGCAATGGAACAGACGATTGTAGACCTTGGAAAGGAAATTCAGCGTCTGGAAAGACAGGCTGAAATTGAGGCAGAAATGAACAAGGCAACCTCAACACCTGTTCTCGGAAAACCCACAGCACCGACTATTTCTGAAAAGACAGGTACAGCAAGTGATACTTACAAGAAGGCTTTCTGGAATAGCGTCAGAAACCGCAACTGGATCGATGTCCACGATGATTTACACATTGGCACAGACGCAGAGGGCGGTTATCTTGTTCCAGATGAGTTTGAACGAAAACTTGTGGAAGCATTGGAGGAAGAGAGCATTTTCCGCCAGATGGCAACGGTCATCAAAACTTCCAACGGCGACCGCAAGATTCCGATTGTGACTTCCAAGGGCGAGGCTGTCTGGATGGACGAGGAACAGCAGTATTCTCTTTCTGATGATACATTTGGGCAGGCATCGCTTTCCGCATATAAGCTGGGAACGGCAATTAAAATTTCTGAAGAACTTCTCAATGATTCTGTATTTGATTTGCCGTCCTACATCGCAAAGGAGTTTGCAAGAAGAATCGGTGCAAAGGAAGAAGAGGCATTCTTTGTTGGTGACGGCAAGGGCAAACCGACCGGCATTTTTAATGCTACAGGCGGTGCAGAAGACGGCACTTCCACCACAGGTACAAGCATTACATTTGATGATGTGATGGAACTCTTCTATTCTCTCAGAAGTCCGTACCGCAAGAAGGCGGTGTGGGTGCTCAATGATTCTACAGTAAAGGCACTTCGCAAGCTGAAAGACAACACAGGCAATTACATCTGGAATCCGTCCGTGCAGGCAGGTGTGCCGGATACTATTCTCAATCGCCCTTACAAAACATCCAGCTATGTGCCGGAAATCAAGGCAGGCAACAAGTGCATGGCATTTGGCGACTTTAGTTATTACTGGGTAGCGGACAGACAGGGACGCTCTTTCAAGAGACTGAATGAACTCTTTGCCATGACAGGTCAAGTTGGTTTTCTTGCAAGTCAGCGTTTGGACGGCAAGCTGATTCTTCCGGAGGCAATCAAGACACTTACCATCAAGAAAGCGTGATGCTATGATTACGCTGAAAGAAGCGAAAAACTATCTGAGAGTGGATTATGAGGAGGACGATAGTCTGATTCAGAATCTGCTTTCCACAGCAAAAAATCTGGTAATGGACGTTGGCAGAATGAATGAATCCGCACTTGCTGAAAATGAAGATACCGTGCGGACTGCGATGCTTTTCGCACTCGGTTATCTTTACGAAAATCGAAGTAATCCCGATTATCAAAAGCTAACGCTGAATCTTCGTTCAATTTTGTTTGCACAGCGAGAGGGTGTGATGTAATGGAAATCGGAACTTTGAATCAGCGAATTACCATTCTGGAACACAGAACTGTTATTGATGAGATTGGAAATCACATCACCAAATGGGAAGAAATATTCTCCCTATGGGCAAAAGTGACTGTAAAAACTGCAAGTGAAACCACGGATGCAGGTGTAACTAAAGAAATACAGAAACTTGAATTTCTCGTTCGTCAAAGTCCTGCATCGCTGAACATCAACAGCACCAATTTCCGTATTCTTTTCAGGAATAACATTTACAATGTCACCGGAATTACTCCTTTATACGACCACCACAACTACATGAAAATCGAGGGTGAGATAAGAAAGGCAGGTGCTCCCGATGACTACTATTGATGCAATGTCTGATGAGATTATGAAAGGTCTGACGGAATATGCAGACCTTGCAGATACTGCTATGAAAAAGACAGTCCGAAAAACTGCAAAGTCTGTAAAAGATGAAATATCTGCAAACGCTCCGAAGCGAACAGGTGCGTATTCAAAAAGCTGGACTGCCAAAAAGACAAAGGAAAACAGCCATTCTCTTGAAATGACTGTCCACAGTAAGAATCGTTATCAACTGGCACATTTGTTGGAGAAAGGCCATGCCAAGCGTGGCGGTGGTCGGGTATCCGGCAAACCGCACATTGCTCCTGCGGAAGAAAACGGTGTGCAGTTGCTGGAGCATTTGATTGAGGGGGCTTTGTCATGACCTACGAACAAATCGCAGAAATGATGGAGGAAATGGGACTGCCTTTTGCCTATCATCATTTTGCAGAGGGTGAAAGTCCCGCACCGCCTTTTCTGCTGTTTTTATCTCCCGGCGAGAATACATTTTCTGCGGATAATTCCATGTATTTCAGTTTTAAGAAACTGGATATTGAACTTTATACAGATGTTAAGAATCCTGAACTTGAAAGACAAGTTGAAAGTGTTCTGAAGAAACGCAAAATTTATTACACAAAATCAGAAGTATGGATAGAGTCGGAAAAGCTCTATGAAGTGCTTTACGAAACGGAGGTATAACCTATGGCAAACAAGAAGAACAAAGTTAAATTCGGTTTGCAGAATGTCTACTGGGCAAAAATCAATGAATGGGGTGAAGATCCCGACGGCAACAAAACTGTCCCTGCATATGGTCCGTCAAAACATCTCCCCGGTGCTGTATCGCTTTCTATTGACGCAAACGGCGAGGCAGAAAATTTTTATGCGGACAATGGTGTTTATTATGTCATCAACAACAACGCAGGATATACAGGCGACCTTGAAATCGCTCTTATCACAACTGAATTTGCAACTGAAATCTTAGGAGAAATCCTTGATAATAATGGTGTTCTGGTTGAAAAGAATGATACGGAGCTTGCACAGTTTGCATTGATGTTTGAGTTCTTAGGCGATAAGCACCATATCCGTCATGTGATGTATTGTTGTTCTGCTTCACGACCTGCAACAGAATCTGCAACCACTGAGGAAAGCACAGAAGTCAAGACTGAAAAGCTGTCACTGAAAGCTACTCCTTTGCCGACAGGTCTTGTGAAGTCTAAAACTACTGAAAGCACCACAGATACAGTGTATAATAACTGGTTCAAGATGCCGTATAATCCTGATACGACAGTTAAATCTTCTGCCAAGTCATCATAAGGAGGTATTGCTATGGCTATTCAGAAAAACATTACAATTGACGGGATTGAAGTACCTTTTAAGGCAAGTGCTGCTGTGCCACGTCTTTATCGTCTGAAATTTTGCAGAGATATTTATAAGGACTTTGCTGCACTGAAAACTGAAGTCACTGAAGGTGATGAAAACAAAAGCGAAATTGGTATTGAAAGCCTTGAAGTTTTTGAAAATATCGCCTATATCATGGCAAAACACGCTGATTCCAATGTTCCTGACAACCCCGATGATTTTCTGGAACAGTTCAACACATTCAGCATTTATGAAATTCTTCCTCAGCTTATCGAACTCTGGGGACTGAACACCGCAACGCAGGTAGAGTCTAAAAAAAACATCGCCAGACTGACCGCCCGATGACAACCCCTCTTTTTCTCCTGAGATGCAAACAGCTCGGTCTTTCTATGACCGAGCTGTATTTGCTTACTATTGGACTTATCAATGATATGTTCACTGAACGTGAAAATGACGAATATGACGGTTGGCATGATGTCGCTGGACAGGCTGATTTTGATAGTTTTTAAGTAAAAAGGCTCGTCCCAATTGATGTGGAACGAGCCTTTTCAACTATCGGTAAAATTTAACCGGCCTTTTTGATCTTTGCTCTCTTTTCACTCGCAATATCATCAGAGAACATAAATGCGGCAGTAGCCTTTATGGTGCATTCCTGAACTTTGTCCAAAACATGATCAATCCCACCTGCGTCCTTGATGTTTTTTAACAAAGCAGCATTACCACTGACTTTTCTACCGTTTTCGTTAACAAACGGACGACAGAGTTCGTTTGCAATCGGATTTTTGTGACTCATTTCAATCCCCCCTCTCCGCTATTATTGTCAGGTAAACAAGCCTGACTGGGAAAAGCGTCTATGATTTCAGCCGGGTTGCTCCGTTGATTTTCATAAAACGCTTGGAAACCAGCAGCGGCAGCCGTTGTCAATTGGCTTTCCCTTCGCTGAATTTCTTGCAATAAACGCTGCTCTTTGACAACACGTGAAATGGTTGCTTGACCGACGCTGAGAAACTCAGCAACCTTTGCTTGTGATTTACCATAATCCTCGCAAAGTCTATAAGCCAACTCTTCGTCAGCACTACTAAGAGCTTTCTTCATTGAATAACACCCTTTCTGAATTACTGTGATTAGATTATACCGCATAGCACCGTGCTTGTCAATACCTAATGAATAATTTTATACATTTACATTATTCGTGAATGGATTATATTGGAGGTGAACCGCATAACAAACAGAATCAAGGGCATCACCGTTGAGATTGGCGGTGATACGACTAAGCTGTCAAAAGCCTTAGAGGGTGTAAACAAGAACATCAAAAACACCCAATCACAGCTGAAAGACGTAGAGAAACTTCTGAAACTTGACCCAAAGAACACAGAACTGCTCTCACAGAAACAGAAACTTCTTGCCGACAGCATTTCTGCCACAAAGGATAAACTTGCAACGCTGAAAACTGCCGCAGAACAGGCAAACACTGCTCTTGCAAATGGCGACATCACACAACAGCAGTATGATGCATTGCAGCGTGAAATTGTCGAAACAGAAAATGAATTGAAACGTCTGGAATCAGAAGCAAAAAATGCAAATTCTGAACTTGCTAAAATCGGTGAGGCAGGACAAGTTCTTCAGAATGCAGGCGATAAAATTTCAGGTGTAGGTGAAAAACTTCTGCCTGTTACCGCAGGTGTGACGGCTCTCGGAACTGCTGCTGTGAAAACTGCCTCTGACTTTGATTCTGCGATGTCAAAGGTTGCCGCTGTTTCCGGTGCAACGGGTGATGATTTACAGGCTTTGCGTGATAAAGCCCGTGAAATGGGCAGCAAAACAAAGTTTTCAGCAAGTGAAGCTGCCGAGGCTATGAACTATATGGCAATGGCAGGCTGGAAAACAAATGATATGCTGTCGGGTATTGACGGCATTATGAATCTTGCCGCTGCCAGCGGTGAAGATTTAGCGACAACATCAGATATTGTCACAGATGCACTTACAGCATTCGGTTTAACAGCACAGGATAGCGGCCATTTCGCTGATGTGCTTGCGGCTGCAAGTTCTAACGCAAATACAAATGTATCTATGCTTGGTGAATCGTTCAAATACTGTGCTCCGATTGCAGGTGCTTTAGGTTTTTCTTGCGAAGATACCGCTGAGGCACTTGGCTTAATGGCAAACGCAGGTATCAAGTCCACGCAGTCCGGTACTTCCATGCGTTCCATTATGACTGCCCTTTCCGGCGATGTGAAATTCTGCTCTGCCGCCTTTGGAGAAATGGAGATCGCAACTTCCAATTCAGACGGATCAATGCGAAGCTTATCTGATATTTTAGCGGATTGCAGGGTTGCATTTGACCAGATGTCAGAATCTGAAAAAGCAAGTGCCGCAGAAACTCTTGTGGGCAAAAATGCCATGTCCGGCTTTCTTGCTCTGATGAATGCCGCACCTGCGGATATTGATAAGCTTTCAAGTGCGATTTCAAACTGTGATGGCACTTCACTTTCCATGGCTGAAACCATGCAGGATAATCTTGCAGGACAGCTTACCATTCTGAAGTCACAGCTTGAGGAACTGGCTATTTCTTTCGGCGAGATTCTGATGCCAGTTATCCGTGACATCATCACCAAAATACAAGGATTTGTGGACAAACTGAATGCCCTTGACCCTGCAACAAAACAGACCATTATCAAAATTGGATTGATGGCTGCAACTTTGGGTCCGCTTTTGATTGTGATAGGTAAAACAATTTCTTCAATTGGCGGACTGATGACTTTTATCAGCAAAGTCCCGACAATGATTGCAGGTGCTAAGACTGCATTTTCAACGCTTGGTGCTGCAATTAGCGGTATTTCTGCACCCGTGGTGGCTGTCGTTGCAGTTGTAGCTGTACTTATTGCAGCATTTGTAAATCTATGGAACACCAATGAGAACTTCAAAAACAGTATTCTTTCTATCTGGGAACAGATAAAGTCTACCTTTGAACGTCTGACATCCGGAATCGTTGACAGAGTGAATGCATTGGGCTTTAACTTTCAGAGTTTCGGCGATATGCTGAAATCTCTGTGGAACGGTTTGTGCAGTGTGCTTGCCCCTGTATTTGAGGGTGTATTTCAGCATATTTCGGATATTTTCACCTTTGTGACGGATACTATTCTGAGCGTGCTTGATGTATTTATCGGCTTATTTTCGGGAAACTGGGAACAGTGCTGGAACGGTATCAAAGGCATTTTTACAGGTATCTGGGATTTTGTAGTTAACCAATTCAGCAATATTCTGAACACGCTGAGAGGTGTGGCAGATGTATTTCTCGGTTGGTTCGGAACTTCGTGGAATGAAGTCTGGACATCAATCAAAGACTTCTTTGTCGGCATCTGGGACAGCATTTGTTCTGCATTTCAGTCTGTCGCTGATTTTTTCACAAACATCTGGAATGCGATTTCCACATTCTTTACCACAATAGCGACTGCGATCTATACCACAGCGGTTACGATTTTTACCTCTGTCTATGATTTCTTCGCAGGAATCCTGACCAATATCCATAACTTCTTTTCCACCATTTTCAATGCGATCTGGACGGTCATTTCAACGGTCTGCACAGCCATTTACGATACGATTTCAAGCATCTGGAATGCCATTTACAGCTTTATTTCGCCTCTTTTAGAGGCATTTAAATATCTGTTTGAAACCATTTTTCAAGCGATTCACATCATGATCAGCAACGTGATGGATTGGATCTCGGAAAAGATACAGACCATATGGAATGCGGTCGTTGCATTTCTCACGCCGTTGCTTGAGGGGATTAAAACGTTCTTTGAAACAATCTGGAACGCCATTTATACCACGATTTCAACGGTTTTAAGCACCATTTCAAGCGTGATTTCTACCGTATGGACTGCAATTTCAACATTCATTTCCGGTGCGATGAACACGATTCATTCTATTATTTCGAGTGTATGGAACGCCATCAGCGGTGCGGTTTCAAGTATCGTCAATGGAATTAAAAGCACTGTATCTTCTGTCTGGAACAGCATTTCTTCCACGATATCGTCTGTGATGAATACCATTCATTCTACGGTAACAAACATCTGGAACAATGTGAAATCCTCTGTTGCAAGTGTCATCAGCGGCATTTACTCCACGATTAAAGGCGGATTTGACAATGCGGTGAACTATGTCAAAGGGCTTGCATCGGATGCGTGGAACTGGGGACAGGATATCGTTTCCAACATCATTGACGGTCTGAGAAGTATGATTGGCAGTCTTGCCGACAGTGTATCAGATATTGCCGATACAATTCGCAGTTATCTGCACTTTTCCGTTCCTGATGTAGGTCCGCTGACAGACTTTGAAAGCTGGATGCCTGACTTCATGAACGGCTTGGCGGACGGTATCAACAAAAGCAAAAAGGTTGTAGCAAAGGCAGTTTCAGGTGTTGCAGATACAATGAGAGTAACGCTCAATTCTGATCTCAACTACAATCTTGACAGAATGACAGGTGCGATTATGAATGGCAGTTCTGAAAATTCTGTTGTCAACAACTACTACAATAACGACAACAGCCGTACAGTAAATCAGACCAATAATAGTCCGAAATCACTGTCTCGGCTGGAGATCTATCGGCAGACGAAGAATGCGGTGGAGATGTAAAAAGGAGCGATTTTGGTCGCTCCTTTTACTCTGCAAACTGGAATTTACTGCAATACCCAATCTTCTCTTTTTAGAATGGTTACCTCATTTTCTTCCGTTGTACCGAATGCTGTCTCATAGGTATCAAATGCATAGTGTTTGAAACCACTTTTTTCCTGAACTCTATGAGATTGCTCATTCCACAAGAAGTGACCACAGAAAATTACATCAAGATTAGCGTTCTCAAAGAGAAAACGAATTACTTCTTTCAACGCTTCCGGCATCAAACCTTGTCCCCAATATTCTTTGCTCAGAACATAGCCTATCTCACGACATTTCTTATTTTCAAATTCCGGGAAGTGAGTTTCATTGTATTTTTCGATCCCAACAGAACCTATTACTTTGCCCTGATATTCGAGTGCAAATGTTTTCTTATGGCTAATGAACATATCAAGAATAATCTTAGATTCTTCCTTGCTTTCATGAGGCTTCCAACCCGCCATTTGTCCGACTCCATCTACTGAAGCGTAGGAATAAAAGTCATCAATGTCGGATTGCCGCCACGGGCGAATCAACAAACGCTCTGTTTTTAGGATAACATTACTTATATCTATTTCAGGATTCATAGTATTTTACTCCTCTAAATTCCGATTTGTAAGGCTGATGCCCTACAATCATTTTCATATATTATACCATACCCATATACACAAAGTCAATGAAAGGCAGGTGAAATTTTGTTCTACACACTCATCCTCGAAAACGAAACAGGTCAGCAGATCGACCTTTCCCAAACAGCAAACCGATACATTTTCTCCAAAATCAAGGGGCTGAACCCACCCATCGGAACGGTCAGCACTTCAAATTATGCAGGAATGAACGGCAGTTACCTCAACAATGCCTTCATTGAAAAGCGAAACGTGGTCATTCCCTTTGAAATGCGTGGGTTTGATGTGGAACTCCGCAGGCACGAACTGTATCGTGTGGTCAAGCCGTCACGGTATATCAAGATATATTACTCCACAAAAACCATCTCTGTGTATGCAGAAGGTATCGTGGAAACCTGCGAGGTAGAGAATTTTGAAAAGCTGACCAATGGGCAGATTTCTATTCTCTGCCCCGATATTTACTGGTATTCTACAGAAACGCAAATTGCAGAATATTCCCGTGTCAGAGGTGCATTTCACTTTGTCTGTCCTGAAAATGATGAGCCATTTCCGATTGGTATCTACAATACGCAGGATATGATGACCATCAATAACAGCGGTGATGAGGTCGGATTCACTCTTGAAATCAGTGGAGGATCTGCAAAGAATCCGACCATTTACAACGCCCTGACGGACGAATATATGCAAATTTCAGGCGATATTCAAAAAGGTGATGTTATCACCATAACCACAAAAACAGGCAACAAAACCGTTCTTCTGGAGCGTGAGGGCGTTGTGACAAACATCATCAACCGACTTGTTTCAGGCTCAACATGGCTGAATCTGAAAACTGGCGAAAATAAATTCTATGTTCGTGCGTCAGATGGTCTGAATAACATCAAAGTCCGCCTGATACACCGCAACGCATACTTAGGAGTGTGATCTATGCAGATTGAGATCTACAACATAATCGTTTTGAACAACAAGCTGAATATTTCTCTGGAGGCTGTCTGTGACAGTTTTTCTTCGCTTTTGTGGGATATTGAATATTACAAATGTGGTACTTTTGAGGTGTATATTGCTACATCTTCCCGAAACATCGAGATTTTTCAGACAGGCAGAATTGTTGGCCGTGATGACGATAAGGAGCATTTCGGACTGATTGAATCCGTGGAACTGGAAACCGATTCAGAAGACGGCGACTATCTCATTATTAAAGGCAGATTTTTAATGTGTCTGCTTGAAAGAAGAATTATCTATCCAACGCTGAATTTTACAAAGATGACAACATACGGAATGATAATTCAGAAAGCCGTGGAAAATAACGTACTTGTTAGCGGAAACAGACTGATTCCAGGTTTGAAACTTGGTGAAATTCAAGGCACTTGCTGGTCGCAGACAACGAAATTACAGGTCAGCTATGACAACCTAATGGAATGGGTGTACACCATCTGTGAGAAAATCGGCGGAACTGCAAATATACGTCTGAGTAAAACCAATAATGAGCATTATGAAATGATTTTTGAACTTTCGCAGGGTGCTGACAGAAGTATATTACAGGAAGTAAATCCGCACATCATTTTTTCTGACAGGTACAACAATCTTCTGTCTTTCACCTATTTTACAGATACCTCAGTCAAGAAAAATTACGCTTATGTTCTGGGAAAAGGCGAAGGTAAAAAACGAAAGAGAACCATATATTTTGAGGGAACAGAGCCTTCTTCTCTCGACCGATATGAAGTATATGTTGATGCAAAAGACATCTCAGATGAAGAACAGGTTGACAACGAAACAAAACCAATTTCTGAAACCGAATATGAGGAACTTCTGAAAGAGAAAGGAAAACAAAGTCTTGTTCCTATAACAATGAAATCAGAATCACAAATTGCAGTGCAGTCCACGCAGTTTCAATACGGCGTGGACTATTTTGTTGGCGATTTTGTTACTGTAGAACATCACAAGTTTGGAATCAGGCAAAACAAAATACAGCTTGTTGGAATGATTGAGAGCTTTGACCGCAACGGCAGAAATTTAACACCAACATTCAAGGAGGAATGATTTATGGCATTTTCATTCGGATTTTTCAATTCTAAAAATCTTGACAGAACGTATACTGCGGAGAACTTCAACGACTATCTCGGCAGTATTATCTGTGACGGGATTCAGGATAACTTCGGGCAGTGTTTCAAGCTGACTGCAAATAAGTTGAAACTGACGATTGGCAGCGGAAAGGCATGGATTCAGGGGCATTACTTCATCTCGGATACGGCTTACACTTATGATTTATCTCGCTATGTGGACGAATCCCTGCCCAGATATATGGCGATTGGAATTTGCTGTAACACTTCTGAAAACGTCCGCAATGTCAGCTTTGAAATCCTCGCAGGAACACCTGCCACAAATCCTGCAATACCGAGATTTCAGAATACAGGTTACAAGAAATATCTCACCCTTTGCATTATCAGACTTGATGCAGGCACATCAGAACTCAGCATTACAGACTACAGGGAGAACAATAATTTCTGTGGATATGTCCGCTGTATTCTTGGCAAATGCAAGGTCACAGATATGCTTTCACAGCTTTCTGAAATTCAGATGCAGATAAAAGATTATAACATCACAGTTAGTCAATTGACAACAAAAATAAACGAATTAACGTTGAAAATTGACGAGATGACGGGCGATGTGGTTTCTATTGGCAAGTGCGGTCAGAATGTAAATTTTGTGCTTTATTCGGACGGCAGACTGCTCCTCAAAGGTACTGGGGCAACGTTTGACTATTCTACTGACAGCAATCCATCACCATTGCAAAGCAATGCAAATATCAAGTCAGTTATTGTTTCAGAGGGTGTGACAGGCATTGGTGAACGACTTTTTCAGTATTGTGATAATTTAAAAACAGTATCACTTCCGACAACACTTACAGCAATCAAAAAGGCTGCATTTCTGCCGCATATTGACGGTTACATTTATCATCAGACTCTAAATGGTTTGACAGAATTAAAGATTCCGGAACGTGTTACGGAACTTGGCGTAAACGCATTTGCAGGAACGGCAATCAAATCTGTAACTGTTCCGTCCTCTGTGGTAACCGTAGGTGCAATGGCATTCAGCGAGTGTCAGTATCTTGAAACTGTGAGATATGGCGGTAAAGTCATCAGCGACAGAATGTTTGTACGATGCACAAAACTGAAAAATCTCACTCTTACCCGAAACGTCAAGGAAATTGTGGGTGGATGTTTCAATTACTGTGAATCTTTGACCACAATCACTTATGAAGGCTCTCTTGCTGACTGGAACGCTGTTAAAAAAAATACAAACTGGGACAGCCATGCAGTTGATATCGAATCTCCGCTTGCAAAGATCCAGTGCCTTGACGGATATATGGAATATGTTGCAAACACAAAAACGTGGAAGGAAGTGAAGTCATGATAAAATTTCTTGTAAAAGGTCAGAATATTGAAACTTTGGAGCATGAAGTAATTGCCGCAGACCAGATTACTTTTGTAAAGATACATTTTGTGTTCGATAATAACTGGAAACCGCTGCATAAAGTGGTGCAGTTCACACAGGACGAAATAACCTACAACATGGTTCTCGGAACAGAAAATACAAACTGTTTTCTGCCAGCCGAACTAACCGCAGGGACTGTGAAAATGTCACTGTTTGGCTATGATGCAGAAGCAACTGAAACAGTCAGGGCAACGACAGTTGTAAAAACTTTGCACATCAGACCGTCAGGATTTGATGGTGAAAATGAAACACCGATACCGCCTACTCCTGATTTGTATCAGCAGCTTTTGCATAAGATTTCTGAAAAAGGCAAAGACGGCAAGTCAGCCTATGAAATTGCTGTAGAACACGGATTTGTAGGCACAGAGGCTGATTGGCTTGAAAGCCTGAAAGGGGTTGATGGCAAAGACGGATGTGACGGTAGAAATGGCGTTGATGGTTTACCGGGTAAAGACGGAAAGGATGGTGCGGATGGACTTCCGGGGCGTGATGGAATTAACGGCACAGATGGAAAATCTGCCTATATTATTGCCGTAGAACATGGTTTCACAGGTACAGAAAATGAATGGCTGCAAAGCTTAAAAGGTGCTGACGGCAAAGACGGAATAACTCCCGATATGTCAGACTATGCAACAAAAGCTGATATTGCAGAGTTGCAAGAGCAAATCAGGCAAATATCCGGCATCAGCTATATTTCTGTATTTGAAAGCGGTTCTGATGCCTTGCAGAAATACGGCGACAGTATTTACACTTATTACAATGACGGTTATCGTTCTCTTGCAGGATTTGCAGAAAGTTATCCGCACTTTTGTTCTGCTGAAAACAACTATGCTCTGTATTTCAATCAGAATGATTTCAGCTGGGCAGGAACGGTGTTTGTGATATTTTTGACACCTGTCGCAATTACTTCAAAAATGAAGCTGCTTTTAAGCTATCTGGTCGGTGCATCACAGGACGCTGAATTTTATCTTATTCCGAATACAGATAAAACAGGGGCGGAATTGGCTCAGTATATTTATGAGGAAATCAAGGCTGAAAATGCTTTGAAATTATCATTTAAATGGCTCTACTCCGATACTTTCATTTCTGTGATGCAGTCATTGGAAAACGTATCGGATGGAGAATACTACCTTGCTTTCAAAGGCACATCGGATAATTCACATCCGATGGTGAAGTCTATTAAATTTATGAAGGAGTGATCTTATGAAAGATACCATTTGCATGATTGCAGGCATTGTCGGCGGATTTATCGCAACGCTGCTTGGTGGCTGGGATTCTGCTCTTGCGACACTCGTTGTTTTTATGGGCATTGATTTTGTAACGGGAATCGTGACTGCTGCGATGGGCAAATCCAAACACAGCGAAAGCGGTACACTCAACAGCACAGCAGGCTGGGTTGGACTTGCGAAAAAGTTTTGTATTCTTCTTATGGTGGTCGTCGGCGTGAGAATCGATATTCTCATCGGCACAAATTACATCAGAGATGCAGTTTGTATCAGTTTTTGCCTGAATGAGCTGCTCTCCATTATCGAGAATACGACACTTATGGGAATCCCTTTCCCGCCTGCATTCAAAAAAGCAATTGATGTTCTGCAAACGAAAGTAGGCAGAACCGAAGATGAAAAGGAGGGCGAATAAATGGCTATTTTAAGACCTGATACATCAACTACTCTGAACGGAGTGAAAATCAACGAGTATTTACTCACAAAACATAATCCAAACAGAATCGATATGCCCTCTGTTTCAATGGAGGGCAAAGTTATCGGCGTAACTGTCCATAATACCGACTGGATTTCTGTAGCAAGCGGAACGACACCTGCGGAGCAGTATACAAGAGCAACCGTCAATGGCAATATGAAAGATGTCAGAGTACACTATTATGTTGACAATGTGTGTGCGTGGCAGAATCTGCCTCTATCCTTAAGCGGCTGGCACGCTGCTGACGGAAGCGGTAACGGCAACAGAAGAACCATTGCAATCGAATGCGTTATGAGTTCTGTTTACAATGATAAGGATAAGAAGTCTGAAGATAACTGTGCAAGACTTGCCGCAGCACTTCTGAAGAAGTATGGTTTTGACATCAATCATCTTTACACCCACACCCATTGGCTGAATGTCCGTGATGGACGAAACGGAACGATTGACCAGTTGAACACCATGTACAATCGGTACAAGATGTGTCCACTCTACATTCTGCCTCACTGGGCAGAGTTTAAGAAAAAGGTACAGGGATATATGAACGCTGGTTCTGCTGTTACTTCTGCACCTGTGGCAAAACAGCTTTACAGGGTAAGAAAGTCCTGGTCTGATGCTAAGTCGCAGATTGGTGCTTTTTCTTCTCTTGAAAATGCGAAGAAAGCCTGCAAGAATGGATATGCTGTTTTTGACAGTAATGGTAAACAGGTATATCCTGCAAAGAAGTCCGTTGATGAGGTTGCCCGTGAAGTCATTCAGGGTAAATGGGGCAATGGAAGTGAACGTAAAAACAGACTGACCGCTGCAGGTTATGACTACAACGAAGTGCAGAAAAAAGTGAATCAGATGATCTGATTTTCCATACATTATTGATTTTGTCCGCAGGTACTCCATTGTGAGTGTCTGCGGACTTTTTTATTTTCCAAAATAAATCCGCTCAAATTACTCTTCAATCTCCAGTGGAAAGTGAAACCATATGAAGTGGAGGTACTTTCATGCAAGAAAAATCAAAATCCATATTCCCTACTGAACTGCAGCAGGATTATAATTACTTTATGGCACAAAAAACAGCTGCTCTTATGCTGTCTGCCGGACTTATTTCCTTGGTGGAATTCAACAAATTAACCCAAATAAACCGTGACATATTCTCACCGTTTCTGGTTGAGATTATGCCTAAAATCACTTGATAAATTATGCGTTTAGAGTTATATATACAATGGTGGAAGGAGGTGAACCAACATGAAAACTGTAACCAAAATCGATAAAGTTCAGCCTTTGAAAACAGAAAAAAAGATACTTCGTGTTGCAGCATATTGTCGTGTTTCTACAGATTCTGATGCTCAGCTGGAAAGTCTTGAAGCACAGAAGAAACACTATGAATCTTACATTACTTCTCACAGGGACTGGGAGCTTGTTGGGATTTATTTTGATGAAGGTATTACCGGAACAAAAGCAGAAAAACGTCTTAGACTGATGCGTTTGATTGCTGATTGCAAGGCTAAAAAAATTGACTTTGTAATTACCAAGTCTATCAGTCGCTTTTCCAGAAATACTACAGACTGTCTGGAAATCGTCAGAACACTTTTGAATTTGAATATCCCGATTTATTTTGAAAAGGAAAATCTGAACACAGGTTCAATGGAAAGCGAACTTTTTCTTTCTATTCTGAGTTCTATGGCAGAAGAGGAATCTACATCTATTTCTGAAAATAACAAGTGGTCTGCAAAGAAACGTTTTGAAAATTGTACTTACAAGCTAAGCTATGCACCTTATGGATATTGTTTAGTAAATGGCAAATTGACAATTGATAAAACGCAAGCAGAAATCGTGAAACGAATTTTTACAGAACTTCTTTCCGGAAAAGGAACTGAAGCAATCGCTAAGATTTTGAATCAGGAACAAATTTCAAGTCAGAAAGGTGGACGCTGGACTTCTGCCAGTATTCGTGGAATCATCGCAAATGAAAAATATACCGGTGACTGCATTTTTCAAAAAACCTACACAGACAGTAATTTTAATCGGCACAAAAATAATGGCACACTTGACCGATATTATATTTCTGAACATCATGAAGCAATTATCAGTCATGATGATTTTAATGCCGCAAATGCTCTGATAGAACAGCGAGCCAATGAAAAAGGAATTGAACGTGGAAGTAAAAAATATCAGCAACGCTATGCTTTTTCTGGTAAAATCATATGCAATAAATGTGGCAATACTTTTCGCAGAAGAATTCACACGAGTACTTATGGAAGCTACACAGCTTGGGTATGCAATACACATTTGGCTAACAGTAAAAAATGTTCAATGCTTTTCATAAAAGACGCTGACATCAAACTTGCCTTTTCCACAATGCTGAACAAGCTGATTTACGGCTATCGATTTGTTTTGAACCCCTATTTAAAGGCTTTACAGGAAAATACCAGTGATGATGTTCTTCTTAAGATTCAACATTTAGAAGCATTGCTGGAACAGAATGCTGAACAACGTGAAACATTGCACAAACTTATGGGACAGGGTTACATTGACCAAGTTCTTTTTGCACAGGAAAACAACACCCTGCTTTCTCAGGCAAATGATTACAGAACTGAAATCGAAGCTTTAAATCGCTCTATAACAGGAGATAGCACAAAGGTTTATGAAACAGAGCGTTTGATTCATTTCTGTAAATATGGTGAAATGTTGCAGGAATATCGTGACGATTTATTTGAATTATTTACTGACCATATTCAGGTTTACAGCCGTCAGAAAGTCGGTTTTACACTTCGATGTGGTCTTACTTTTCAGGAGAAAATTTGATGGGACACACACCTTACGGATATCGAATCGAAAATGGCATTGCAGTAATTGACAAAACCACTGCCAATCAGGTTCAACAGCTTTACAAAAACTATTTATGCGGACTATCCCTTACAAACGCTGCAAAGGAAGCAGGTATTGCGATACTTCATTCTGGTGCAAAGCGAATGTTGCAAAACAAGCACTATCTTGGAGATGATTTCTATCCTGCTATCATCACCCAAGAAACTTTTTATGCTGTTACAGCAGAATTAAACAAACGTTCCGAAAAACTTGGACGTAACAATCGCTATCAAGCACCAATTATAAAAAGACCACCTACAACCTTTCGCATTGATGAAACAACTGAAAAATATGACAATCCAATCAGACAGGCAGTATATTGTTATAGTCTGATAGAAAGCGTGGTAATTGAATGAAAAATGTTATGATCATACCTGCAAAAAAGCAGGTTGGCAATATTGCCAGGCAACAGGAAGAAAAACCAAAACTTCGAGTTGCTGCTTATTGTCGCGTCAGCACAGACACGGAAGAACAGGCAACAAGTTATGAAGCTCAAATTGCTCATTATACAGAATACATTCAAAAAAATCCGGAGTGGGAATTTGCAGGTGTCTATGCTGACGATGGTATTTCAGGCACAAACACAAAAAAACGCAGTGAATTTAATCGCATGATTGAAGATTGTGAAGCCGGAAATATTGATATGATTATTACAAAGTCTATCAGCCGATTCGCAAGAAACACTCTGGACTGCCTAAAATACATCAGACAGCTGAAAGAAAAGAATATTCCCGTATTTTTTGAAAAAGAATCCATCAATACTATGGATGCAAAAGGTGAAGTTTTGATTACAATTATGGCTTCCCTTGCACAACAGGAATCACAGTCTCTCAGCCAGAATGTAAAACTGGGACTTCAATTTCGCTACCAAAACGGACAAGTACAGGTCAATCATAATCATTTTCTTGGATATACCAAAGATGAAAACGGCAATCTGATTATTGACCCAGAGCAGGCTGAAGTGGTAAAACGCATTTACCGTGAATATCTTGAGGGATATTCTATGGATAAAATTGCAAAAGGACTTGAAGCTGACGGAATTCTCACAGGTGCAGGAAAAACAAGATGGTGGTCAAGTACGATTAATAAAATCCTGCGAAATGAAAAATATATCGGTGATGCCTTACTGCAAAAAACTTATACCACTGATTTTCTCAGTAAAACCAGAGTAAAGAATAACGGTATTGTACCCCAATACTATGTGGAAGGAAACCACGAAGCCATCATTCCAAAAGATATCTTCTTACGAGTACAGGACGAACTGGTACGCAGGCGAGTAGTCAAGACCAGCGCCAATGGCAAAAAGCGCAGTTACAGCTGCAACCACTGCTTTGCTCAGATTGTTATTTGCGGTGAGTGTGGTGAAATGTTCCGCAGAATTCACTGGAACAACCGTAGCTGCAAATCCATCGTCTGGCGCTGCCTTAGCAGGCTGGAACCTACCGGTGAAGAATGCCATGCAAGAACCGTCAATGAAACGGTATTAGAAAATGTGGTTGTTCAGGCGATTAACACGCTCCTTGGAGATAAGTCAACCTATCAGGCACAGCTTCAGCAGAATATTGCAAAGGTCATCCGAGAAGCACAGAAAAATACCGCTGACGGAATTGATGAGCAACTTATAGAGTTGCAAAAGGAACTGCTACAAAAGGCTAACAACAAGGAAGCCTACGATGAAATTGCCGACCAAATTTTCAAGCTCCGCGGGCAGCGTGAAAAATGCACTGTTGACACTGCTGCCAGAGACGCACAGATTGCAAGAATCAATGACCTGCAAGATTACATCAAAAAACAGCCTGCCAACCTTACGGAATTCGATGAGACTTTGGTAAAACGGTGGCTTAAGCAAATCACCGTCTGGGAAGAGCATTTCACCGTGGAACTGAAATCGGGATTGAAAATTGATATTGAAGAATAAAAAAGCTCCTCATCACTGAGAATTAACTCGGTGATGAGGAGCTTTTATGTTGCCTATATAAAGCTTCCAATTATTGTCTTTGAATTTTTAACCCCGAGTAATCGGGATAGGAAGTTACAATCAATTACAGAGCTCAACAATAATACAACAAAAGATAAAACCGTTAAGATATTACCAATCATAGACATCCCTCCTCGAATACTTGCTAACGTTATATGTCCTCATTTATACATCTAGCATACACCATTTCTGGATTCCGGAGCAGGACTGTATTATTATATCATTTTCTTCTCCAATTTTCAATTAGCAACATATACGAAAAAATGGTGTACATATTATCCCATTTTGTTTTCCTACGCAAAATTCTACTAAGCATCTCTATGCCTTCAATCCCATACTTTTGATAAATCATCTGTAAAGTCCATTGGTTAAGTTTATTTTTATTTACATGTAATACTTTTGCGTTAAATAGAGATTCATTATATGCTAATTTTAATAACTCTTTCTCTACCAATTTATCCAAAGGAATCGGACTATAGGTACGTAAGATTCTAACTCCAGGATTATCAATTTCAAGGTTCTTAGTTCCTTGTAAATTTGAGCAAATAAATGTAACATCACAAAATTTTGTTCCAGAAAAGTCAGTACCCTTAAGATTACAATTAAAGAACACTACATTATTTAGCCTTGCGTTCTTAAAGGATGTTCCTTTCATATTACAATTATAATAATTCACTCCTATTATACTCGCATTTCGATAATTACAGTCAGTTATAATAGAAGCTTGAAATTTAACATTGTAAAATCGTGCACCTACATAACAAAGACTATGCATATTAGCTTTATAATTGTATTTGTTAGAAATACCACTCAATTTTTTACAACAATGAGTTAACGTAAAAAATACAGTTTTTCCCATTTTCAGCCGTATAGAGTTCCTTTTCATCATATGTTTTTTTCTCTTCATTTTTCTTTTTTTATTTGCTCTTCCCACTGGTAGTCCCTCCCTCCATTCAACATCTATCCTACAACGCTATATACCCTTTAGGGTTAGGTGTTCAAATTGGTTATCAGATTTTCAGTGATTTTAATTTCTCACGAATTTACAAAATTTTAATAACATCTAATCTACTAACTCAAAATGTGTTATCTAATCTGTTGACTCGACCTTATGCATTTTTTTCGGTAGATATGTTTCTACACGATAGATTTTTACTGATTGTATGGATTAGATGTCAAAACATAGATTTCATAAAAGTCCGAAAGCACGGGATTTTCGTGGCATTATTCTTCTTTCCTTGACATCAAAACTACGCACTCAACGTGCCCCGTTCCCGGGAACAAATCCACCGGCTGCACTTTCTGCACAACATATCCCATTTCCTGTAACACTGCACAATCTCTTGCAGCTGTTGCCGGATGACAGGAAATCATAACAATCCGCTCTGGCTGCATCTTTGCCATAGCATCCAATGCATTTTGGTCACAGCCTTTTCTCGGTGGGTCTACCACAATCACATCTGGCTGTAACTGTTCTTGTTCCAACTTTTGTGCGACTGTTCCAGCATCTCCACACAAAAATTCTGCATTCGAAATGCCACTCTGCCGAGCATTTTCCTTTGCATTTTCCACCGCCTGCGGTACAATCTCTACCCCCAACACAGATGCTGCCGCATCTGCCATGGAAAGTCCGATTGTTCCTGCTCCGCAATATAAATCCAACAGCCGTTCCGTCCCCTGCAACGCTGCAAACTCCTTTGCAATCCCATACAATCGTTCTGCCTGCTCCGTATTGACCTGATAGAAAGCATGCGGAGAAAGAGAAATTCGGTTGCCGCAAAGAATATCCGTAATCGTTTCTGAGCCCCACAACAAAACATTCTTTTCCCCTAAAATTACATTGGTGCGAGCCGGATTGCAATTCATCACAATGCTTTTCACTTGCGGAAAAGCAGCTGTTAACCGTTCTATCAAACCTTTCAATTGCCGCTCAATGGGCTTTCTCACAACCAGACAAACCATCAGCTCTCCGGTATGCCAACCCTGCCGCAAATAAACATGCCGCAAGATGCCCGTTCCAGTTTCCTCCTGATAAACAGAAATGGATTTTTCCGCCACATATTGCAGAATCACATCTAAAACCTGCTGAAACAGCACTGGCTGCAACTGACAATCTCGTACCGGAATTACCCGATGGCTGCGTTTCGCATAAAAACCACAGACTGGTTTTCCATCTGCCTCAACAGCAACTGGATATTGTGCCTTATTCCGATAATGCGAACGCTGTTTTCCCCCGACAATCGGCAAAAATTCTGGATGCAGCTTTCCAATCCGATGAAATGCATCCTGCACCAGTTTTTCTTTCCACTGCAATTCTGCTGCATAGGAAATATGCCGGAAAGTACACCCACCGCATGCCGGATAGGGGCAATCTGATTCAATCCGACAACTTGCCGGTGTTTCCATTTCTTCAATGATTCCGAATGCATATTGCTTACAGACCTTTACAATCTTCACACGCACTTGGTCGCCCGGAGCAGTATGCGGAACAAAAACCGTCATTCCTTGAATATGACAGACACCATTTCCCTCTACTGTTAAATCGGTAATTTCTGTTCCATAACTCTGATTCTTCTGAAGCACAGATTCTCGATTGGCATTGGATTTCAAAGCAGTTCCTCCATTTTTCACGCAAATTTCTTTCTTACTATGATACCATGTTTTCTGGAAACTGTCAAACAAAAAGATTGCAGCACATGAACAAAATATAATTATTTCTTTCTACTATTTCATTCTGTATATACGATTCTGTTTCCAGCAGCGGATTCAATTTTAACAAGACAAATTTCATCATCCGTCTGTATCATGCTCCACATTCAACAGTATTTCTACTCCCCCGAAATTTTCAAACAAAAAAGTGGTATTTGAAAGAAACACAATCATTTCTTTCAAATACCGCATCTTATTATTTATGGTTCTGTTTCTGGCAGTGTATCTAATTTTAACAAGATAAATCTCATAATACTCTGCACATCCTTTTCATCTACAATTTCCGTTCCATCCAGCTGATTGCAGTTCGCATTGATCAATTGGATTCTTGTCATTGCAACCAGCCCTGACAGATATTTTCCCAAGAAAATTGCATCTCTCAAATCTACAACGCCATCTGTATTACAATCCCCATAATTATAATCATATGCCAGTGTTGTAGAAGTTTCCGGAATTGTTGTCATAGTCATTGTCGTGGTCTGTAAGGTTGTCGTTGTTGTTTGTTCTGTTTCTTCTGTTGTAGCTGGCATAAAAATCGCAAGCGGTGTATAGGAATCTTCAAAACCTGTATCAGAAGAAAGTAAAATCAAATCCCAATAGTAAAAATAATACTCTGGGTCGTCTTCATAATAGGAAACCCCTACCGCAAAATATTCATAGTTGGTATTCAAGATATTCCTTCGATGTCCGGCGGAATTCATCCACCCCTCAACAACTCCTTCTGGAGTGTCATATCCAGCAGCAATATTTTCTCCTGCAAAACAGTTCGTATCAATTCCATAATCTGTCAGAATCGTATACCATGCATCCCCATTTGCACGACTATGGGCATAAGATTTTGTCAATTCATCTGCACGCTCTTGACACATTTTCTGTAAAAGCGGTGCGGTTTGCAGTGGCTCTAGACCATTTTCCATCCGCATGGTATTGATGTTTGCGGAAGCAATGTCTATAAATTCATTCACATCGAAGGGAGCAGCTGCATCGGTCTGCAAAACTGGTTTCGGTAACAGAAAACAAATCATCGTCCCGAGCAGCAATCCAAAAACGAACTTTTTCATCCAACACAACCCCTTTCTTTGTCTACTTTTCTTTTCATTTTATCATATCTGCACATTTTTTTCAACATTGAAACTGTTAAGATTGTAACATAATTGCGAGAAACCAAGTTGTTTTTTATCAAAAAACATCCATGAATTTGTTACAAAAAAGCCGTCGTTCTCTTTTTCCTTTCGAGATTGACGGCTTTTTCATTCCTTTTGCGATTTCTCTAATATCAATTCTTTCCACTTCTACCATTATCCATGCAAATGCCACAGCAACAACTGTCAAGTAAATAGCAGCACCATTCCCTATTCTATGCATCCTGCATGTCCATTGTTCTTGAAACTACCTAAAAAATATTTTTAATACATCCATTTTTTAAACGCTACCGCATTTTTTCTTTTCTGCTTCGTCTAATACTGCTTCCGCAGCTGCATATTTCTGCAAGCGTTTTTCGATGTCTGGACTATCTGCATCAAATCGTGTTCGTTCACTGTTGTGATGCAAATCTGCTCGTTTCACTACCACTGCAATCGGATTTCCACACAATGCCCGTACATAATCCAGATACGGAACGGCTGGGTCATGTGTCAGCAGCTGCACTGCTTCCAAAACTGTTTCCGGAAATCCAGCTGCTCGTAAATCTTCCATCGTCCAATCGGTATCTTCCACGACATCATGCAGCAGTGCTGCACAAACTTCCTCTTCTGCCTGCACCTGCAACGCTACTTCATAGGGGTGAAAAATATAGGGCATTCCGGCTTTGTCCACCTGCCCCGCATGGGCAGCGTAAGCAAGTTTTAATGCTTTTTTCGTCAACGGTGTATAAAGCATCGTTCTCTCTTCCTTTCAGATTCATCTTCATTTATACAGGCAGCGGTTGCATCCAAGGGATAAAATTCCGAATCAAACAATATGCCATGCAAATGCACACGGAAACAATCGGAAACCAATTTCCTTTCGGCAATAACTGCACGGACTTTCCAAAGCAACGCAGCACTTTTTGCAGATACAGCAGCACCAACACCACCAACAGATAACAAAACGCTGCATTGTTATGCAGTGCCTGCAGGGGATGTCCATGCAGCAACGCCAGTACGGTTCTGGTATTTCCGCAGCCAGGACAATAGAAATGCGTCACCGTATAAAAAAAGCAAGGTGGAAAATACAGCTGTACCAAATTAAAAATCAAATGCCGCCCCAAGAGAACCCCCATCAGCAAACCAATCGGCAGAAACAGCCAGATCCATTTCTCTGCTGCATGCCATGTTTTCTGTTTGATTTGTTGCTGCAATGCTCTCCACTCCTTTCTGCTAAAAAAATAGAAAAGGACTGCTTTTTGTAAAACAGTCCCCTTTTTTCATTCTGCTCTTGCTTAGTTCAGCATATCAGCATACTGGTCGCCAAATGTGTCAATCAACTGCTGTGTTACCGTTGTCTGATACCAATCGGTTTGTGCAACGATAATTGAAATAATTGCCAAAACAGATGCAATGATTCCCAAAACCAAACCAGCTGTTCCCAATCCACTCTTTGCTGGATTTTTCCGGCTCAAAATAGAAAACACAATTGCCAAAATTCCCAACACCAAACTCAGCCCAGAAACACAGCAACAGCAAACTGCAATGATACCCAGCACCAAGGAGGCAACTGCCATACCATTTTTATCTGCTCCACCCGGTGTCATCCCATTTTGTAATGTTGAATCTGCCATTTGTCCATAACCCCTTTCCTGAAAAGATGATGTTTTTATTATACACGAAAATTGGAAAAAAGTCAAGTATTTTTTGTGAAAAATAGAGAAAAATATGAAAAAACAAACGAAATTTAAATGATAGTTTTTCCTGTGTTCGGTACAAAAATATTCAATGCTTTCTGACAGTTTGAAATTTCATTCACTCGCTGATTTCCGCCATACTCTCCGTCAATCGTCCACGCAACTTCTTCTTCATCCAAGTTGGTGATAGTAACGTGCGATGCTCGAAAATAATCAAAATACTGCCGCTCTGCTCCCAGCTGAAAATTTGCCAGCGATAAAATCAACTGGTGAAACTGTACCAAATCGGTTGGCTTCCGAATCAAGGTGACTTCAAATAGCCCATCATCCCATTCTACATCGGACAGGGACAACAGCTTTGCAACAGAAGTTGCATTTGTCACCATGCCATAGAGATAATCGTTTTCCAGTATTATTCCATCATATTCAATCCGCATCTTTCGTGCTTTAATGGTCGGCAAATGAGCAATGCCATTCAGCAAATAGGCAGCATGTCCCAACACATTTTTATAATTCTGCGGTGTCTGGTAAGAAATTTCTGTCAATGCTCCAAAGGCTGCTACATAGGTAAAATAATGTTCGTTGAATTTCCCAATGTCGCAGCAAAGCGTATTGCCGTCTAAAATACACTGCACAGCTTTTTCCGGTGTGGTTGGAATCTGTAAGCCTCTTGCAAAATCATTCGTAGAACCTGCTGGAATATACCCCACTGGCAGCGGATTTTCGCTGTTCATGCAGCCTTGAATGGTTTCATTCAGCGTTCCATCTCCGCCAGCACAGACCAACAAATCAAATCCATGTTCACAAGCATATTTTGCAGAAACAATGCCATCCCCCTGCCGCTGAGTGGGATGTACCGTCACTTCATAACCGGCAGCTGTGAATTGGTCTAATAGTTTCGGAATCTGGTTGTTCAATGCGGCTTTTCCAGAATGCAAATTAAAAATAAAATAAACCCGTTTCAAAATACGTCCACCTCTGTCTGTTTCTTTCTTCTATCATACCATATTTTTTTCTAAAATGCAACCCAGAGATTCCCATATTATGGATGATTTACGTTTCTGCGGTCGGTTCGTTTTGCAGTGGGAAATAATACAAGACAATATCGGAATACGTTCCATCTTTCTTCTGAAAGCCCTCTGCAACCGTTCCAATCGTGACAAATCCCAGCTTTTCATACAGCTTTCTTGCTGCGTAATTTTCCTTTACAACAGCATTGAACTGCAAAATGCGGAATCCCATCTGTCGAGCTTGATGCAGGCAGTGCCGCACCAACTGTTCCCCGATTTTCTGCCCTCTGTAAGTGGTCTTTACTGCATAGCTGGCATTGCAGATATGTCCGCACCGTCCAACATTGTTCGGGTGCAGGATATACATACCCACAATCTCTGCGGTTTCTGTATCATAAGCCGCTGCAGTGCATGATTGCTTTGCAAAAAAAGCCGCTCCGATTTGGTTGGTCAGCGGTGCTTTTTGCGGAAATGCAATGCCCTGCTCCACAACTTCGTTCCAAATTTCTACCAAAGCCGGAACATCTTCCGGCTGATAGGCTCTAATGGCAATTGCCATGGTGATTTTCTCCTTTTGTCTGTCATACTTTGGAAAAATGATTGCATCTCTACTTCATTTTTTTACAATGTTATTCTTAGGGAAAACAATGGAATCTGATTCGGCAGAATCGCTTCGCTGTCTGCCTTTGTTGCTGTTCGCTGGTGGTTGCGTTTTCCGAATTTTCTTTCAATCATTCTTAGATTAAAATTCACAGGAATTTTTTATGCTTCCAGAATAGCGAACAGCATTTTCACATATTCCTCTTAGATTTCAATATCTCTAATCAATCCCTCTGTTAAGGGAGGACAGCTTGCAATGTCATTAACTTAACATCTAGCCAAGCGAGCTAAAATCTGCT
>ERZ773104.1520-NODE-1520-length-30204-cov-34.280275_pt1 | contig 30204 bp, 27 predicted proteins | sample MGYA00511920_ERZ773104 | MGnify/ENA primary metagenome ERZ773104 (study PRJEB29015, sample SAMEA2737857) | human gut metagenome | biome: human gut; feature: human-associated habitat; material: faeces | place: China | collected 2012 ... | reverse complement strand
CGCAAGTAATTTTTCTCTGAATTCTATTGGAGGTAACGATTTTGAAAATATCAACCTATCACAGCTACGATGAATTGCCGCTGTTCCTCAATGCGGAACTGGTGGCAAAGGTGCTGGGCGTGTCCATCTCCAGTGCCTACGAGTTGATGCACGAAGAAGAATTTCCGTCTGTGCGCATCGGCAGTCGGTTCGTGGTGCCCAAGGATAAATTCCAACAGTGGGTAGAGCGGCAGACTGGAGGTGCCAGATGAGAACTTGGACAAAGCGCGACCCGGTCAAGAACTATTTTCCTCTGCCCAATGAGATCTATCAGCTGGGTCTGTCTCACAGTGCGATCGCTGTCTACGGTTACCTGCTCCGCATCGAAGACCGCAGAACCTATCAGTGCCATCCCAGCTACGCCACCATCGGCAAGGCGGTGGGTATGAGCAACAACACCGTGCGGAAGTATGTGCAGGAGTTGGAGGAACGCGGGCTCATCCGCACAGAGCGCACCAGCATCATCACGAGGGACGGGCGCAAGCAAAACGGAAGTCTGCTCTACACGATCCTGCCGATCCAGTTTTCAATCGACCAGTTTTATCAGCGGCAGATGGATGCTGTGGACAGGGCAAAGGAACGGCAGCGAGTGGCAAGACGCATGGAGCGGACCGGCGTGTGAAACCGGCGAGTATCTTTCTCGGCGTGCTGTTATCGTGGCCAGACAAAACCGAGAAACCCATCGGTGCTGTGAGAGAAACAGCAATGGGATCACGCAGCCCAGCGGGGCCGCGACGCCCCGGGACAGCGACACGCATAAGCGCATCGCTGTTCCGAAGGCTCTCTGCGTTCTTCGGGAGCACACCTGACCAAGCCCCAAAAGCGGCAAAGTTTGCCGTTCTGACACCCGGCCGCGCAGGGTTTCCGAACCGCGCAAAACGCTCCGAGGGTAGTGATAGCGCCCCATCCAAAACAGCCCCTGTTTCGGCGTGTGAGCCGCTGTGTGCGCGGTTAGGGGGACGGGTGGCGTGTGTACCCGCTGCATCCCCTTGAAACGAACGTGAGCCGTTTGTGCGAGTGTGATTTGAAACCGCTTCGGAGAGGACTTTCCCACGCCGTATGGGACGTAGCTTCGGCAGTTTGGGCGGTTATCGGAGGATTTTATCTATAGCAGGATAAAGGGCTGGCGTCGTAACCGACGCTCCGCCTGATCACTTCTGCCCGCAGTGCGGGCAGTTTACAGGGGGTTCAACGCAGGCGGTTGTGGCGTCTTTTGAGCAAACTTTCAGAACGGCTGGCGTCTTAGTTCCCACAATCGCAGGTATTTCAACAAAAACGAGCGTGCCTTATGGCAGATCGGAGGGAATGATGAGCAAAAACGAAAACAGGCTGAATTTCCGCATGACGGATGAAACAGCCGCCAAAATAGAGCGGTGGTATCAGGAAGATAACTGCCGCAGCAAGAACGAATTCATCGAAAAGGCGGTGAACTGCTACGCGGATATGCTCGCCGCAGGCGAAAGCACCACGCTGCCCCGTGCGGTGCAGTCCGCCATCGACGCGCGGCTGAAGCTCTTCGAGGACCGCATCGCGTCGCTGCTCTACAAGCAGGCGGTGGAGATGGATATGGCAATGTCCATCCTCCTGCAAAGCCTCAACGTAAGCGAGGAAGTGCTGCGACAGGAACGGGCCAAGAGCATCGCCGCCGTCAAGCGCACCAACGGTCAACTGCGGTTAGAGCAAAAGCTCCGTGAGCTGGAGAGCGAATCATGGCAAGGCTGATCGTCAAAAGCCCGTACATCAAGTGCGGCGCTGGGCAAAGCGCTGGCGGGTACCTCGAGTACATCGCCACGCGGGAGCGGGTAGAGATCATCCCGGATGACCGTCCGCCCACCCAAAAGCAGACGCAGCTCATCGCGAAATTGGTGAAGGATTTCCCTGACGCAAAAGAGCTGATGGAGTACGAGGACTACGCGGCGCACCCAACCAAAGCAACCGCGTCCGCGCTCATCACGCTGGCGCTGGAAGCGAATTGGGATTGGGTACAGGGCATGGAAGGTTACGCCAAGTACATCGCCCTGCGTCCGAGGGCGGAACGGTTGGGGGAACACAGTCTCTTCGGAGATGACGATGCCGTTGACCTCGCCGCTGTCGCAGACGAATTGGATCACTACAACGGCAACGTGTGGACGCACATCATCTCCCTCCACCGGGAGGATGCGGCGCGGCTTGGGTATGACCACGCGGACGCATGGCGCACTCTGCTTCGCACCCACCGCAATGACATTGCGGTGGCAATGAAGATCCCGCCGGAGGATTTTCGTTGGTACGCGGCCTTCCATGACGAGGGCAACCATCCCCATGTCCACATGATGGCGTGGTCGGTGAAACCGAATCAAGCGTACCTGTCCAAAGATGGGATACGGCAGATCAAGTCCACGCTCACCAATCAGATCTTCCGTCAGGAGCTGCTGCACGTCTACGAACAGAAAAGCAAATCTCGTGATGAGTTGGTGGCGGAAGCACGAAAAGCCATGCTGGAATTGGCGAAGGCCATGCGGGAGATGACCTGCATCCACCCGGAGGCGGAGCAGATGATCTGGGACCTGTCGCGGAAGCTCGGTCAGGTCGGCGGCAAGAAAACCTACGGCTATCTGCCAAAGCCAATGAAAAAGCTGGTGGATGAGATCGTCGACCAAATGGCGCGGCTGCCTACCGTGGATGCGTGCTACCAAACATGGTGGGAACTGCAATGTCAGGTAGAGGATTACTATTCCGAGGGGAAGAAACGGCTGCGCCCACCACTGTCTCAGCAGAAAGAATTCCGCCAAATCAAGAACGCCGTCATCAAAGAGGCGGAGCATATCCGCATGAACAGATTTTCCTTTGAGGATGAGGAAATGCAGGATGACGGCGAACAGATCAGTACCTACGGCATGAGCTATGAATGTCAGGATGTGCAAAGCGTGGCCAACGATGAGAGTTACCCTTTGGAGGAACGGGATGAAGCGGCGGAGCAGTTGGAGCAGCTTGCGGATGCAGGCGATGCTCATGCCCAGTACATCATCGGCACGGCGTACCGTGACGGCGGACTGCTGATACCGGACACGGCCAAAGCGCAAAAGTTCTTGGAGTGCGCGGCAAAACAGGAAATCGATGCGGCGCAGTACGCCCTCGGCAAGCTGTATCTCTCCGATGATGCAGACGTTCACGATTCTGCCAAAGGCATTTACTGGCTGAAACGCTCGGCGGACAACGGCAACAATTACGCCGCCTACCGGCTGGGAAAGGAGTATCTCAGCGGCAAAAATACGATAAAAGATGCCGAAACAGCAGTGTCATATTTGCGGCAGGCCGCGGATAACGGCAGCGCCTACGCACAGTACCTGTTGGGCAAGCTGACCCTCATGGGCGAGGGTATTCCCAAGGACATGGACGCCGCCTATGAATGGTTCGCGGCGGCGCGAGATAACGGCCACACTTACGCGGAATTTTTCATGAAACGCATGGAGCGCGGCGAACAGGAGCCGCCCTCCGTCCTGTTGTCCGCCACCCGGCTGCTCTACCACATGGGCAATATCTTCCGGGACAACGCCCCGGCTCCCGCTGCCAACGGTGTTCAAATCGACCGCAAGCGGCTGGCGCAGATGAGGCAAAAGCGCGTCGCCCTCGGCCACAAGCCGGACGATCACGAACTCGAACCGCAGGGATATACGATGCAGTTCCATTGATTCATTAAGGCACAAAGCGCGCATATTTTGCACTGCTGAAGTCAATAAAACCTTTTCAAAAACGCACCGCTGTAAATAAAGATGATTCTCGAAAAAGTAATAGCTTTCCTGCCAGAGTTGTGGTATGTGTGTTGGCTACCAAAGGAGGGGTCACCATGTACGACTACATGAAAGCCTTGCAGGAACGATTCGACGAAAAGCAGCTGGAGCACCTCGTCTACGCCGTCCAATCCGCCCGTGAGGGTCTGCGCGATGGCATAGATGCCGAAGGCCGCAGGAAACTACTTCGGCTGCTGGACGCACAGAACGCGTTGCTGGTCGAAGCCAAGCTGATGAGCTTCACGGCAGGCTTCAAGCTGGCAGCCGGCATCGCTGGAGAGCTGGGAGCGCCCTACTCCTTCGATGCCGACGAGGAAGAAAAAGCAAAGGAGATGATCACGAATGGCTAAAAAACGCGCCAACGGCGAGGGCAACATTCGCAAGCGCGCAGACGGTCGCTGGGAGGGTCGCTACACAGCGGGCTACCACCCCGAAACCGGAAAGCGCATCATCAAAAACGTGCTGGGTAAGACGCAGGCGGAATGCAAGGCGAAGCTCAGTGCCGCAATGGAGGCTGCCAGAGGAATCGACGTCAGCCGCGCTGATGAGTACACGGTAGCAACTTGGCTGCGCAGCTGGTATGAGATCTACGCAAAACCGAATATCCGCATCTCAACAGCAAACCGCTATCAACTGATGGTCGAGCAATACACGATCCCCCGCATCGGCAGCATCAAGCTGACAAAGTTGACTGCCCATGACTTACAAAAGCTCTACAAGGATCTGATGGAAAACGGTCGCATCGACCGCAAGAGCGGTCATGGCAATCCAGGACTCAGCAGCACCACGGTTCGGAGTCTGCATCTCATGCTGCACAGCGCCTTGGAACGGGCGGTCAAGGAACGCCTGATCCTACGCAATCCGACCGAGGACTGCATCGCGCCGAAGGTTCAAAAAATCGAAATGCAGATTCTTCCGCCTGAGCACATCAAGGATTATCTGGATGCCGCTGACAGGCGAGGACTGCTCTCCATGTTTTATCTGGAGCTGGTCACAGGCCTACGGAAGGGTGAGATCACGGCGCTTCTCTGGTCTGACCTCGACATCCAAAACAAAACCATCTCCGTCAGCAAACAGTATGTAAAGAATCCCAATGGTGAACTGACGCTCTCCCGTCCCAAAACGGAGACTTCGGTCAGAAAAGTCAGTATTCCACAGGAGGCTGTCGATCTGCTGATAGCGGAACATGGCAAGCATCCTGAGAATCCCTACATGTTCCCCTCGCCGGCAACCGGTGAGATGTACTACCCAGACTCCGTCGTAAATCTGCACAAGAAAATCCTGAAGGACGCCGGGCTGCCGCACATCAGATTTCACGACCTCAGACACACCTTCGCAACGCTGGCGCTGCAAAATGGGGTGGACGTCAAAACCGTCAGCAGTATGCTCGGCCACTATGACGCTGGATTCACACTCCGCACCTACACCCACGCTACGAGGCAGAAGCAGGACGAAGCCGCACAAACGATGGGCAGCTTCATGGCGCAAGTGATGTAAGCAGAAAAAGGATGCGAAATACCGGAGAGGGGGGCAAAACCTCCTCTCCGGTACTCTTTGAACCTATCCGCACATTTTCGCGTGTGGGTCACGGTGTGGGTCAGGCGGTTGACCCACATTTTGACCCACACCATTTTCAGCGTTTTTGCAACAAAAAAGCACCAAAAACCGAAGTTTTCGATGCTTTTTGGAGCTGCTGGGCAGATTCGAACTGCCGACCTCATCCTTACCAAGCCTCAAATTTAATGTCACATAAACCGCTATAGTTGCATTGAAATAAGTTCCATGCACTATCACGTCCCTTTTTCAACGCTCTTTATTGCACCAAGCGCACGGAACGATTTCTTCAATACCATCATATTCCTTGATTCGTTTAGCAGGGTTTTTAGCATCTAAACGCTTCTAACTTACCATTTAGCACAGGATACAATCTAGCTGATGTATCCGGCTCAAGGAGGTTTCCTACATGAAAAATTATCAGCTTGAACTCAGGCAGATTGTAGATTATCCACGATGCCGAATTTATCGAGAATTTATACAAACTCTGATTGCAGACCGGAGCATTCGCACAGGCGGATGCTCCGGTCTTTTTTATTATGTCGTTCTTTGCGCCTATGCCAACTTCAGAACCTCCTATCGGCGCATAGACGGAATCTCATACACGGTCTATCCGGGGGAATGGATTTGCTCCATCACTGACATCACGGAATGGTTTCGCGTGCGTTTCCATTATCAGGCATTTGCGATTCTAAAATCCTTGCAGGATCGGCAGCTCATTACATTTACCCGCCTCGGCCGCGGGCATATCGTAAAGTTCTCCATTACGGACTGGCGGCGCAATAACACCGCGCTCGATTATAACTGCCCATGCCAAAAAGATTCCGGTTTTTTCTTCATTCCTGTTTCAACGGCAACGGAGTTGATCTCCGCGGGACGCGCATCCGAGATGGATGTCATTCTGGATCTTTGGATCTCTGCGATTTATAAGGATCAGCAAGTACGCGGCTCTGAGATCGGGCCAGTTGCGTATTTCAGAAACGGCACAGGGAATCCGCTCGTCAATTACAGCGAATTATCCGCGCGCTGGGGAATCTCCCGTTCCAGCGTGGGGCGGCTGCTCAAAAAACTGGCCGATTTTGATTATCTTTCTCTGCTGACTTTCCCAGGCCGCAGCGGAACGGTAATTTACCTAAAGAATTATCTCTCAACCATGTTCCAAATTTCGGATGTCATGATAGACAAAGAGGAGGTTGCTATGTGTCTGAACCTTCGCGTATCTGTGCCAGATACCATTTCGCCAGAGTCCGGCTCAATTTTTGATGAGCAGATCTGCGTTTCAACAGAGCTTCCCAGCGTTTCAAAACCTCACATGCTGTACTTCGTTCGGAAAGTGCTGCGAACCCTTGAAGCGCAAGGCATTTCCTGCCTTTCATGCCCAAAATCCAAATATATGTTATATCCATTATCCGACGACTGCACGGTAGGAATAGAGAAAGGCACTATCTCAGCGGGACTTGCGATCTGCTGCGGCGCCGGCAGTCCGTTGTATCGGTTTGAAATGACGATCATCCCAAATGCTGAAGCGGAAGGAGTGTGCGACAATGTCAGGAAAGATGTATGAAAAACGGCCGGAAGAGGATGCCCGCTATCACGACACATGGAGACTGCTCAAAAAATATCGAGATGTAACATGGAGCCTGGAACTGTCTATCCGACAGGTCAAAAATCAGTTTCGCATTGATTATGATTGCAGCATTGAAGATTTTTTGGAGTCCATCTATATGGCAGGCGCGGATCTCGGCGGCACGGACATCGAAAATCATGCCAGGTGCATTGAGCGCAGCTACAAAATGCTGACCCTGCTTGAAAATTCCGTCAACCTTCTCCGCACGCACCACCAGAGCGGAGAGGTGTACTACTGGATTTTGTATTACTCATTTTTATCCCCACAGAAGCTGAAAAATGTGGAGGAGATCATTGAAGCGCTCCACCCGCATATCAGGGACATTAGCTTCAGCACCTACTACCGCCTGCGCAAAGCTGCCGTGGAAGCGTTAAGCTCTGTCCTTTGGGGATTTTCCGCGCAGGACACTTTGAAAACGCTGGACTGCTTTTTCCCGCCAGATGTGTGAGAGTATTTTGAAAGAGAATTGGGAGGAAATTGGAAGGGTTTTGCTATTGAACGCAAAATCGCCGTATGTTAAACTAAGTATGCTCAAAACTATAAACAAACCAAAAGCAGCCGCAGGGGGACGCCATTTTTGATGCGCGTCTTTTTTTCTGCCCTTCTGCGGTCAATGAAACAGCATCCGGCTTTCGCTGGGTGCTGTTTCCTGCTTTTGGGCAACACAAGGAGGTAATGCTTTTGAAGCACAAGTGTCCGTCTCCCCGTATCGGGAAAAAGCCACGTGGCAATATCGGCCGTTGGCTGTATGCGGCGTTTCTGACCGCCACGCTATCCGCTTCTCTCTGTCAGCCGGCCTCTGCCGCAACCGTGTGGGAGAAGGCCAATGAGATCATGCGGGATGTCTATACGCAGATCCTCGGCATCTCCACGATTGCAGCTATCGTTACGGCCGCAGTCGCACTGCTGATGATGAATTTCTCCCGCAGCGGCCGAACCGTCGATGAAAGCCGGGCTTGGCTCAAGCGAATCATCATCACATGGGCTGTTTTGAACGGTCTCGGCTTCATTATGAGTTATGTTACGCCCTTCTTCAGCGGCGGGCAGTGGACCGCCTCGTAAATCATGGGCATTTTAGATGGCATTGTAGAGTGGATCGCGGAGCAGATCATGTACGGTCTGGATATGATCAACACCTCTGTTTTGGGGGCATTGGGCTGTGACATGAACACATTTCTGCGATATTTTCCCGCAGCGGAAACCATGTATAGCCTTCTGGTGGCACTTGCCATCGGGCTGATCCTGTTGGGCTGGGTCTGGAATCTGTTCAAGAACTACGGACTGGGCTTGGGAATTGAAGCTGAAGATCCGGTCAGGCTGACTGCCAAGGCGATCCTGTTCATCGTGCTTGCGTACTATGCAGATGAGATCGTAAACATTGCACTGACGATAGGCGGAACGCCTTATGCGTGGATTTTGTCCTCAGAGCTTCCTTCTTTGGACTTTGCCAGCTTCAATTCTGTTCTGCTGACCATCATCGGCGTCTGTGCCAACGGCGGCGTTGCGCTGATCGTTCTGATTCTGACACTGATTCTTGCGTGGAACTACATTAAGCTGCTGTTTGAAGCGGCAGAACGGTATGTACTGCTGGGCGTCCTGGTCTATACCGCACCGGTAGCCTTTGCCATGGGCGCATCGCAATCCTCCGCAAATATTTTTAAGAGCTGGTGCCGGATGTTCGGCGGGCAGATATTCCTGCTGCTGATGAACGCATGGTGTCTTCGGCTGTTTATCACGATGGTCGGCACATTCATCTCAAATCCGCTTTCCATGTAGGAGGTCATTACCACGAAGAAATATCATAGAATCATTCCGCTGCTGGGCACCGTTCTTTTGCTTGCGCTCACCTTGGCGGTACCTGCGTTTGCTCTGGAGGAAAGCGATGTTGAAGCCGCAGTCAGCAGTTCCAGCCGCGAGGCCGTGACGGGGAATGTCCTGGTCTGGTTTCTCTGCGCGGTTGGCTTTCTCAAAGTCTCGCAGAAAATCGACAGCTTCATGGCAAGTATCGGTGTCAACGTGGGGCATACCGGCGGTTCCATGCTGGGTGAGGCGATGGTGGCATTCAAGGGTGTCTCCCTCGCTGCCGGCATGGCTGGAAAAGTTGTCGGGAACTTTGCCGACAGAGCCTCCAGCCGTGCCGGCGCCGCCGCATCCGGATCTTCCGGCTTTCTGCAAGGTGGTCTGGCCGGCGTTGTCAGTCGGAAAATCACCAATGACGCCGTAAGAACCGCAACACAAACGACGCAGAAAGCGTCTTCCTCCACCATGTCCGCCGCGCATCAGGCCACAGAGCGTACTGTAAATGCCGAGCGGCAGGCGTCAAGCGTTGTTCATCAGGCGAAGCAGACGCGCAGCGAAAGCGCTTCTCAAAAGTCGCAGACGGGCGTGACCCATCAGCAGGTCACCGCCAGTACCCGAACTGCCTCGGTTTCCTCACTCCACAGGGAGTCACAGCATTCCGTTGGCCTCGGCGGGCGTATTTTTACCAATTCCATGCTGGAGGGCGGGCGTTTTGCCAACGATGTGATCGGTATGGTTGCAGCTGGAGACTTGCACTCCACCGGCTCCATCACCGGAGAGTTTGCATCACAGGCGATGTCTTCCTACATGGGCATTACTGCTCAGGGAGACGCCGCGCCGCAAATATCCTATTCCAACATTGAGATCGGCGGCGGGCGCATCACCGGCACAGAGTATTCTCCTGAGCATCCGGAGGGCATTTCCTTTGGCATGTACCATACCAGGCAATATGCCGCACCGGACGGTGAACACCAGAAGGTCTTCTCTGCCGATGGCGTCCAATGGTACAAGCAGTATGCCGTTGATACCGTAATCAAGAAGCCCTTTACCGCACCGGACGGTGAAATCGACTATCATAAGGAGATCGTCAAGAAGATGCCCGATCCGCCGAAGCGGAAAGACCGGATGTAAGGGAGGCTGTCTATGAAACCGGAAGAATTTGAGGTTTATGTGATCCCTCCCAACTTTATGGAGGGCGGCACACTCTTCGGAGGTCTTTTGAAAACCCGCAATACGATTGAGGCGGTCATCCTTGGCCTCGCGGTTGGTGTGCCGGTTTTGCACCTTCCGTTTTCCCTCACCGTCCGCGTTGTGATTTTATGCCTGACAGCTCTTCCGCTGGTGCTTCTCGCTTTGATTGGCGTATCCGGCATGAGCCTGTCCGCTTTTATCCGCCTGTTCTTTTGCTTTCTGCACAACCGCAGAATCCTTTCACGCGATGGGACGCAGGGCGACAAAAATGGAAAAACGCTGCTGCCCAGCTGGGCGCAGCAGAAGAAAAGCGACTGCGAAGCAGAAGATCCTCCGCTCCCCAAAAGCCGCAGCCGATTTTCTGTTGATCTGAAGCAGCGCAGCGTGACGCAGTTCAAGACCTTCTTGCAGGAGGAAGAAACCGTTCAGCCGCTCAATGCTCTGGCGGACTATATCCCTATCGAGAAGATTGAGCACGGCGTCATTTATACAAGAGATCACCGCTATGTCAAGGTTGTAGAGGTGGTTCCCGTCAACTTCCTGCTGCGCAGCGCGAGAGAGCAGCGCAGCATCATTTACTCCTTTATTTCCTATCTGAAAATTGCCCCGGTCAAGGTACAATTCAAGGCATTGACAAAGCGTGCGGACATTAACCGGCACCTGGATACCGTCCGAAGGGAGCTGGAGCATGAGCAGGATCCGCGCTGCCGTGTCCTGCAGGAAGACTACCTGAAGCTCATTCGGCAGCTTGGCTCCCGCGAGGCAATCACAAGGCGCTTTTTTCTCGTTTTCGAGTATGAGCCGCTGCCCGGCACCAAACGCGGCCATGAGGAAGAGGATGCAATCGCTTCCCTGCAAACGGCCGCACGCACTGCGGCAAATTATCTGCGGCAGTGCGGCAACGAGGTCATCTCCCCTGAAAACGAGGACGACGCCACGGCGGAGATCCTTTATAACATTCTTTGCCGCAGGGCCAGCAGTGAGCCATTCTACCAGCGGGTGAAGTCCGTTCTGGCGGACTACATGGCCTCCGGACGGGATATCAACGCAATTCCCGTCAACGAGTTCTATGCCCCAGACAGCATCGACCTTACCCACGGGAATTACCTCTGTGTAGATGGGCTGTATTATGCCTATCTCCTTGTCCCCTCAGATGGTTATAAAGCGCGCGTTCCCGCCGGTTGGCTCAGCCTTTTGGTCAACGCCGGCGACGGGATCGATCTGGACGTCTTTCTGACGCGGCAGCCAAAGGACCGCATGGTCAGAAAGCTGGGGCAGCAGCTCCGTATCAACCGCAGCAAAATCAAGGAAACCAGCGATACCAATACGGATTTTGACGATCTCGACGGTGCGATCCGCAGCGGCTATTTTCTAAAAGACGGCCTTTCCAACAACGAGGATTTTTATTATCTGAACCTGCTTATCACCGTGACAGCCGGCAGCGTGGATGATCTCGAATGGAAGGTCGCAGAAATGAAAAAGCTCCTGCTCTCGCAGGATATGGATGTGCAGACCTGTTCCTTTTGTCAGGAGCAGGCTTTTTTGTCCTCTCTCCCTCTGGTTTCTCTGGAGCGCCAGCTCTATGAGCGGTCTAAGCGGAATGTTCTGACAACGGGAGCCGCCAGCTGCTATCCCTTCACCAGCTATGAGATGTGCGATGACAACGGTATTCTTCTCGGCGTCAATAAACACAACAATTCTCTCATCATCGTGGACATCTTCGATTCCCGCGTCTACAAGAATGCCAATATCGCCATTCTCGGAACCAGCGGAGCCGGAAAAACCTTTACACTTCAGCTGATGGCTCTGCGTATGCGCCGCAAGGGAATTCAGGTCTTTATCATCGCGCCGCTCAAAGGGCATGAGTTTCACCGGGCCTGTTCCAACATCGGCGGACAGTTTATCTCCATATCTCCGGCTTCTCAAAACTGCATCAACATCATGGAGATCCGCAAGGCAGATAAGTCCGTGGACGATCTGCTGGATGGCCCCGGCGCGGAAAAATCTCTGCTGGCAGCCAAAATTCAGCGGCTGCACACGTTTTTCAGCCTCTTAATTCCGGACATGTCCCACGAGGAGCGGCAGCTTCTGGATGATGCCATGATCTGTACCTACGGGACAAAGGGCATCACACATGACAATGCTTCTCTGGAACAGCCGAAAAATCCAGGGTGCTATAAAGAAATGCCGATCCTGGGAGACCTGTATGAAATTCTCGCCGCCTCTCCGGAAACAAAGCGCCTTGCCAACATCCTGAACCGGCTGGTCAACGGCTCTGCCCGCTCCTTCAATCAGCAAACCAATGTGGCGCTGGACAACAAGTACATCGTTCTCGATATTTCTGAGCTGACCGGAGACCTACTGACTGTGGGAATGTTCGTAGCCCTCGATTTCGTGTGGGACAAGGCAAAAGAAAACCGCACAGCAGAAAAGGCCATCTTTGTAGACGAGTGCTGGCAGCTCATTGGTGCCAGCAGCAACCGGCAGGCCGCCGAATCCGTTCTGGAGCTTGCTAAGACGATCCGCGGCTATGGCGGCAGCCTTGTCTGCGCCACGCAGGACCTCAATGACTTTTTTGCGCTGGACGACGGTAAATATGGCAAGGGCATCATCAACAACAGCAAAACGAAGATCCTGCTGAATCTGGAGGAGGAAGAAGCCCAGCGTGTTCAGGGTGTTCTGCATCTTTCTGAAGCCGAACTGATGGAAATTACGCACTTTGAGCGCGGCAGCGCTCTCATCAGCACAAATAACAATAATATTGCCGTGGAGATCAAGTGCAGTCAAATGGAAAAGGAATTGATCACCACGGATCGCCGGGAGCTGGCCGAGCTTGCTCAGCGTGCTGCGCCAAAGCAGCATCCATGCTAATCCGTACACAATACGCATTTAAGACGTATAACGCTCCACAACCAACAGCAATACGGCGATTATACGGCTTCAATACGCATAACGAGGAGATGTTTCAATGAAAACGAGGGAACAGATCTATGGGCAGGAAGCCGCCGGCATCCTGCGGGATGTTTCCATGTACCGCGCTCTGACGGAGATGCAGCTTTTGAAGCTCTATCCGCACAAGGAAAGTAAAATCCGGAATCTGCTGTCCTACCTGCAAAAGCAGGGCCGCATTGTGCAGCGCGGCGAGTATTACCGCATTCCCGCTGAGGTGGAGGAGAGCATCGATCACGGGCTTTCAAAGGCCGTTTGGGTTCTTACCGACTTTATGGAGCAGGTGGAATATCATTCTGTCAGTGACTATCCCGCCAAAATCATCTTTTTTGCGGATGGCGAAGTTTACGAGATTATTTACGCGGAGCCGGGTAAAGAGCAGCTTATCAACCAAATGCTCTCCGCGGTAAAAGAGGTTCCGCCCAAATACATCGTTCTGATTGAGCAGCCGGAGCAGATCGCCGAGATCCACACGCCAAACACCAGTGGCTACTGTACCGTCTCTTCGGGCGGCGAAGTGCAGTATTATCAAATCGAATAAGGAGTTTTTTCTTGAACAGGGCCATCATATCACAAAGAATTACATCTATTCTGTCTGAGATCGAACGGCTGAACAATGCGCTCTATGCCATGAACACGACGGATATCCAGCGTTATCCCGACAACTACGAGGTGTTGTCCACGGATGCGGCGCTGCGGGCCGAGCGGATCACCTGCCGGCTGCGCCACCTGATCTATGCCACTACCAGCATCAAAAAAGAGGAATATCTGCGGTCTGCTGAAACCATGCAGGGTATTGAGATCAGCGAAAATGACGGCATTCTGGAGATCAAGCTCCCGTGCCTTCTGCCAAAGCGCAGGCAGCGCCAAAGCACGGAGTTCCTGTTAGATCCGTTTACCTCCGCGCTCTCCGATTACGCCGCCCACCACACCATGCCGCAATTTCAGCATTGTGTGGTCTGCTTTTCCCATATCTATGCACAGGAGCTGCCAGAGCGCCGTATCCGCGATTATGACAATCTGGAACTGAAGCAGTTTCTGGATGTTGCGGCCTCCTTCATCTTGACGGATGACAATGGGCTGCTGTGCGACGCCTACAACACCACGGAGCTGGGCGAAGAGGATTGCACACGGCTTTTTCTCATGGACAGCACGCAGTTTCCGGCCTGGCTTGCAGAGCGCCAGAATGGTGTAAAAAGCATATCGGATTTTTGACCTTTTCAGGGCGCTTATTTTTCTAGGTACAAAAAGCGCCCTGAAAGCGCTGAAAATACTGCGTTTTTTCAAGGCGCTCCAGCCGCAAAATTACCCAAGCTATAAAGCCCTACGGTAAAATATCGTACAAGGAGGCAGCACGGTTTATGCCTCGAAAGCCCCGGCAGCTGCCAGCTCAAAATACGCTGCCCTATCTTCTTTTGACATTAACCGCCCTCTGCGGTGAATACCCCATCCGTCAAATCAGCCACCTGCCGGGTGGTTCCGCATACCTCGAAAGTGTCGTTACCGCTCTCCGGCGAGATGGGCTGCTGCGTACCTTCTCCAAAGACGGCCTGCGTGGACTTCGGCTCACCTCGTCAGCCAAACGGCTGCTGTTGGCTGATGCTCCCGAATGGTTTTCAGCCTACCTGACCGGCAGTTCTGAGCCAAACAAGCTCAAAAGCGAAATTCCCAGACGGCTCCGGCTTCACCGGATGGCTGAGATCCTGACCATCATGCACAACGCTGACATTCCGGCCTTTCCATGGGAAAAGGCTCCTTTTTCCGCTGCCAGCCAAAGTGCGGCAATCCCCGCCTATTACACCTCCAGAGAGGTTAAAGAGATCGGCCCGCAAGGGGCGAAAATCAAAAGTTCACGCGCAACCGGCATCCTGCTGACGGATGGCGGTATTTTTTTGACCTATAACACCGCCAAAGCGCAGATGAAATGGGAGTACAAGGCTGAACTGCGGTTCAAAGCTCTGCTGCAAACCGAAGGGGTCATGCCCGATGCGGAGATTTCCGGGATCGTGTTCGGCTCCACCATGGAACAACTTTCTATCCTGACGCAGCCGGACGCGCACAGCTATTTCCTGCTGGATGGCAGCTTTCCGCATTTCTACTATCTGACCAATGACCGTTATGGCGAAGCGATCCTTCGCCTCTTATGCGACACGCAGCAGCGCAGGACGCTCGATGCAATCCTTGCAGACGGGCTCCATGAGGGGATACCAAATTGGCGCGTCGAGAACGACGCCATTGACAGCGAGGGGAATCCTGTTCTATTCGCCTACACCTGTGATTTTCCTCGCATCCGGCGTTTCGATACCGCGCTGGAGCTGCACGGAATGACGGGGACATTGATCTGCTTCGATTACCAGGAAGAAGCCTTGCGGGAGATCTGCGGGCAGTGTGTGATTCTGCAAAGCATTGATTTTCAACAGTTTGAAAGGAGCGTGCTCTATTCCTAAAAAGAAGCTGATTCAGCTTTTCATTATCATTCCAATCGCTGCGCTGGCGCTGCTCTATGGGAGCGGCTACCTCTCGCAGCTTTTTTCCAATTACCGTGCATGGCAGGAGGCCGACGCCGTGTTTGGGACGTCTCCCGCATTCCCAGACGCCGGATTCGTTCCCTGCCTTGCGGCAGCCTTCCATTTTCCGTATGGGCTGTATGGCCTCGGGCTCTGTATCGGTGCGCTGGCGCTGCTGATCCTCATGGTCATGCGGATGGGCTACAGCGAAGGCGGCGAATACGACCGGCGGCGCAACCTTGTCTATTCCAACAAGGGAACCTACGGCACCGCAGGGTTTATGTCCCGCAAGGAGCTGACCGAGGTGCTTGATCTTGTTCCGGATATTCGCAAGCATTCCGGTACGATTCTCGGAGAGCTGGATCATCAGGTCATTTGTGTTCCTCCAAAGACACGATTTAACGGGAATCTTGCGGTTTACGGCGCCAGCGGCTCCAAGAAGACAAGAGCCTTTTGCGTCAACATGATTCTCCAATGTGCGGCGCGGAAGTCAAGCCTTGTGATCTGCGACCCCAAATCCGAGCTTTATGAAAAGACCAGCGAATATCTGCGGGATCAAGGCTATACCGTCCGTGTGTTCAATCTGGTCACACCGTCAGCCTCCGATTCATGGAATTGTCTTGCGGAGGTCGGCGGTCAGGAATTGATGGCTCAGCTTTTCTGCGATGTCATCATCAAGAATACCGGCGGCGAGGAACGCGACCACTTCTGGGACAGCGCCGAAATGAATCTGCTCAAGGCGCTGGTCCTCTATGTTTCCACCAGCTATCCCAAGAAAAAGCAAAATATCGGCGAGGTGTATCAGTTGATTGCCGCCAGCTCCGAACAGGAGTTGAACGCGCTTTTTGGTGTTCTTCCGGTTACGCATCCTGCCAAAGCGCCATACAGCATTTTCAAGCAGGCGTCAGAGGGTGTGCGCGGTGGCGTTATCATCGGGCTCGGCTCCAGACTGCAGGTTTTTCAAAACCGGGATATTCGCAACATCACATCCTACAACGAGATCGATCTGGAACTCCCGGGAAAGCAGCCATGCGCGTATTACTGCATTACCAGCGATCAGGACAGCACCTTTGATTTCCTCTCCTCGCTGTTTCTTTCCTTCGTGTTTATCCGCCTGGTTCGCTATGCGGACGAACAATGTCCCGGCGGGGAGCTTCCGGTTCCTGTTCATGTACTTGGTGAAGAGCTGTGTGCCTGTGGAGTGATCCCAGATCTATCGAGAAAAATTTCGGTCATTCGTTCCAGAAACCTGTCCATGTCATGTGTGTTCCAGAACTTAGCTGGCCTTCAGAACCGCTATCCCTACAACCAGTGGCAGGAAATTCTGGGCAACTGCGATGTGCAGCTTTTTCTTGGCTGTACAGATGCTCTGACGGCGGAATTTATTTCTGACCGGACCGGCGAGGCCAGTATCTCTGTCACCAGTAAAGCCAAACAGCTCGGAACATGGCGTGTATCCAATTACACGCCTGAATACCGGGAAACCAGCGGTGTCGGCCGGCGCAAGCTGATGACCATGGACGAGGTGCTGCGTATGGATATTGATAAAGCCCTGATCCTCATTCGGGGCAAGAATGTACTGGAGGTGGATAAGTACGACTATTCCAAACATCCCGAGGCGAAGAAGCTGCGGCCGAGCAAGGCCGCCTCCCATGTCCCTGCATGGCGGGCAAATCAGCCGCAGGAAAAGCAAACTCCATCGGCGCCGCCATCTCAGGCAGCGGATAAGAAGCCGGCGCAAAAGAAAAAGCCTGCGTCGGCTGAAAAAGTCGTTGCCGTAACCAAAGAATCCATTATGAAGAAAAAGGAGGATACTTAATGCCCAAGAAAAAAACGATCCCGCCCCCTGATGATTTCTCCTCAGAGTTCATGGAAAACGAATCCGGCAAAGAACTTTCTGAGCAGCAGGTGGAGGCCGCCGGCAGCGACTACACGGAAACTCCGCTGGCAGAACCCCCGGAAGTTGATCTCGGCTCCGGCGATGTGAGCGGCACAGCAGATGTTGAGGAAAACGAGCCGGATGCCGAAAACACCGCTGATGCCGCAGAGACGGTCCCTGTTTCCGATGAAGCAGCGGAAGATCCGGAGTACGACAGCATTTTACAGGAGCTGAACAGCAGCACTCCGGCACCCCTTGACAGCAGCGGCGAAAATGCTCTGGATGCGCTTTTGCTGGAAGGAAATGCGGAAAATGCTCCGCCCACTGAAGATGAAACGGAATCCGCAGATGGTGAAGCTGCTCCGCAGTCCACTACACCTCCCGCACCTGCCGGACGCCGTGACTCCTACATTCTGACCGTTGATGCAAAAGACCGTATCGAAACGGAAGAAGAACGCCGTGAGGTCATCTGGCATGAGATCAAGACCTCGCATATTGCCGGTCGTATTTTGACCGGAACGTTGGACGGCGTGGAGCAGACCCCTTCCGGCCGTACTATCGTTGTCGTTGACTACAAGGGTTATCGCATTGCGATCCCGCTGAAAGAAATGATGCTCTATTCCGGGCCCGTTCCGTATGGAGCGAAATACAAGCCGTTTATGGAGCGGATGAACAGTATCCTTGCAACCATGCTCACCGCGGAGATCGATTTCATCGTCCGGGGTCTGGATAACACCGCCCGCAGCGTTGTGGCAAGTCGAAAGGCCGCCATGCTCCGTAAGCGTCAGACCTTCTATCTGGACGCCAATGAAGAGGGCATCCCCATGATCTATGAAGGGCGCGTCGTACAGGCGCGCGTCATTGGTGTTGCGGAAAAAGTCCTGCGTGTAGAAGTGTTCGGCGTGGAGTGTACGATTTTCGCCCGCGATCTGTCTGCCGCATGGTTCGGTGATGCCCGCGAGTATTACAGCGTCGGCGACCGTGTTCTTGTCCGTGTGCTCACCATTGACCGCGGCGACATCAACCATATTTCCATCACAGCAGATATCCGCAGCGTTTCGTCCGCCGCCAACCAGAGCAATCTGGATAAATGCGTCCTGCAGGGCAAATATGCCGGCAGAGTGACCGATGTGCGGCACGGCGTTGTGTTCATCCGGCTCAACAACGGTGTCAACGCGGTTGCCCACACCTGCTATGACCGGCGAATGCCTGGAAAGAAAGACGACGTCAGCTTTGCCGTTACCCGTCTGGATGAGGAACGCGGCATCGCCGTCGGCATCATCACCAGAATCATCAAACAGAATTTGTAAAAAAGGAGAGGCCACCATGAAGAGCTTATCAAAGCTGGCCCTTTGCCTGCTGCTTGCCATGTCGCTGACGGTCAGCGCCTTTGCCGCTCAGGTTCCCGATTCATTGGTAGCGGAAAACCTGAACGGCCAGCAGCGGCTTGTAAAAACCTACACGCTTTCCCCGGAGGTTGACCCAGATGAGCTGAAGGAAGAGGACTTTTCCTACGACGGTTATCTTTATACCTGGGCCTATACCACAAAGGTGGAACACCCGTATCTGGAAAGCAAAACTGTAACGGAAACCGTCACAGTCAATACCGCCAAAAATGACCTTGCGCAGATCCTCGCAGAGCTTTCGCCCAGTGTGCCCTATGAAAAAGACGGATTCTCCGGCGAGTTGGCGCTGGATCATACCACGCTTTCCACAGAGGCGTCCGGCTACACCACCAAATACAGCAAAACCACCGAGACGAAGGTAATCGGCAATCTGGATCGCAACGATATGTCCTATGTGCCGGCCACGACCGTCAAAAATGGGAAAACGCTCACCCTTGCCAATGTGGAATGGCAGGTCACCGGCACGGCGCTCGTCGGCGAGGCGCTGGTTCCCGCCCAGTATCAGGCGGTCGCCACCTATTCCGCCTCCAGCAGTTATCAGGCCGCCACGGGTTATGTCACCACGGCGGAATATCACGGAACCGTTACTTCGGAAGGCGTGGACAGCATCACTTATACCGTGGTTTACACCGGAAGTGAGATCGTCCCCGTAAAAACACATATCTGGGATAACGGCAGCCTTGCCGCTCCGCTGCTGATCATCGCTGCCGTGCTGCTCTGCGCGGGCATCGCCGCCGCTGCACTCATCCTGCTGCGCCGCCGCAAAAATGTCTATGTGTATGTTCCGGACAGCAAGCCCCGAGAGTACCGGCTGATTGCAAAGTTCCGTGTGGAGCCTGACAGCGAGGTTCCCGCTATCGATGCAGGCTCTCTCACACTGAATCCAGGAGATACCGTCGCGGTTGAGGTGAAAAAATCCCTTGCCAGGCATCTGGCTGGGCGCGAGTTCACCGTTTCTTTCCCGCAGAGTGACCATACTTACACGATCCAAGCCAGCAAGCACAATGACTGGCATGAATTTACCGTTCCCGCTGAAGAAGAACAGGAGGCTCCCGTATGAAGAAGTTTTTCTCATTGACTTTGACTCTGGCTGCCATGCTTTCTGCGATGGCGGTCAGCGCACAGGCTGCCGATTATTCCTTTGAAACCGATGGCACCCCGGAATACTATCCCTCCTCTTCCTATGAGGACGTCTACGGCTCCCGCTACAATTACGGCGAAAAAAATGTGGTGGACTACCAGATCCCCAAGCTGGAGTACGGGCAGCTCAGCACCACCCAAACCGGGGTGATGGAGAAAATCATGCTGCCTGGTCTTCAGGGCATCTCTGCATCCGGCAGCGGCATTTACGGAATTTCTCCCGGCGGCGGAACTGTGGAGATCCCCGGTTTTCTGCAGGGCGGCTCCACATCTACTCCTGCGACGCCCGCTTTCACGGAGCTGACACAGGATTTTCTGCTCTCCAACGGTGCCGTCGGAAAGATCTCCATTCCTGCCATCGGAGTTAAGAATTACTATCTCTGGGAAGGTGAAACGACTGCCAGCATGAAAAAGGGGCTGGGGCATTTCACCAGTACCAGCGTCTGGAACGGCAATGTGGCTGTCTGCGGGCATAATCGCGGCGCCAAATATGTGATCGGCAGCATCAAAGATCTCGATGTGGGCGATAAGATCACCTATACCACATCCATGGGTACCCGCACCTATCTGGTGGAGACTGTGACCAAAATCAGCAGCAGCGATTGGAGCTATTTGTCCTCTACCACGGATAACCGAATGACTCTCCTTACCTGCGTTGCCGGAGATTCCAGTCAGCGCTGGTGTGTGCAGGCTGTTCAGGCATCTTAAAATCTTTTGTTGAAAAAGCCGCTTTATGATCGTAAAGGAATAGTAGATCAATAATAAGGAGGCTTTTCCATGAAGAAGCAGATCCTCACGATGTTTACGGGCCTTTTTATCGGCGCTATTATCACAGGCGGAGCTTCCGCCTATGCTGCGGGAATCCTCGCTGAACGCAGCAACCATCGTATTTTTGTCGATGGGCAGGAGGTGCAAATGGAAGCGTATGGTATTGCTGGACACAACTATGTGAAACTCCGCGACATTGGAAAAGCGGTCGGCTTCAATGTGTTCTGGGATGCGGACAGCGGATGTGTGCAAATTGAAACCGGTGCGCTTTACACCGGCGAGGCTCCCTCCGCTGAAGCTGTTCCGTCTGCTGCTGCGCCTTCTGATGTGGGTGCTGCAAAGCAGGATATTGTAGCTCGCACCAACGCCCTCCGTGCGGAGCGAGGCATCGCAGCTTTGACTGCCGATGATCAACTGATGCGCGCCGCGCAGGTGCGGGCCGATGAAATGGCTGCCACAGGTACCTATTCTCATACCAGACCGGACGGCAGGAAGTATTACACCGTTACGGACTGCAGGCAGGTTGGGGAAAATATCCACCAGATCCCGCTGCTCTATCTTGCGCAGCAAAAAACCGCGCTTGCGGAAACGCTCGTATATTCATGGTCAAAATCCGCAGGACACATGGAAAACATGACCGATGAAAGCTATGCGGCTATCGGCGTCGGCCTTGCACGAGGGACTGACGCCAACGGCTTGGAGTGCTGGTACTGTGTCCAACTATTTCTTCGCAGCGGATACAGCATTTCGGCGGTGGACAAGCCGGCAACGAAGTAAATCCTGTTATCCTATATCACAAAGCAGACCGGGAAGCCTCGGTCTGCTTTTTCTTGTGCAATTTTGCAAGGAGGTAGCTCATTGAAAAAATTAAGAACCAGGCTCGTCTCGGCGTTTCTCGTTATCATGACGCTGTTGACGCTGCTCCCGACTTCCGCGCTGGCCGCTTCCAGCACCGGAACAGGGATCAAGCCTACCAGCAACACAAACTACTGGACAACGCGGCTTCTCCATGACGGTACGCCTTACAGCTACAAGCCCCCGATGGCGGCAGGCAAAATGCTCTACTGCCTGGATCGCGGCTATGGCTACCGCTGGGGTACTCCGTCGTTCCTCAACTCTTACACCTATACCTCCGCCACCGGCGCGGACGCGGACGCTGTCCTGAAAACGGCGCTGGCGCAGAGCGGCATGGGTGAACTGGATGCCCAGCAGCTTGAAAACTTCAAATGGATGATGTCATTCATCGTGGACTATAAGGGTGACATCCCCGGCAGCCTTTTTATGGCCGCGCAGACGTATGTGTGGGATCACCAGACCTTCAAGGGTGAGGGCGATGGTGACATCGATGGCGGTGGTTACGCCAACGCCGATACCTATGAAATGTATCTGGGCTATATCGATTGGATGTTGAAAGAAAAGGCCAAGGAAGACGCAGAATTTCAGCGCCAAATTGAAGAATACGCAGAACAGGGCATCATCGCCACTGTGGTAGAAGATGAAGCTGCAAAATGGGCGGTCTACGCGAAATCCAGCGTTAAGGGGCGTCAGGCTTTCTTTAACTATTATGCGCCGAGAAAACTCGTCACCAATACAACTGAGCCGGGAAAGCCGCCAGCTGGGGACGCTGATATTACGCTGCGGAAGGTTGCCGCAGGAACGACCCGTGGTTTGGATGGCGCAAAATTTAATATTTACCGCGACGGTCAGATCGTCGGCAGCGATGTGACTCGTAATGGTGGCATCATCGAGGTAAAGGATGTCACCCGTGGCCTGTGGTCCTTCGTGGAAACCGAGGCCCCGGAGGGCTACTGCGCCGACTCTACGCCCATCAGCGTCTATGTCGATACCACCGATGGCGACAAGCAGTACACGGTCACTGCCGAAAATTACGCACTGCCCGATATGAAGATTACCAAGCGGGACGCCATGAGCGGTAAGCCCATCGCCGGCACAGTGTTCTCGGTGAAGTCCGTCACCGGCAGCTATTCCACCTCCGTCACGACCGGGACGGACGGTTCCGCAACGCTCTCGGCCATTCCTGCCGGTGTCTATGTTGTGCGTGAGGAATCCGTTCCCGAGCCGTACATCGTAACCAATACCGAGCAGACCGTGGCGCTGCGCCCCGGCAAAACCTCCGAGGTCACTTTCGTTGACTATGAAAAGCCCGGTCTTGAAATTGTCAAGAAGAACATCGCCAATGGTGAGCCCATCGAGGGCGTGACCTACCGCATCGAGCAGATCGACGGCAGCTTTTCTACCAGCGCCACCACCGATAACCATGGGCGGATTTTCCTCGACTCTGTTCCTGTTGGCACATTCAAAGTAACGGAGATCAATGTCCCCAGTCATGTCATTCTCTGCCCCATCCCCCAGGAAGTGGCGCTGAAACCCGGCGAAACCTCTACCGTCACCTTCTTCAACGCCCTCAAGCCCAGTCTGGAGATCCGCAAGGTGGACAGCGTCACCGGTGATTCCGTCAAGGGTGCCAAGTTCCAGATCTGGTATGGCAGCAACCATACCGACACCGGTGAGCTCAACGACATCGGCACTTACTTTTCTGACGCAAACGGAAAAATCATTCTCCCCGAGATCAAAGATGGCTGGTACAAAGTAACGGAATTGGAACCGGCGTCCGGGTACGCCATCAAGGAGCCTGCCACGCAGGAATGCTTCATTTCCGGTGGTGAGAGCAAAGTCCTGACCTTTGAAAACACTCCCCTTTCCGCCATCATCATCCGCAAGGTGGACAGCGAGAGCGGTCAGCCGCTGGAAGGTGCATGGTTTAGAATCCGCTACCTCGGCGGCACCTCCGGTACAGGCGGCACGGTCATCGGCGAGTACCGCACTTCGAGCAACGGAACCATTGTCGTGACCGGCCTCAAGGCAGGCACTTATGTCTGCGAGGAGATCTCCGCGCCGGACGGGTACATGATCACCGACGCCGCGGAAACGGTCTATCTCTCCGGTAAGGATCAGGACGTGATCACTGTGACCTTCGGCAATGATAAAATGGGCTCTCTGCTCATTGTCAAAAAAGACGCTGTCACCGGCACCCCCATTTCCGATGTGGAATTCTTCGTCACGGATTCGGATGGCAGCGTGATCGGCACGGCCAACGGTAAATATGTGACCGACAGCGCAGGCACCATCCGCATTGACGGCCTGACGCCCGGCATGACGGTCATCGCAAAAGAGGTGCGTGCCAAGGATGGCTACATCCTCGACGATACCCCGCAGAGCATCAAGATCAAGCGCAATTCCGTCATGACGCTGGAATTCCGTAATCAGCCCAAGGGCGGTGTGCTTGTGAAAAAGGTGGACGCTGTGACGAACGCTCCCATCTCTGACGTCGAGTTCCTTGTCACGGATTCGGACGGCAATCTCATCGGCAACGCCAACGGCAAGTTCGTGACGGACAGCGCAGGTACGTTCACGATTACGGACATCGCCCCCGGCACCACGCTTGTCATCAAGGAAACCCGTGCGAAGGTGGGCTACATTCTCGACGATACGCCGCAGACAGTCAAGGTCAAATCCAACGAGGTTGTCACAGTGGAGTTCCGCAATCAGCCGAAGGGCAATCTCATCATCGTGAAGCAGGACTCCGTTACAAAAGAGCCGTTGGAGGGCGTTCAGTTCAAGATCGTCTACGCAGACGGCTCCTATGTGGACGCTGAAGGCGGCACGCTGTCCTCCACCGGCCTGTACTGGACGGATAAGGAGGGCAAGATCACTCTCTCCGGCATTTCCGGTACCGTGGTGGTGACGGAGGTTGAGACAATCCCCGGCTACACCATCGACGAAAACACCCGCACCCAGACCGTGGTGATCAATCCTAATGACACCCAAACGCTCCACTTTTACAATGATCCTGTGGGCGGCGTGGAGATTATCAAGGTCAACGAGGATAACCACAGTGAGCGCATCCCCAACACGACCTTTGAGATCCGCAAGGTGGACGATGCCTTGGTGGATACCGTTACGACGGACAAAAATGGCCGTGTGTTCGTGGCTCTGGAGGATGGCAGCTACTATGCAAAAGAGGTCACATCGAACAAATCGTTCCGGCTGGATGACACGCCCCACTATTTTGAGATCAAGGACGGCAAGCGTGTGACGCTGCAAGTGACCAACAAAAAGCTCAGCGGCATCGTTATCCACAAAATCGACAGCGCCACGGGCGAGGGGATCTATGGTGTAAAATTTGTCCTCTATGATGCGAACAAGAAGCCCATTGGAGAGTACACCTCGGACGATGAAGGCTACATCTACATTGACGAGATCCCTGGCGGGCTGAGCGGCCGCTTTTATCTGAGAGAGCTGGAAGCCGCCCCCGGCTACACGCTGGATAAGCAGTATAAGACCGTCTATGTCTCTCCGGGCAAAACCGTGGAGATTGAGTGGGAAAATACCGCTGTCACGGGCCAGATCCAGATTTATAAGTACGCCGCTGAGTATAACGAGGTCACCGGCACCGCTGCAGGTACTCCGCTCAAGGGCGCTGTTTATGAGATCGTCAATGTCCGCAGCGGCAAGGTAGTGGACTACATTACAACGGATGCCCGGGGCGTTGCGGCCAGCAAGCCGCTGCCGCTGACCCGCTATCAAATCCGGGAGGTCACAGCGCCCGCCTATTGGCAGCTCGATCCTACCGTGCATGATGTGACGCTGGAATATCCCGGTCAGATTATCAAGCTTTCTGCCTACGATAAACCCTCCAGCCTCGGCGTTACCATCACCAAGCGGGGCAACGCGCAGGTCATGGCGGGCCAGTCCATGCGCTACGATCTTACGGTGGCCAACACCTCCAACGTGCCGCTGGAGTCCTTCTTCTGGCACGATAAAATTCCCTACGATGTGGCTCGCCCCACGACGCTCACCACCGGTACCTACAGCGCGCGTCTCAATTATCGCATTCTCTATAAGACCAACTACAACGCGAGCTATCAGGTGCTGGCGAGCAACCTGCTTACCGGCAATAACTACAGCTTCAGCCTCAACGCCATTCCCATGCAGGCTGGCGAAGTGGTGACCGACATCTATTTTGACTTCGGCAAGGTTCCTGTCGGCTTCCAAAGCGTTGTCAACCCCACGCTGAGCGTGATGGTGAATGGAAACGCGGTCAATGGCTATCAGATGGTCAACCGCGCCGATGTGGGCGGCAAATATCAGGGCACATGGCAGACCGCAGCGGCAAGCTGGGTGACGATCATCCGGCGGCTCTGGAATACACCTACACTCCCCAAGACTGGCTACTAAATCCAATCCTTTTCAGGGAAAGCGCCCTATCCGGGGCGCTTTCCCAATTCTAATGTGAGGAGCTGAACTATGAAACACAAAAAAGGATTTGCTGCCGTCCTTTTGACGCTGATCATCAGCGCGCTGCTGTCCGTTTCCGCCTTTGCCGCCTCTGACGGCTTTTCTGATGTGCCGGAAGCATCTCCGTTTTATGAAAGCGTCGCTTACCTTGCTGGGCGAGGCATTACTTACGGTACGGGAAACGGCCGGTATGCACCGGACACACCGATTACGGTGCGCCAATGGGCAACAATGATCTGCCGGGCCTTTGATAAAGAAGACGCCCTTTTGGATCCTGCCGGCTATGGCGGTGATGCCTGTATCAACCAAGGCTATGCGGATGGATGGCTGAATCTGCCGGCTATGGCGGCGCCGGACTCCCGCCTGTGCCGCTATGCCATCTATGAAAGCGGCTTTGCTGCCTTTGACATTGCCCTTTACAGTTCTCAGCTCTACCCGGATGGAGAAGCCCTGTCTTCGCAGGACAATGCTTTCCACGCTGCTGTAAGCTTTGGCTTATGCGAAGACACCTGTGCAGGGACGGACATCATCACACGGGGCGAGGCTGCGGATCTTCTCTATGCTCTTTTGACCGGGGAATTTACCGTTGCGCCGCCGCCCATTCTGGAGACGATCCCTCTGAACAATAAAGAGGGCGTCCATCTGAACAGCTATCTGCTGGAACTTCAAAAGATCCCGGAGCCGATCCGGCAGGCATTTGCGGAAAGAGGGTGGCAGTACACCATTGACTATGCGTACCTTGCAAGGCTGAGTGAAGAGCGGAATATGAGCTGTATTGGGGCAACCAATTACGGAAGCCGCCAAATCACTGTATCCTCGGCAGGGGCCACCGTCCATGAGTTTGGCCACTTTCTCGATGAGCTGATGGGCTTCCCATCTCAGACGGAAGGCTTTTATCAGGAGGAATCCGGAACCGCAGCAGCCCTGCTCCGTCCGTATGCGCTTACCAACGAGCAGGAGTATTTTGCGGACTGCTTCGTGTACTGGCTCACTTACCGTGATGACAGCAAAAAAATGGCGTCGCTTTGCAGCGCCGCACCAAAAACATACGCATATCTTTTGGCATTGGAAAGTCAAAATTGGCAGCCGGCTGCATAGGCCTTCCTGCCTGGCTGCGGCTGTTTGAAACCCCATAACATTGTTATTATACTGTACCGTATCCTGCATCGTCAATCAAATTAACAGCAATCCACCTAAAATCAGATGGATACACAGTTTGCATTATGGCTATTTCGTACAATTTGCGGATTGCAAACCAATAGAAAATCTGCTATTTTATAAATACAGAAAGAAAGGTGAGTCCGATGTACCAGTAACCCTCAAATCTGTAGAAATCGGAGGTAACCAGTGATGGTAGAGCCCAAGACTTACATAGAATGACCCTTGACTGCGGAACACGAAAGCAGTCAAGGGTCATTCTTATATGCTGGCTCCTGCGTGCAGCAGGGGCTTTTTTATGTCTGTGGGAAATCTCATTCATCGGCGCGCAGAAGTGCCTGTGTCTTGAGCAGCGCACTCATCAAGGCACGGTGATCTTCCCACTCTTCCCACCAGAGCGGCTTTAGGGCAAGCAGCATTTGTTCGGCCCATTGCAGCTCCGATTTTTGCAAACAGCCCCGTTCCAATCCGACTTGAAATCGTGCAAACGCATCTCGGACATGGTCTGATGCAGAGTCACGATTCAAGTAACTGCTGAGAAAGCCGCCTAAAACAGCGGATTCTTCCTGCGTATAAAACAATATTCTTCCCCCTCCTATCGCACACGAGGGGTATTCTACCACAGACTGTTCGGATTGAGAAGTGTGGATTTTTGAAAGCCCCGATCTGCCTCGCAAAAAGCGGTCTGTCGCAAGCGATGCAGGCGCCACCTTTAGACTGGAAAGGATACGACCATGAGCGAACATAACCATACCGGACTGGATGAGGCAGCTTCTGTTGCATCCAATACCATGCAGGCAGTACGAACCGGCAAGGCCATTTCCGCCGCGGCAAAGGGCGCTGCGGCAGGCGGGCCCTATGGAGCTGCCATAGGAGCGGCATTGTCCGCACGAAAGCATATCGGGAAAATAGCGGTGGCCGCGCTGGTGTTACTGGCGCTGCCGCTGCTTTTTATTTTGCTCCTGCCGGGGATTATCTTTGGAAGCCTGACGGACAGCGGAGTGTCCGGAGCAGCTGGGCAGCCGATCCTTAACGATAATGCGGCCATTACGGAAAATATGAATCAGGCTGCCTTTGCAATCAATCAGATTCTCGGAGAAGGCATTGAGAATGTGCAGGAGCGCATCGCCAACGATTTCGCCGGAACAGGCGGGGATCACTATGAAGTAGTCAATCCCTATGAGGGGGATCTTATCAGCAATGCCAACCTGTTTATCTCTCAATACTGTGCAGCGAAAGAACTGGACTTTGACTCCATCTCCCTCACCGACATGGAGCAGATCCTGCGTGCGGGCCTCACGCACCTTTACAGCTTCAGCCGAACGATGGAGGTGCGTACTGTCCCTGCGGAGGAGGACGGCGAAGAAGATACGGCGGAAACATGGTACATCTACACGATCCGCTATAATGGTGAAGCCTACTTTGCGGACACCATCTTTGCGCTGACTGACGAACAGAAAGGCCTGGCGGAAAATTATGCGGAAAATCTCAGCCTGTTTCTTGGCGACGGCCTGTTCCAATACGCTCCCTCCACCAACACCATTGCAGCTCTTGGCGATGTGCGCTTTACCGATGGGGAAACGGAGGTCATCTACTTCAACCAGCTGGATGAACGCTATGCCAATCAGCCTTATGGCACTGACCATATTGGGGGCTATGGCTGCGGGCCAACTTCCATGGCTATTGTGGTTTCCTCACTGACCAGTGAGACGGTTGACCCAGTCCAAATGGCACGGTGGGCCTATGAGCATGGCTATTGGTGCAGCAAAAGCGGCTCCTACCACACTTTGATCCCCGGCGCAGCACAGGCGTGGGGACTTTCCGTTGAAGGGTGTACCGCTTCGGAACCGCAGCGCATTCTGGATGCCCTGGCAGACGGGAAGTTAGTCGTGGCCCTGATGACCAAGGGGCATTTTACGAAGTCCGGACATTTTATCGTGCTGCGGGGCGTCCAGGATGAAAAAATCCTCGTGGCCGACCCCGCCAGTTACCGGCGCAGTCAAAAAGCCTGGGAGCTGTCCATCATTCTGAACGAGGCCAGCAGACGTGCCGGCGCCGGCGGGCCGTTTTGGATCATCGGCTGAAACTGCTGACAAATATAGAAAGAGACACCTCATCTCTGAGGTGCCTCTCTAACAATGCCACGATGAAATAATCTAATCAGCGTTCATTTTCGTTCAGGATTTCCAGCATCTCTTTTGGCGTCACCACATAGGGCTTGACCGGGAAATGCTTGATGTTGCCGGTTACAAGATAAGCGTCGGTAGTTTCTCTTGCTTCCATAACCACCTCATAGAAAATTGCATCATCGGGGTCGGGGACATAGTCCTCAATCGTGGCAGCATCCAAAAAGATACCTCGCTTAATCAAGCCTGTCAGCGCAATTTCGATGTCCCGGCGGTCAAACTTAAATTTAGGGCGGTGCAGAACATCGTTGTATTCGTCCAGAATATCCTCATGCAGCAGAGGAATTACACGCCCCGCAAGAGCTTCTTGCAGAATCATACCGGGAACGGAGGAAATGTTAAACAGAGCGGAAACCACTACATTCGTATCAAGTACAACATAGTATTTCATGGTTACGCTCCGTTCCGAGCATTTCTTGACGCACGGTCAGCCCGGGACGCTGCAATTTCAGCATTGATCTCATCCAGCGACATATCGGCCGTGCCGTTCTGCTGTGCGGCTTCACTCAGGCTTTGCACGGCGCGGATCGCCCGCTCAGCTCTGTATTCCTGCTTGGGCAGCGTCATGGAAAAGGGAACGCCATTTACCACGACAGAGCGTTTCAAAAACATTCGGATAGCGGTGGGAAGGTCGATGCCGAGTTCATCGTAGACAGCGGCAGCCTTGGCGCGGAGATCATCGTCAACACGCACCTGCATAACACTCGTAGACATAAAAGCACTCCTTTCAAATATAATTGTATTGATTTACAATACAATTATATTCTATTATACGCAAAAAGTCAAGCGTTAGTCCTTGCGTATTCCCTAATGCGTTTTAATGCACACAAAAGAAGCAGACTATGCAGAAAGCCGTGTGCAGCCGCTTCGGCTATTTATAAAATGTGGTCTTCTTGAATCAGCAGAATATC
>ERZ773104.1512-NODE-1512-length-30344-cov-5.947704_pt1 | contig 30344 bp, 29 predicted proteins | sample MGYA00511920_ERZ773104 | MGnify/ENA primary metagenome ERZ773104 (study PRJEB29015, sample SAMEA2737857) | human gut metagenome | biome: human gut; feature: human-associated habitat; material: faeces | place: China | collected 2012 ... | reverse complement strand
CAAGCTCCCACGGTCATCTTATACAATCATTTCTGCATGGCTGAACTGTTACAAACTGAGATTAAAATCAGATTGTCAAAAGTTATATAAGGTTATATAATGGTTTTAAAGTTATATATAGTTATATAAGAATTCAAAAGTTATATATAGTTATATAAGAAAGCAAAAGTTATATAAACTTATATATGAGGTGAGCCATGAACAATCCTTTTACTCTGTCTTTTGGGAAAAAACCAGTGCAATATATTTCCCGTATTACACAGACTAATGAAATTATTGATAATTTTAATGCCGAGCTTCCATCCAACCAGATCTATATGATTACAGGTGTCCGCGGTTCCGGCAAAACGGTTATGATGACCAATATTTCCACAGAATTAGACCAGCTTTCCAATTGGATTACTGTGGAACTGAATCCTACACGGGATTTACTGCAAAGCCTTGCGGCCAAGATATACAGCATTCCGGATCTGCATGAATGTTTCATAAAGGCAAAGCTTGATTTTTCCGCATTTGGATTGGGCGTATCCATTGAACATGCTCCACCGGTTACCGATATTGAGGATGTCCTTATGCATATGTTAAGCCATATCCAAAAACTGGGAAAACGTCTTCTGATTACTATTGATGAAGTAACCAACTCTGAAAACATAAAAATTTTCACCAGTTCTTTTCAGATTTTTCTCAGGGAAGATTATCCGATTTTCCTTTTGATGACCGGATTATATGAAAACATCTACGAATTGCAGAACGACAAGGCCCTCACCTTTTTATACCGCGCTCCCAAGTTAATTTTAGAGCCTTTAAATTATACTGCAGTCCGCAAAAGTTATGCTGATATTTTTCAGATTAATCTGGAAACCGCAGAGAAAATGACCTCCCTTACCAAAGGCTATCCATTTGCCTATCAGGTGCTGGGATATCTATACTGGCTTCACAGGGATACAAAATCTCTGGAAGAAATCTTACCAGAGTATGACCAGTATCTGGAAGAATATGTATATAGCAAAATATGGTCTGAACTATCCGAACTGGATAAGAAAATTCTAATCGAAATTGCGACAAGTGGAGAATATCGAATCAAAAATATCCGGGAACGGCTGGGGATGAGATCAGAGTTATTTTCTGTCTACCGGGAACGATTAAAGCGAAAAGGTGTTATTGACACCCGAGAGTATGGAAAAATCTTCATGGCTCTGCCCCGCTTTGCCGAATTTGTAAAAGTGCAGTTACTGTAAACAGACAGGGCATTCCCGCAGGAATGCCCTGATTCTTATTCCATATGCTTATTCCATATGCTTCTTCCTTCTGGCTTTTCTTACCCGTACACCTGTAAAGCTCCGTAATAAACCGCAATTCTACCTTTATCCTGCACAAAGGCTGCAACATCATCGGGAGCATACCGCAGCAGATAATAATCCATATCATGAAGAAGGTAATAAATTTCCTTAATATAAGTGACATCATGTGTCTCTTTTGCCTGACGTGTGTTCTCGATCAACCGGTTAAGATCCGCGGTAAGCATATCATTCTTAAGGAGTCCCTTCATCTCTTCCATCAGAGCAATAAAGTTATCCGCGTCAAAACGGTTGTAGGTATATACCGGCTGACCGTGCTCTTCCTCATATTGCTGATAAACCTTCCAGTAGGAGTCCATATCCGTGATCTCTTCGGCATTCTGTGAATACTCCTTCCATGCATCCACTGCTTCCTGCTCCAGCGAATACCCAATCTGGATGTCTCCCTTCTGATCGACATAATTCCAGTAAAGATCCTCCGGATCTGCCATTCTTTCAAACAACCGGTCATACAGGAAACTATATTCCATTGCCAGATTGGCAACCTTAATATTCTCGGTAAGCCGCGCAATGTCCTCTTCCGACATTCCCTGAAGGCAGGCATTCCGCCGCTCCAGAACCGTTTCTTTCGAAGGAACATCCGCATCTTCTTTGAGCAGATCGTCATCGGTTCCTTTCAGCAATTCCTCTGCCCCGCTCTTTGTTCCAACCCACACGGTCTGCAGAATCTCTTCAAAGGCAGGCTCCAGTACCTTCCAATCCTTCAGAGACGGACTTGCTGTAATCAGATACGTTCCACCGCTCACATCGTTTTCCGGATATTTCAATGTAATCGTCAGCCACAACGACGAATCCAGTTCTTCTGTATATCGCCATCCGGTGATCCCATTCTCCAGCTTCAATTCGTCTATCGTCACGCCGGTTCCACACATACCAAACGGCGCCTGGTATCCCAGCACAAAGATATCCTCCGGATAATCCTTCTGCCAAAAACGGATCGCACAGGAATACAGATTATCTTCTTTTTCCAGATCCTCTTCTGATAAAATCCGGTACTCCCAGTCCTCAGGCAGAACAATCGAAAGATAAAACTCATCCGAACGATAGACAACATTTCTTGACATACTATCCGCATCTTCACCGGCTGCTTCCTGATCGTCTCCAGAAAGCTCTGTCCCATTCCCATTTGTCTCCTCGGCGGCCTGCTTCTCCTCATCCTGCATCATCGATTCGCTTTCTGTTGCATCAGTACTCTTCGTATCCTCTGCAGGATTGGAAGAATTTCCGCATGCCGTCAGCATGCAGATTGAAGTCATCACTGCAAGCATTGAGCACAAAATCTTTCTCTTCATCACAGTTTTCTCCTTTCCGCAAACACTATAACCTTACCGTTATGCCAATCCCCGGACTTCCTTGAGCATCTTCCATCCTAAAGTGCCAGAATATCCCGTACCAGTTCATCTACTTCTTCGTCTGTCGTGGACCAGCTTGTACAAAAGCGCACGACACTGCGTCCGTCCGGCAACACTCCATCCAGCTCAAAAATATATTTCTGCGAAAGCTTTTCTTCCTGCTCCTTCGACAAAATCACAAACTGCTGATTCGTGTAGCTTCCCATGTATTCCGGGATCTCTTTTTTGTGAAAGGCTTCCTTAATCCGCATTGCCTGCTCATCTGCCCTTTTCGTAATCGTGAAATAGGTTCCGTCCTTCAAAAGCGTGTAGAACTGCAATCCAAGCAGCCAGCCTTTCGCAAGAACTGCGCCATTCTGTTTCATATAGGTCTTAAAGTGGCGCTTCAGCTCCTCATTCACCAGAATAACGGCTTCCCCGAACATCGCACCACACTTGGTTCCTCCAATATAAAACACATCCGTAAGCTCAGCCAGATCCTTTAAGGTTACATCATTGACCGATGCGCCTAGCCCATATCCCATTCTCGCGCCATCCACGAACAGGTACATTCCATATTCTTTACATACCCGGTGAAGCTCCTGTAATTCTTTTAACGAATAAATCGTTCCATATTCCGTTGGAAATGAAATATATACCAATTTCGGCTCGGTCAGATATTCTGCCTCTCCATGCTCAAAATAGGAAGAAGCACATTCCCGCACCTGCTGTGCCGTGATCTTGCCTTCCGTTGACGGAAGTTCAATAATCTTATGTCCGGTGTTTTCAATGGAACCGGCTTCATGGCAGTTGATATGTCCTGTTTTCGGACAAACGACACTCTGGATCGGATTCAATGCTGCGGCACACACCACAAAATTCGCCTGTGTTGCTCCCGGGAAAAAATATATAGCCGGATCTTCCCTGCCAATCAGCTTCTTAATCTCTTCGGCTGCTTTCGTACACCATTCATCTGCTCCGTACCCCGGATAATTGTTCGCCTGATCGGCCTTCATTGCTTCATAAATACTCTCATGCGCGGCATGGTTGTAATCGTTGTTGAATCGTATCATCTCTTGTCTCCTCTCTGTTAATCAAGTGGGCTATGTTGCTTTCCTTTCACAATTTTGGTTTTAAAAATAATTAATTCATAATCCGTGGGGCTAGGACACCAGTTTTCCTAAATCATACAACTCATCCGGGCAAATATCCTGACCATCAGGCTATACAACCGTAAAACCATCCGTAGTAACCTTCTTAAAATATTCAAGTATCCGCAGCTTTCCATACCATTCTCCCTGAATATAAGGCTCTACATCAAAATATTTTTTTCTCCATTATCAAATTCTACTAATATCTGATAAGCACATACTGCTTCCACTTTAACTGCCGTTGGACGTAACATAATTCCACCTCCTACCGTAAAGGTTCAATTTTGAAATAGCCATCTCCATGACTTAACAGTTGCCAGTTTGCATTCAATTCTTCCTCATGAATTGCCATCCACGCTAATAATAATTTCATTTGTTTATTCGGAAGTTTTCCTTCTAAAACTTCTCCATCTATTCCAACAACAACTTCCTCATTTCCATAAATTGCATGTATATAAGGCTTGTTATGTCTTCCACCTTTTTCACTTTGCATTCTTACAATAATTCCAAAAACATAGATAAAGCTGGCATACCTTTCCCCTCCTTTATACATACCATACCACATAACCCCCACTAAAAAAATAGTAAAGTTTACCCTGTGCAGAACAACAAAATAAAGAGTTCGTTTGCGAACTCTCAGACTGTAGACAAAGTCCCGCACTCTTGTGCGGGACTTTGTCTACAGTCTGGGCTCTGGGATGTAAATCCCAGAGCTGCTTTGTCTACAGTCTGAAGCCGGTTCTTAGGAACAGGCTTAATTACACTACATTAAATCATATCATAATCATAACTATCCAGAACCGCATTCGTAAAACCACTGCTAACGCAGCTTAGGTTTATCTCATGTGGTTACTTAGCCACCTTCGCATTCGGATAAATCTTCGCCATTTTCGCATCATCGTAATGCTCATCTGCCCACTGCTGCCAGGAGCTTTCTGCTGCGATGCCCTTACTGCGTTCATCATAACGGACAAGTGCCACACAGGAAACTGCCACATTGCAGCACATAAACACAATCAGTACCCATGTCAGAAGCCTGCCTGCTTTCATCGGGATCTTCTCGATCCACCTGGCGGCAAAGGGATAAATCTTCTTAAACCATACAACCGCAGCGATGCCCCAGAAAAAGCAATACAGCAGGTTGATTCGTCCTCCCAGGTTAAACGGAAGCTTACTGTAATCCCAGAACACCTTGCCAAATACAATCTCCGTAAACACGCTGCACAGATATTCATAGCCACCACCAAGCAGGGTTCCTACTCCAAACAAAAATCCATCACTGCGATCCTTATATCGATAAAGCATTGCTGTTCCAAGTGCAATGGCAAGACCCCAGACAATGCTGAAGGGTCCCCAGACCACACTGCTCCGGCTCATCCAGACTCCGGCCGTGATCCGGCAGAAGATCGTTTCTGTAATATCTCCCAGGAAAGCACCCACGAAGAACAGCATCACCACCTTATAGAACCCGCAGCCTGCCGCAAACACCTTCGCTCCGGCCATGTCACCGGCAGCTTCTGCATGTGTTGTCCTGACCGCTTTGGGGTAAGCTTTATTGATTCGCCGGTCAATAATTCCGGTAATGGTCTTACGCAGGCGGAAGCTTACCTTGTCAAGCTGTTCATTGGCAGCCTCCCACTGTGCCAGATATTTTCCTCTTCCTTTTAACAGGATATAAGAGGCCAGTACATCCACTGCCAGCGCAATCATCAGCACCAGAAGCAGTATTTTCATAAGAAGAGACGGGAATAAGGAAATCAGCTGCAGCACCAGTCCATTGCCCCAACGCACGGTCACAAATCCCAGCAAACCCCAGCAAAAAGACATCGGTAAACAGATATAGCCATCCAGGTTCCACTTCATGTTGGAGTAATTCCACCAACGCTCCCTGAAGGCCCTTTCGATCAGATGACCGGCTACCCATTCCACAGCCGTTGCATATACGGTTGCAAAAAGGAACAGCCACGGTCCCGACATTTCCCGTAAGCCCACGGACATCAGCACCGCTGCAATACCGTAAATCACGCAGAACGGACCATTCACCAGTCCGCGGTTCGCAAATTTCCGCTGCTTGCAGGCTGCCAGTACCACTTCAAAAATCCATCCAAGAAACGAGTAAATGTAAAACAGCCACAAAAGTTCATAAACCGAATAATGTTCCATCTTATTTGTCTCCTTTTTCGTATGCTTTACCACTATACGAATGGCATAATTGAACAATTAGTAACTGTTCAGTACCTTCACAGTTACGATGCAAAATCCATTCCAAATCGGCTTCGCCGATGGGATTTTGCATTACTGAATCATTTTCTTACGGTCTCAGCAGTAAATGCTTCGACCTGTACTGAATAGTTACAACAATTACAGTAATTATTCACAGTTCACTTCCCGGAGCTGAGCCTTCGCCGCATTCACATATCGCTGTGCATTATTCCCCGTTTCCCTGATTTCCTCCGGAGTCAGGCTGCGGATCACCTTCGCCGGATTGCCAAAGGCAAGGCTCTCATCCGGAATGTGTGTATTCTGTGTCACAAGAGCTCCCGCACCAATGATGCAGTTGTCCCCAATCACTGCTCCGTTCAGAATAATAGCTCCCATTCCAATGAGTGTGTTGCTTCCAACCGTACATCCATGAACAATCGCTCCATGTCCGATCGTCACATCATTTCCAATACTCACCGGATAGCCGGAGCTCACATGCACCACGGCATTGTCCTGTACATTCGTCCTGCTGCCAATGGCAATCTGATTGGAATCGCCACGAATCGTTGCATTGTACCAGATGCCCGAGTCTTCTCCAATTGTGATATTTCCTTTGATAACTGCACCCTCTGCCACATAGTAGGCCATGGTTTGTCCTCCTGATCCAATCTGATTTCTTTCTTATCGTATCACGGACTGAAACAGATCTCAATTCACATTGTTAATTTTCTATTGCCTGTTATCCATCCGCCAATTATCCTCAAAAATTTTCTTGTAAACCGATACGATTCTATGTCATAATAATTAAGTTGTCGTTTTAAAAAATTTACGAGGGAATAAAGGGAAAATGTCAGAAAAAATTGCAAGTATTAACAGTGTTGTAAACAGCTTCATCTGGGGTGTTCCCGCCATGATCTGCATCATCGGCGTCGGCATCCTTTTAACCGTCAGAACGAGATGTATTCAGGTGCGCAAGTTTGGCGTTGCCATGAAAAACACCATCGGAAAGATTTTTGACAAAACGCAGGCCAGGGATGGCTCTATGAGTCCCTTTCAGGCTGTATGTACGGCTCTTGCAGGAACCGTCGGAACCGGAAATATCGCAGGCGTTGCCGGTGCCATCGCACTTGGCGGACCGGGTGCCATCTTCTGGATGTGGTGTTCCGCATTCTTAGGCATGTGTACCAAGTTTTCTGAAGTAACCCTCGCCATCCATTTCCGTGAAAAAAATAAAAACGGCGAGTACGTTGGCGGACCTATGTATTACATTAAAAACGGCCTGTCTAAAAAATGGCATTTCCTGGCTGTCTTTTATGCGGTCTTCGGCGTACTGACTGTCTTTGGAACCGGTAATGCGACTCAGGTAAATACCATTGTTTCTTCTGTAAATACCGCACTTATGAATTTTAATATTTTAAAGGGCGAACCCAACAGCAATGTTAACCTGATCTTCGGCATCTTTATCGCCGCACTGGTTGCCATGGTACTGCTTGGCGGAATCAAGCGAATCGGACAGGTATCTGAAAAGCTCGTCCCTTTTATGGCAGTTCTGTATGTCATCCTTGCCTTGGGCGTAATTATCCTGAACATCCAACGCGTACCCGGAGTCTTTGCCCAGATTGTGAGTGGTGCCTTTACCCCCAGGGCAGCAACCGGCGGTATCATCGGATCGATGTTCCTTAGTATGAAAAAGGGTGTTTCAAGAGGAATCTTCTCCAACGAAGCCGGCCTTGGTACCGGATCCATCGCCCATGCCTGTGCCGATACTGACAATGCAGTTCACCAGGGTATGTTTGGAATCTTTGAAGTTTTCATGGATACCATTGTAATCTGTACCCTGACCGGACTCGTCATTCTGCTTGCCGCTCCGAATATTTCCTATGGACAGGCAGCCGGTGCAGAATTAACCATCTCCGGCTTTACGTCAACCTATGGCGGCTGGGTATCCATCCTCACAGCGATTGCCATGTGCTGCTTCGCATTCAGCACCATTATCGGATGGGGCTTATACGGCTCCCGCTGCATCGAGTTCCTTGGCGGTGAAAAGTTCGTCCGCCCGTTCCTCGTGGTATATTCCTTCGTTTCCATCGTTGGTGCTACCATGAACTTAGGACTGCTTTGGGACATCTCCGATACCTTCAACGGACTTATGGCAGTCCCCAACCTGATTGCCTTGCTCATGCTCTCCGGCCATGTAAAGAAGCTTGCCATAGAAGTCGATCAGGCCGAAAAGGACGGCACAATTTAGGGTCATAGGATCATCTTTTTGCAGGCAAAATCACATTTTCTCCACCGGCAGCTAACGTCTGGGTGCATTCGAACGCGAATGCATCCGGATTTTCAATATTCCTTTGTGATCTGATCCTGAATTCCATACTGCTTCTTAAATGTTTCAAGATCCTCAAAGCCTCGAATCAGCATCACTTCCCTGAATTCGCCTGTATGCAGATTCTTAAATCCTGCAACCTGCTCTCCATTACAGATACTTGCCTTAATCAGCGGCTTTTCAGCTTCTTTATCATAGGTATGCAGAATAAGTTTTTTCTTAAACAGTGCCATGGTCTTTCTTTCCTTCCCCAGCCTGCCGGTCATTGCCAACCATAAGGAACTGGTTTCCCTTTCTTATAACTGCTCCTACCCGGATATTAATAAGACCATTATCAATTGGAATGGTGCAGTCGGATGGGGGATTTGCCGTCTGTTTGCTTCGATCCTGCCATAACACAAAATCAATCTTCTTAGCATCAGAGATCTCTAGATCGGGGAATTTCTGATTAAATAAAGTCAGGATCATCTGTCCTTCATCAGAATGTAAATATTCGTAAAACCTCTTTTTGTACAAATCGTATCTCTGCACACATATACTTTCACGGTTTTTATGTCCTGATGCCGGTATGCAAAGTCCAAAATGTTCCTTCGTAACCACACTATCCCAAATCGGGTTCTCCGGCTGCAGCATATGTAACATTTTGCTCGAAAAAGACATTTCAAAGGTATTCTGTATCCCCAGAATCCGATCAAATATCTCCTGAAAAGTGACGTTATCTTGATCTGCTTTCAATTCCTCAAGCAGCTGAAAATAACCACTTGCAAATTCATCACTGTAAAATTTCCGCATCTGATAAAATTTTCTGAATACATCCTGATAATGTGCATCTTCTGCCACATTGGTAGAATACAGATTATTAAGCAAATAACAGTAATCATTGATTCCTGCCTGCAGGCCAGGCTTGTCTAATATTTCAAGAATTGTTTGTTTTGTGAGCATTGTGTTTCCCATCTAACTCCCTTTTAACGCTTATTATATCAAAGTAAGGTTGCAGTGACTGCTATAATACTCCCAACCACTCCTATAAAGATATTACGACTCTTCAGGTTTTATATCTTTCTGAATTAACAAAGCTCTCAAACTGCATGGTGTGATGGAGTTTTAAAAGCTATAGTTTTGCATCTTTCTGAATTAACAAAGCTCTCAAACCCTTGATCTCTTCGGATGTGTCAAAGATGGTTTTGCATCTTTCTGAATTAACAAAGCTCTCAAACAAGCCTTACGGTAATTCCGTGGCGCCCGGAGTTTTGCATCTTTCTGAATTAACAAAGCTCTCAAACCAATGAATGATTCATATGATGATTACATAGTTTTGCATCTTTCTGAATTAACAAAGCTCTCAAACATCTCCTATCCGAAATGTGCAAAAGCAACCGTTTTGCATCTTTCTGAATTAACAAAGCTCTCAAACCCGCTGTCGTTGAATACTGCATAACCAGCCGTTTTGCATCTTTCTGAATTAACAAAGCTCTCAAACACAAAAGGAGGTATCAAATGTATTTTACGGTTTTGCATCTTTCTGAATTAACAAAGCTCTCAAACATGGGAACAGGTCGTATCAAAGTACGCCGGGTTTTGCATCTTTCTGAATTAACAAAGCTCTCAAACATCTCTCAACATCTCATAAGCCTCTTTATTGTTTTGCATCTTTCTGAATTAACAAAGCTCTCAAACACATTTGCATATAATTTATTGTAAAAATGAGTTTTGCATCTTTCTGAATTAACAAAGCTCTCAAACTAAAATTATTTCAAAATACAAAAAATGCAAGTTTTGCATCTTTCTGAATTAACAAAGCTCTCAAACTCATTCTTTTGTGGAAAATCAAGTAAAATGTTTTGCATCTTTCTGAATTAACAAAGCTCTCAAACTACTGTAGCCCGTCTATTTCCCTGTTGGCGGTTTTGCATCTTTCTGAATTAACAAAGCTCTCAAACGCTGCCGATTTCTGTACTAGCAATATCCTCGTTTTGCATCTTTCTGAATTAACAAAGCTCTCAAACTAATAGCCTTGGAATGTTCGTCAATCACCAGTTTTGCATCTTTCTGAATTAACAAAGCTCTCAAACCTCAAATTATTTTGAGGTTATCTCCGAGCTTATTCTATATTGCGAATATAGTGCCAATTCTTATAGTTCAATTATACATAAATCCTTATCAATTATCCATCCTTTTTCCCCTTCAATATGCAGTGTCTGGAATGGCTCTATAACAATAAGATATATTTTATTATACATTGCGACTTCATAAAGCTGTATAATATCTTCTGTTGAAAAATAAACTTTCAGATTTGGAATAACAAATATTTCGACTCCACAAATTTGATTCATTAGCTTTATATATTGCATCATTTTTTCTAATAATGAGTCAGCATCATCATCAATTTCCATCGATATAGATTTCATTAAACTGGATAAATCGGTATCAAAGTTATATTTCAAATTGTATGGAACAGTAGAAACGACCTTATCAAAATATGCTATTAATTCCTGCTTAAACAAGATGCTCTCTTCTTGCAGTAATGTATCATTTTGATATGTAAGTTCCTGATACAACTTTGTTATGATTTTTTTATCATTAGTATTAATAGCAAAAATATTATAAATGCACTCCATTTTCTGTGATAATTTCAATTCTTTGCTTTTATCAGATAAAATAAAATCTCCATCTTCTCCCTTATACTGTTTCCATAACGTTCCTAACATATTGGAATAGGCCAAATGATTCTCTATTGATATAACAAGTATTTGGTTTTCTATTAAATCAAACTCTAAACCATATAAGGTATTAACCAATTTCATAATATCACCAGCCTTTCATCCGTATCCAATATGCAGGATTTATTTTCACCAACAACATATTCCATTTTTGAATATTGCTTTTCAGTAACCCTTAATATCTGTACAAGCCCCTCTCCCGGTTTATTCTTCCTGATGCTTTCCTGAATAACATCTGCAACACCTGAATTTTGGACCAGCTTGCAATATACCGATTCCTGCAACATAAAAAAGCCCGACTTTATCAGGTACTTTCTAAACTCACGATAATCTCTGCGCTGTTTTTCAGTCAGCACCGGAAGATCAAATAGCACCATCATTCTCATGTATCTATAACTCATCTCTATAGAACTTTATCAATGAAATATCACCATCATTAAGTGCATCAAAAATACTCCGACAATATATTTTCATTGCATTGTTCACGTACTCCTTTCTCCCTGCTATAATCACTTCTTTTTGCAGCAGCCTTAATATTTCTATTTTCTCATCATGTTCAAACTTTTCCGGCATCATGTTCTTTACCAGATTATCTACAATAGGACGGAACGGCTCCATTAAATCAGATGCAAAGTTAAACTGATTAAAAATATTATCATGAAATAATCCAATTTGTGTTATATATCCATTGAGTGCTGTTTCTCTTGCACAAGTTGAAAGTAACAGACTATACCCATAATTCAATGCTGCATTTATACTGTTTTCAGCAGTTCTTGTAAAATCCAGACCAAATAATGCATTAAAATAAACTTTGGCTGCATGACCTTCTCTGTTAGTTGCATCTCCAAATTCAATTTGTGTTATATATTCATAAAGCATCTGAGCTTCCGGCTTATCCCACCTTTCAAGATTTTGTGCCTGCTTCCGAATTTTTTCGGTGACAATTTCTGTCCATACAGATGTCTTTACGTCTTCTGACCACGCAATCTGCTTTCGCACTTTCATACTTGTATCATGGCTTCCATAATACGGAACAAGTTCTGATGACGGATTTCTTTTTTCATCGCAGAATATTACTTTTATTTTCTTTTTTGTCAACTCACATAATAGTGCTGCTGTAAGAGAAACGGATGTTGTTTCAATCAACAATATAGAAATTTCACTAATATGAATTTTTACAACATCCTGATTTCTCACTATCAAATAGCCCATTTGATAATCCAGCTTTGCACTGCTTGAGATGACGACTGTCCGCCAGCTCATACTGTACGGAGATTGATTTTCTTTTCATACAACCCTGTTACAGATTGATTGATCAGATATATATCTTCATCTCCAATTTTTTTGCTTATCAGCATTTTCCCACAATGTGCCGATTCTCCTAATAGAGTCATATCGCATTCACTTCCCAAAACTGAAGATAACTGTAATATTTGACATAATATTATACATTGTTTTTCTATGTCTAAATTTAAAAATTTATCTTTCGACTTATCCAATTTATCACCAACCGGATTCGGTCTATTTGAAAAAATACTGGTCTTAAATTTCTTAAGCAGTTCTAAATACAATAATTCACTTTTTTCTTTTGTAACGATCTCGTCTATAATCGCTTTATCTCTTACTTTTTCTAATTTTGAAATGTACTTTATCCACTCCTTTTTCAAACACATATTTACTGCATTTCTTACTATTAATTGTTTACCTGTTTTTCCTGTAAGATAAAAGAAATAACCATTCCTATTTATCAACGATCCTATTTTAATTTTTCTTACTCTTATATCGAAATCAATAAGTCCCAGTATCTGTTCACAGTATTTTTCCAGCTCGTTTGGATCCTGTTCTATCTTTTGAGCCAGATATAATGGTACTGACTCAATTGTCCTGCTTCGTTTTTTCTTTTCAGAATGCTCTACTAAGAAGAAATATGCACATGTTACACTCGTAAATCCTCCATATTTTGTAACATCCTGTAGTTTCTCATCGGATGCTTTAAAAGGAATATACCCCTCTTCTTTGGCTTTCTTAGCACTATAAAGTGTTTCGTTTGTCAAACCACCCTTTCCTTCAAAGCTATACCTGGTCATCAACGGAGTGTTTCTTCCCAGCATTTTCTTTACTGTAACAATTGTTCCTGCCTCACCGCCTTCTTTCTGCGCAATCCATGCAACTTCACCATTACGTTTAATATCCCAATCAAACATCCTTGATAAATTATAATTATTTTTCACTTTATCACGGTCATAATCATTCTTTATAAAATTAAGAGGATTTTGAGTAAATTTTACATAATACACATTTCCTACCACAATATTAAGATATGCATCATGTGCATGATGAAATTCATTAATCAGACGACTCTTAGGAATGTCTCTCGTATTTCTAAATTCAGACACATTTGATGCCTTTGCATAAACGATCTTACTTTCCGGCAAAAGCTGCTGTAATATGTTTGCAACTCCTTTTGTTCCCTGACTTGTTTCAACAAGCTGCCTCGCAATAAATCCGGCTTTTTGCTCATCGGTGAACGAATTTCTTCCCATAAGACGATTATACTTTTCCTCTGTAATAAAGCCTGACCTTCTAAGTTCTGACCACATATTTTTCTGCGAAGTAAGAATATCATCCTCTAATGGATAAATATCACTCTTATGTGCATTCTTTTCCTTACATACCAAAACCAGATTATTATCGATATTATCATCCTTAACAAAATGTCTTGGATATATATGATCTATATCATACAGATTATTATTAAAAAGATCACTTAATTCTATATGCCTTCCTGTGTACATACATCTGCCTTTTTGAGTAAGGTAAAGATACATTTTCTTACTTCTGATATTTCCTGTTTCGTCTGCGTGCGCAATTACTTTCAGCCAATCAACGTCTTCATCTTTTACTTTCTTGTATAATTCTTCAAATTTTTTTCGTCTGCTTGCCGTACGCATTTTACGTTCATCCGATCTTCGTGTCATTTCAACAAATATACGATCCGGTTCACATCCCAAAACTTTGACCAACTCTTTAATAATAAGGATTGTCTGCCATACCATTCGCTTTACCGGCGCAGAAAAATAATATTCATCCAGATCTTCTGCCTCTATATCTGATAATGTTTTTATCATCGTATTTTGATACTCAGCCAATCGGTCTTTGTAGTCATATAATCTGCTGTTTATAAGCTCCATTAAATTAAGATTATTATTCCATAGAGCCCTGATGATGCTTACAGACTCCCCTGTTGAAACATCCGCTCCACTAAGCTCTAAGAAATTTTTAGATAAATTGCCCCAATCTTTGAACTTAAAACCTACTATTCTCTTAATCTGCTCTTTTGTAAGCTTCTCTCCATACTTTTCTTCTATTCTGTCTTTTAAGAAATTTTTTGAATCTCCATAAATTGTGCACCAGAATACTATATCCTCTACCATTTTCTGAACACTATCCTTAGACATATCATCTCCAAATATTGCCTTGAATTTACCATATGTCGTTAATGCGTTGTTTATAGTAATATCTATTCCTGCAACCTGCTCTTCTGCTTCAATAACTCCTCTTGTATGCAAATATTTACATAACTGTTTTTTCGTTACTCTCTTTCCTTTTTGAAATACATCTTTATATATATCTTGTTTTAACTCAACAGAAATTCTCTCTCCATCAATCTTGATATTATTTATTTCATTGAGAACACAAAAACTCTGATATTCAAGTGATGCTTTTGGCAGTACCGGCTCATCACTAATATATGTACAGCGTCGTACCATACGTGATATAAATGCCTCTGATGTCGCTTTCATATCTATCTTTTCATTAATATTCCATGGTAAAACCTGCCCTTCTTCCTTTCTTACTACCCAGCCATTTCCTCCATCTTTATTGCTTTTTTCCGTTGTAGGTCCGACATAGTATGGTATTTGAAAAGTAAACAGCTTGAGTATTTTTTCAGATACCGATAAACCCGTCTCATCTTTTTCATTTAGAAACGAAAGATAACTTTCAGCATTTGAAAGTATTTTTTTCATTTCCTTAGCATGAACCTGATTCGGAATAATACCATTAGATGCAGCCAGCTGTTTAGGCAAAAATGTTTCGTTTTCTATTGCTTTCAATATACTCTGCACATCTACATCTTCTGCAGGTGCATTCTTTAAAATTTTTTTGATTGTCTTATATAATTCTTCTGATGATCTTTTATTTCCAACTCTCCTTTGCTTTATTTTTGAATTATAGGATCCTACATATGATGCGTATGAGCCATCTGCATCACTATTAAAAAAACTATCATATTCGTCTTTGTCGCAATATTTTTTAATAACATCCTTTAAAATTTTTAAATCCTCTTTATGATTTTCGTACAGTGTAACTCTTGCCTGTGAAAGATAATTATGTCCTTTCATAATGCCTGCCAATGAACCAATATCATATATCTCTTTCATAGACATAATTATTTCAAAATAATCTTCGCCAATTATATTAGCTATTTCATCTGATTTTTCATCAAAAGATGCTTCTGATAAGCAGACATCCAGTTTTTGTACTTCGTCACTCTGTATCTCTGGAAAAATAACGCATGCATTAAATTTTAAACCGCACAATCCCCTTATCAATTCTTTATATGGTTTATTTCCATAATCCACTCCAAGTATCTGTGCAAGTCCTTCGGCTTTTCTGGTTCTGCTCATATCTTTGCTTGATAGAAGATCTTCTATTTTCTTACAATCAATTGTCTCATTCAAATTATAAGGTGTTAGTTCAGAAAGTAAGCTGGTCAATTCTAAATAAGCATTACTTATATTATTTTCCCCACTATTTTCACCTAATCCTGAGTTTAGAAAGTGCCCACGATGTTTAAACATATTAAGCAGTGCCAGGAACACAAGTCTGACATCATGCTTATCTGTATTCTCTAGCAATTCTCTTCTTAAGTGATATATTGTTGGATATTGATTAAAGTAATCCTTATCTGTGTAATTATCATCATTAAAGATATTATTTTTATATCTTACTTCTGCATCCTTATCCTCCATGTGATATTTACTATTTGTCAATCTATGAAAAAAATCAGGATCTACTTCATATATAGCATCATGAAAATAGTCCTTTAATAAGCCAATCCTAACCTGCTCCCTTTGTCTTCTCCTTCTGCTTATCCTATGAGTGCGTCTTTCCACCGCAGTAGATGCCTCATTAAATTCTCGTATTCCCCATAAATCTTTTCCTTTTGCTTTAAGCAAGTTGTAATTTGCATCAGTAACTGCCCAACCTACAGAATTAGTACCCATATCGAGTCCCAAATAATACTTGAATGTTGCCATAAAATCCCCTCCTGATTTTTATCATTTTATTATTGACTATATTTCTTTACATGATATAATGTAACTGAATTAACAAAGCGAGTGCAAATAAGGTATATCCGGCATCGTCTTTTGACTCTGCATGGTGCAGATTAAATTAAGGCCTACGGCCTTTTTTTATTGCTCAGCACCACATCATTTTAAATAAAAAGGATTAATTCTATTCTTCAATTAACTATAAGATTTTTAATTTTCGAATCATCAATTTCTGCGTCTCCAAATTCATTCATATTTATTAAGAACAAAAAAGAAACAGCATTTTGTAAGAAAGACTATAATATTTAAAAATAAATGATTATGATTTTATAAATATATTACTATATCCTCAACTTTTTGTCCTTCCATTTGTCATATTTTCGTAGATTTATGTCATCTTTTGTTTCCATAATCCCCTATTTTTACAGCCTCTCCATATCCAGATCCAAGCTCAACTGTCCTATACTCTGTTCTTTGACAAGATAGCACATATATATGGGAAGGTACGTTACCTTTCCATCCATCTCTATTAAGAAGTCCAGTTGACCTATATTCTTCTTTTTACAAAAATATGGTTCAAACCCATTACACAATAATTACCTTTTTATTTTACTTGGCTGCTTTGATAGAATCTTTCTTTGGTTCATTTGTATGAAGCTTTGCTTCCTTTTTGGTGTGGATGGCCATAGGCTTGTCATCGACCTTTTTGATTTTCAATTTTCTCACCTTCTTTCTACATCCATTACCCCCAAAAGGGGAAAAAGCCATCTGGATGGTTAGTCCAAGTGGCTTATGAGATAACTCTAACTGGATTATTTATTTTTTTCTTTTAGTTTTAAAATATATTCTTCTTCTGCTTGTTCTAGTCGTTTCTGAATAGCTTCCTCTGATGGCAACTGCGATTTTATTTCTTGTAAGCGAATATTATCGTAAGTTGCAACTCCCATAGGAGTCTCTATTCCCTGAAAAGCCCACTGAACCTCTGTCTGATCCTTATCTTTACATATCAGCAGACCAATTGTTGGATTATCGGATTCCGATTTCATTAACTCATTAACCGCATTTACATAGAAATTTAGTTTTCCTGCAAACTCTGGTTCAAATGATACAGCTTTTAGTTCAACAACTATATAACAGCGAAGCTTAATATGATAAAAAAGCATATCTATTTTTCTTGTTTTACCGGCTACGATAATCTCTTTCTGTCTTCCTATAAAGGCAAATCCTGATCCAAGCTCTAACAAGAAGCGTGTAATATTCTGCTCTAACGCATCTTCCAACGCTTCCTCATCATATCCAACAGGAAGTGATACAAAGCCGAAATCATAAGTATCTTTTACGATTTCCTGTGCGAGTTTTCCTTGTATGGTAGGAAGTTTTTCCGCAAAATTAGTAAGCGCATTACCTGATGATTGATATGAATTAGCTTTAATACTATCAACAAGTATACTTCTGCTCCAGCTTTCTTCTATTGTTTTTCTCACATAGAATAAAGCTTCTTCTATTGTTTTACATTTTGTTACTATTTCCACATGATGCCCCCACGGAACAAATCCAAATATTGTTGGAAACTCTAATTCTGCAACAGGCTGTTGCAGTTTTTGATTTTCACTAATTTCTGCACCAACCTGTTGCAGTTTTAAGCTGTTTAAATCCATACTGGCTGCAATCGTATGAGCCATTTCTGAAAAGATATCGCTTGATGAATAAAACAAGTACCATTTTTTCATATTCCAAAGATTTCTTGCTGAAAATCCTGTTGCATCAGGAAATTCATTTTGTAAAACTTCTGTTCTTTTGATGAACCCTCGGCTCTTCACAGACCCTCCATATCCAGGTCCACGATCAACTGCCCTATGCTCTGTTCTTTGACAAGATAGCACATATATATGGGAAGGTACGTCACATTTCCATCTTTCTCTACATTTCCAATAGAAAAAACATATGCTTTCTCGATATGATAGTCCGAAACATTCATGAAATGATCCAGTGCTTTATGTGTCCTATAGGCTTTCCCTGATTTCACTTCAATCGGAACAACCTTTCCATCCATCTCAATTAAGAAGTCCAGCTCACCTATATTCTTTTTTTTACAAAAATATGGTTCAAACCCATTACACAATAATTGCTGTGCAACGGCATTTTCAAAATGGGCTCCATTATTTACTTCCCCATTTTTATTTATTAATTCTATTTTGGTTGCTGCCGGATACGCACTTGTAAGCAGACCGATATCACTGGAAAAGAGCCGGAATACATTACTGCTTTTGCTTGCCAAAAGAGGAATTACCGGGGCTTCTACATTATAAACAGGCAATGCAACACCTGCATCCTTTAACCACAAGAAGCTATTTTCATATCGATCAAATTTAAGTTCTTTGTCCAGCATGGTAAAAACAAACTTTTTATTTTGCTTGTTCAGTTCCGAAGGAATAATATCGTATATGGATATCAGCTTTAATTTCTTATCCTCACTCTCGTATTGGGAAAAATCCTCTTTGTACTGCGTTACGATATCTCTTTGTATCTTATCAACCTCCCGTATATCCTTCGTAGCAATATAGGTCTTTACCGCATCGGGCATTCCACCTACAATCAGATATACAAAGAACAATGCCAGAAGTTTCTGGTGGATAAATTCATCCACTGGCCGGACGGTTTCAAATTTATCCTTCAGCATCTCCAAGGTTGCTTTCGAAACAAGATTTGCTATCATAAATTCCTCAAAGTCCATAGGATACATCCTTAATACCGATAAGTATCCTACCGGAGCTGAAGCAATTCCTTTCAATTCCACTCCCAATAAGGATCCGCTCATGACGTACTTAAAGCTTCCTTCATCAACCAGAAATTTAATTTTGGTTACAATTTCCGGACATTTCTGAATCTCATCAAAGAAAACAATGGTTTCATGAGGTTTGCAATCTTCCGGCATAATCATTCGCAATTTTACCAGAAACTCATCCGCACTCATTTCAGCATCGAGATAATGAACCATATCTGGCTGATCAATAAAATTAATTTCAAACTTTGTATATCCGCTTTTTTCAATTTCATCCCTTATGAGCCAGGTCTTTCCGATCTGTCTTGCCCCGGTGACTAAAAGTGCCTTATTAGAATTTTTGATCCATTCTTCTATTGTTATAGAGTCTTTTCTAAACATTAACCTGTACCTCCAATTTTACAATACAACTTTTGCCCCGTTTTTTCAATTATTATTGTTATATTTTGCCCCGTTTTTTACATTTTTATATGTCGATTCTGCCCCGTTTTCGCAAATTGGCATTTTCAACGGTAAATAGCGGTAAATAGCAAATTTAACTTCCGTTTTGCAAAAGGCAACCTCTGTTTGAATTATTTTTGCAGGATGAACTTCGAAATCAGCACCTTGAAAACAGAAAAAAGAACCGTCCTCCACAGTCTCCTGCATCAGACGGTCCTGATTCATTCTTTAACTATTCCGAACTATTTTTATTCTTTTCTTTTTCGTAGCTTTTCAGTGCACGAAATTATGCTGTAAAATCCATTTAAAATCACCTTTGCTGACAGGATCTGCATTGATAATTGTACTTACCGCTCATTACATCAGCACACTGCTCCAGATCATAATTGCCGGAATAGAGCACAGCGTTGAAAATACCACAAGCTTTGTTGCAAATTCCGGATCACGGTCATACTTTGCAGCGAGCATACTGGTCGTTGCACCGGCAGGCATTGCTGCAAGAAGCACGCTGACTCCACAGACCAGTCTGCTGACAGGAAGAAGCCGGCATACCAGGTATACCATGATTGGAATGATGACGAGACGGTGGATCGTATAGCGGATCACGGTTTTGTCTAGGATTGTTTTTACATCAATATCGGCGAGGATCATGCCAATCACCATCATCGAAAGTGCTGTGTTGCATCTGCCAAGCGTCTGAACCGGAGTCAGAATCACAGCCGGTAATTTAATCTGTCCAACCATCAGAATAAAACCAATAAAACAGGCAAGTACACATGGATGCGTCACTACCTTTTTCAGGGTTGCCTTCTTGTCAGACACACCGGAAAAGATGGCAATTCCTTCGGACCACATCATGATACGCTGCGGAATCAGATACACACTGGCAAGCATCAGACCGACCGGACCGAACACTCCCTCCGCTACCGGATTCCCCAGGAATCCGGCATTGGAACAAATGATCGCATATCTCAGGCATTTCAGCCTGTTCTCATTTTCTTTATGAAAAAAGAGATTACCATAAAACAGTGCTATAAGCTGTATACCAATAGAAATCACCGCAATCCACGCACAATCAGAAATGGTATCACTGCTGATTTCTGTCATGAAACTGGTAATGATGTTCGCCGGGAGAATCAGGTTAATGACCAGATCGGTAATCTCCTTTTGTCCCCTGGCTGAAATCAGTTTCATTTTCTTCAGTAAAAATCCTATCGCCATCACAGAAAAGATGGTAACCTGGAGCGTAAGCATTTCTCCCACGGCTTTTATCTCCTGTTTCAGAATGATTATTCATTAATACGATCCGGATTGTAAACGATATTTCCCCTGATCTGTCCATATTCATTCTCAGAATCTGGTTTAAAAGCAAGAAAAGCCTTCCTTCCCATAAACTCATAAGGAATGTTATCTGCTTTCCCCTCTTTAATTGCTTCGCAAACTGCAATATTATCCTGAATCATATTGGCAGACGGTATGCCGCCTGTTCCATGGGATAAAAGCACATCATCATAGCTCCCCTCCACCTTTGCCAACAAGCTTTTCAGGCTATTCTCATATGAGGAAAGCCCAAGACTGGTAATGTCAAACAAAAACGTAAATGGATTACAGGAATCTCCCAAAAGAAGCATTCTGTCCTCCTCCATTAAAAATGCCATGGAGCCAGGGGTATGCCCCGGACAGGCATATGCTGTAATATGAAGTCCTCCAAGATCAAAACGCATGCCATCCTGCAGATCCAGAAATGCATCTGCACTATTCTCCGGGAGCAGATCTTCTCTTTTATATTTTCCGGCAAAAGAAGTGTTTTCTACATAATCAATTCTTTGCTGGATCAGATCATGCGCTGCATAAATCCCACAATCTGCCAGATTCATGTATACCGTGTCAAACTGTGCGGCTCCGGGTGCATGGTCGAGATGTCCGTGTGTAAGCAGAACCGTAATCGGTTTGTTGGTAAGTGTTGCTACATAGGCTTTGAGGTCACCTATACCACAGCCGGTGTCAATAAGAACCGACTTGTCCATTCCCTCCACAAGATATGCCTGAACATCCCCCGGAAGGTAAATTCTTGTAATATGATTCGTTATTTTCTGTGAACTGAAAAAATCCATAATATTCTCTCCTTCTCAAACAGTCCTTCATTGTGACTTTCTACTCATTACATTATAGCAAATACCGCACCGGATGAAAATATCTGATGCGGTATACACATTAATCAATCCAGATCACTTCATCCAGTTCCTTCACATCTGCAAAAGGTCCCGGAACCGTAGATACGCCACGATGATTACCCAGATAATCGCTCTGGAATACAATATCGGATCCATCCCGTTCCTCAAACCGCTGCTCCGGTTCAAATGCTTTGCCCAGGATATCGCTATTGATAATTCCTGTGGTAAATCCGTCCAGATAATCGTACAGATTAGTGGATAGCCTGTACTGTCCATCCTCTTCCAGCAGTTCGATCTGAACATCCGCATCATCTTTCACCAGATTATGCTTTTCCTTCTTCCATGCCTTTGCCCCGGCAAGATAAACATTGCCGTCTGCCCAGACCGGAAGATGGCTGAAGTGTGCCGGTTCGAGCTTGCCCATATCCGGCTTTTCTTCTTCCATGTCAAATTTCGCAATCCATTCTTTATAAGTCGGATATTCGTCCCATACATGCGTACCAACCTGCTGATAGAACGGAGATTCCTTCGGCTCCTCATTCGTAATGGGATGTCCCTGTACAAAAATGTTGTTATAAAAACGATTGTCCCCGTGCAGAATCGTCATCATGCCTGCAACCTCTGTCCTGTGGCGGATATGATAAGGCGTATATCTGCGCTGTTCTCTTCCATCTACCCAGTTATCCACACCGGAACCGACCATGGTAAACGCTCCAAGAATCAGGTTATGTACCATGGCAACACCCTCGGTTGCCACACGAAGTCCATAGCGTGACAGCATAATATTGTTATCGATTAAGGTAGGCCCATGACCGACTTCCACGAAAATGTCCTGACTTTCCATGCCGCCTTCCAGCTTTGTCGAGCCTTCCGGAACATCGTTGTCATGGAGCAGATTCTGGGAAACCCGTGCTCCCTGTGCTTCCCAGTCCAGCCAGATTCCCATCGTACTGTGATGAATATGGTTTCTGCGAATCACAACATCAATTGCCGCATGCAGCTTAATTGCTGAGATCTCCGCGCCACCAAGCTCCATCATGTTATTGATGTGATGGATATGGTTGTCCTCAATGGTCGAAAAAACGCATCCCATTCTTCCCACAATACCGGTCTGCTGACAGTCATGAATGTTACATCTACGAATGATGTGGGAACCGATCTTTTCCTTTAACCACCCATGATACTGACCACGGCATACCGCGTCACGTTCCATCTGGGTCGGACTTTTTACATGCTTACGGGTAAAGTAATGATCATTTTCTGCATCATAATATTTGCCAAGAGAAATTCCACAGCATTTGCTGTTGACGATTTCACAGTCCTCAATGATCCAGCCATAGGCCCAGTGCGGACCCACCATGCCGTCCTGATAAGCTGCCGGCGGTGCCCAGGTCGTAGCTGCTTTTTCAATATAAAAGCCGGACAGGGTGATGAAATCCACGTGCTCTTCACTGGGCATAAAGCACTCCCTGCGGACATTGATCTCAACCTTTTCCTCACGCGGATCCTTTCCCTGGAAGTTCGCATAAATAACAGTTTCATCACGCTCGCACTCCGCATACCACTTGTATCTGGTCCACTCGTGCTCCCAGGATGGTTCATAAACCGGAGCATGATCGCACTCTGTCAGAGTCAGCGCCTCATACATCGCTTTATCATTCAGATAGACGCATCCTGTGTGACGCTCGTCCTTCGCAAAATACCAGTCCCCATAAACCGGCGTATTGTAAGGATTGTAGTCATTGAATACTCCGTTCGGAATGTGCGTAACCCATATATCCTGGCAGAAATGCTTCCAGTTCTTCACTTCTTCCGCACCACTGATGATTGCTCCAAGCGGCTCCACGGACCGATATACAATCCTGTTTTCTGCCGTTCCGCTATGGATGGGATTCACATACTCCCGGTAAACACCGGGCAGAACCAGCACTTCATCCCCCGGCATCGCAATCTTCGCCGCATCATTGATTCTCTTAAACGGCCGCTCCTTTGATCCATCGCCATCACATCTGGCTTTTGCATTAACGTAAATTTGCATTTGGTAACCCTCCTTTTTTAATATTACATATAAAATGTCTTACCATTACTTTTACAGAAATTGTTGACTATTTTTTTACCTTCAACTTTTATAAATAAATTTATTGTTCTACCATGTCTTCCAGCATCTTCTTCAACGTATCCGCAAACTCTTTGGGATTTTCCTGTGGAACAGTATGTCCCCAGCCTTCGATCAACTGCATTTCCTTCCGTGGTGCTGTAATGGCGTTATAATAATCCTCCGTGTATTTCACCGGCATAACCCAGTCACATACCCGGAAATGAATCATAACAGCGCTTTCTCCCATTCCGCTTCCTTGAAACCGGTCAGTATTATGTTTCCATTCACGATAAGCGGACGTTTCACAAGCATGCCATTCGTTGCAAGAAGCTTCAACTGTTCTTCTTCACTCATTGTAGGAAGCTTATCCTTAAGCTGCATCTCTTTATACAACATACCACTGGTATTAAAAAATTTCTTTAATGGAAGTCCACTCTCTGCATACCATTCCTTCAGTTCTTCATAGGAAGGATTCTCCTCTACAATGTGACGTTCCGTGAATTCCAGATGATTTACCTCAAGCCATTTCCTGGCTTTCTGACAGGTTGAACATTTCGGATAACATATGAATTGCATAAACTTTGATCTCCTTTATCTTTATCCTATATCATTCTTATGATCAACCTTATTATACTCATATTTTTCTGCTTTCACAATCTTTTCCAACCGATAGGGATGTTCCTCATCGAGCTCCTTTTTTCCATTCTTGTAATCATATCCAAACTTTCTGTAAAATTCCACTGCTGTGATCGATGCAGGTATTTCCACACGACTTGCCCTTACATAAAATTCATCCTGTTCCAGCGTATTTACAATTTTCTCAAAAGATAGTCGACATTCTCCTCAACCGGAGCTGTTCCATCGATGCGGATCACCGGACATGCTACACGTTCCAGCCACTCGGTGACGAAATTTTCAGGCCTGCTGTTCACTACCGAAAACCATTATTTGATAATTGATTCGTTAAATATCTTGCTTCTGAAGCAATCCAAGACTGTGATTTCCCTTTTCCCTTAAAATTATTAATCTGTTTTTCTACATTGCTTTTGTATATTGAATAAATAATACTCAATAGTTCATCTTTTCCTGCATTATCTTCTATCGATGAACGTGCAACATTTGTTCTTACAATTTTACTGCTATTGATTTAACATCATTTATTTGATTCGCTTTTGTTATAAACCACGTGTTACGATTTTCTATTAATATCTCACTCAAATATCCTCAATCTCCTCACAATCTCCTCCGGCTCCGGAAGCAATGCTTTCATCTCTTCCGGTAACGTATTTCTTAACTGATATGTAGCCACACCAATCGGTGCACTAATATTCTTTAAAGCATATTCTACATAAGTTTTATCCTTGTTCTTGCAAATAATAATACCAATAGATGGATTCTCGTCTGGTAATTTAACCTGTTCATCCAATGCTGTCAGATACAGTTGCATCTTTCCGGCGTATTCTGCTTCAAATTCACCGATTTTCAATTCTATGGCTATCAGGCTTCTCAGTCTTCTATGAAATAGCAATAAATCAATATATAAATCTCTGTTCCCCGCCATCAGATGATATTGATTTCCTATGAATGCATAGTCTCCACTCTTTTCGTCATTTAAATGTAAAATTCACGTTGCAAATCATCCTTACATTTTTCCATAATGATGATATTATTGCTCCAGCTAATTTCTCGCACCAGCGGTGCGAGTTTTATTTACGCCATCACATATCCATCCTTAATTTGTAATTGTCTCTAATACCTGCATTAGAGTATCTGCAAATTCTTTCGGACTTTCCTGCGGTACAGTGTGACCCCAGCCGTCAATTAACTGCATCTCTTTTTTCGGTGCTGTAATTGTATGAAAATAATCTTCGGTATACTTTACCGGAGTAATCCAGTCACACGACCCTGAAATAAAGCCTACCGGAATTTGATATTCTGTTCCATACGCATATACATCTTCGATACTTATATAATCAAAAAGCTGGCTGTTTAACTCTACAAAATCTGAAAGGTTCCCTAATTGCTTTCCAAACCAGAGCACATCATATACTCCCAGATAAGGAGAGGTCAGTGCAGTCATTATATAATTGTTTTCCTTTTCCGGTACATGATAAGGTGACACATAACTTCTTAATGCAAGCATATTTTCTAATGTTGCATCTGCCTGATATTTTTCAAAAGCAGCAATCATGGCAGTTGTATCATCTCCTTTTTCCCTGGCAATAGAAAGAGCATCTTCGTAAGCATAAATATCACTCCCGCCTGCCCCCATTTGTCCGACACCAACATAAGCTGCTACCTTATTCGGATGTTCGATTGCATATTTGCTCCCGACCATAGTGCCATAGGAATGTCCTACCAATATTACATTTTCCTGTTGAAATCTGTCACAAACATAATCGACCAAGGCATCCAAATCTGCCTGTGCCTGCTCAAAAGTTGCCGTATCATTATAAGGATCATTATCTTTATTTTTATAATAGGTTCTTCCGCAGCCTCGCTGATTCCATGCAACTACAGTATAGTCATCCTTAAGATAATTTGAAAATGCATATGTTTCCATTGTATCAGGACTTGCCGGACCTCCATGAATCCAAATAATTACAGGATTACTTACATCTTCTCCTCGAATCAGATAATACTGTTCCTGCCCACATAAATCAATATAGCCTTCTTCCTCAATTCCATTGGAACTATGTATACATCCCCTGATTGCATTATAGTTTCTGGCTCCGATTATTATAGTAATCCCTCCGAAAACAATTACCAGCGCAGCTATAAATACTACGCGAAAAATTCGTGAAAGAATCCCTTTCTTTTTCTCGTCATTAAAAACTTCCTTTTTATGAGACATATGTATACCTATATGACCAATTCCCAAAATAACCGTTGCCAAAAGTAGGAAAAAGTTAGCACCGTAAATCCCTAAAAAGAAAAAAGCTGCAACCGGCAGGCTTGCTCCAGCAACCGGTATTCCAAGAAAAGCCGAATAAAAATCCGTCATTTTCTGTTCACTACGAAAATATCTGATCCAATAACCTTCATAGCAAAGCATCAACAAAACAGCCAGAATCAACCATATTGTCCAAAAATTCGGTTTCCGCAAATTAAAATCAGAGAAGATCAACACAATACCACAGATAAGTATTTCTCCGATTCTTTCAAACAGTAACAATACCTTGTTTTCATTTACAACATACTGCTCATAATCCTTTGGTTTGTGCTTTGTCCAAATGATATTGGGAATAAACAACATTAACAGAAATATCAACCCCATATACGAAAATCCAAAATGAATCATTTTTATGCTCCCTATATTTTTTCAAGCCGACAAATTCAATATACACCAATGATTATACCATAACATCAGTTATCCCACATCCATATTTTAAAGAGTGCGGAGCATTACGCTCCGCACTCTTCTCATACATATATCAGTTTCATAAGCTCTAGTTTTATCATCCGTCCGCTATGCTCCCTGCTGCTTGCATAACGGATACCATAATCTATATTAGACTCATATGATTACAAACACAATAAACGCACGCGTGCGTTTATTGTGTGTTTATTTAACCAATTCATAATATGCTGATCGCCCATTTCCAACAAGCTTAATCCGGCCTTTATCAGACATTTTTTTCAATAAACGATAAGCTTGCGGTGGAGTAACATTTAATAACTCTACAACATTATCTCTGGTAATTTTTCCGCCTTGTTTCTGTATTAATTCCATAATCCATGCTTCATATTTCACCGCATCAATTCCCGTCTGTCGAACATATCCCACGATATTATCCTGCTCTTTATACACCTTGGAACTAAGTATATAAAAGCGTGCTTTATTATTACCACTAGCATCAACCAAACCGGCTTCAACTAACTTTTCGACAACTGCTTCAGCACGTATTTCCCCAATATTTGTTACCTCTGCAATTTCAGCTATTGTTAACCTACGCTGGCTTTGCAAGGCTGAGAGAATCAATAAAGAGTTAATCGGCAAGGACCTTCCCAATCGATTCTCTTCATTGGAAATCATTTTTGTAAACGCCAAATCAGGTTCTGCCCTCTGAATAAACAACTTTACATAAGCTGATGTTGTTTCTGAATAGTCTGGTAACGGTCTACCAAATACAATAGAACCCTCAAAAATTCTATCTATTCCTCTGCCTGTTTTTTCAGCAAGACCTATTCTCTTTAATGCATCCGCTAATACCGGATTACGCCCATGAGGCTCTACTGTTAGCAAATTTTTCAAATTTACTCCCTCAATAAATCCTCCCGGGCTACTAATTGTTAAACCCTCATCTTCTATAGCAACTCTCACAGCTTGAATTACAGTATAATCTCTATGACAGAAAGCATTAACTAAACCTTCACGATATGCAGCTTCTGAGAACTCAGGAATTGGCACTCTAAATAAGCCATATTCCATTTCTCTTTCCGGATTCCACGCTTTCATATATTCTTCAAACATTTCAAAAGTAGCAAGCAAAGGCTTTGATGTTTGCTCGTTTTTTCTAACTTTTGTACCTTCAAGAACCTGAAATACAGCTTTCGCTGTAGGTAATAATTCGGCGATTCTATCCTCTTTTCCCAGCAACAACATTCCCGTAACTGTTGGATATAAAACTCCCGCTTCTTCCTTTACAAGTTGCAATGCCTTATCAAGTTCTTCATCCGTAAGCTCTAATAGCGTCTTATCACCTTTGCGATATTTGATGATATTACGAAGCCTATCTCTCTCATTTCCATCCAAATCATCCATAGTCGCGCCTAAAAGAATTTGTGCTGAATAATCAAGCTGGCTGAGACTTGATAATCTTCCCGGAATTTCATAAGGGTACATCGGAACATTTTCCAGACTTCCATCCGGTTTCAAACGTCTTCTTTGTATTTTCCCATCCGATGTCGCAATAATCGTCTTGCTCATAGGAATTTGGATTTGCAGGACCTCAATTCCTTCTTCTTCGATAATTTCAGCACGCACGGATAGCGAAGGCACTGTTTTATTAGCAATCAAAGCCATAGCTCCATTCGGATCTCTGTGCTTTTTGTGTGCGTTTTGAAGTCATACATTGTAGCCTTCAACCAAATAAATCCCCTCTTTTGCACAATAATGCTTTACCAGAAAATATCGTCTTCTTCTGCCACTTGTTCCACCAATTGTTCTTGTTCCTGTTCTGGCTCTATTCTCATGCTTTTAAAAAAATCATGAAAGTGATTGCTATCATAAAAGCTACTATAATTCTTCCCATCCCTCACCTTCTTGCCTTCATCATTTACAAATGTGATATTTTTTCGTGAGGGCTTCCATATCACATGCCAGCCCTTTTGCTTCATGTTGCGGATAAAATCATCCTGACTGCATGCATCAGCTTTGGATTCTAATATTGCCAGTGCACAGGCTGCAACATAGCTTTCCTTGGTATTATGTAGTAGTATGTGGTATTTGTCCTTGCTCCAAGCCCGGACGTGCCCAATCTCCAAATCATTTCCATAAAAATCCTTACCCTTCTCCGGTACACTCCAGCCCCTGACTTCACACATCCGGTTGGTAAGCTGTTTCATCTCTTCCAGCTCACCCTTGGTGGTATGAAGTTTGTGACCGTCAATATAGCTGACCGTATTTGTAACCATGTGCAGATGAATGTGGTTACGATCCACATGCACTGCCATTAGTGTCTGGAATCCTGCAAACCATTGCTCTACAAATTCCTTACCAAACTCATATGCTTCCTCCGGTGTGATTTCCTCATCCTTATGCCACGAAATAATATTATGGGCGTACATTCTGCCGGAGTCTTTGTTCCAAAGTTTTTTCTCCTCCAAGAAGCTGCGATGTCTATTCCTGTGTAAGTACTTCCCGAAGGTAAAAAAGGCATCATAAGCAAACCTAAAAATCCAAAACCACACCCACAATCCAACACTTTAACAGGCTTATCTATCTTCCAAACCTTTGTAATTAAGAACTCCATATAGTCACTGTTCCACATATTATTTCTGGTTCTAAGAAGGTACTCTAATTTCTGTTCCCAGAACTCTTTTGTACCTGTCTTGCTTGCACTATATGTTTCTTCACTTAATGGTACTATTCCTATTAACTGGTCTACAGACACCTCAAAATACTCAGCAAGCATAGGTAAATATGTAATATCCGGCATTACACTGCCATTTTCCCATTTACTAATTGTCTGAAATGAAACGCCTACGACATCAGCTAACTCCTGCTGTGTTATTTTCTTTTTATGTCTCAATTCTGAAATGCGCAAATTAATCTTTTTCATCTCTAACACCTCCTGACACCTACATTATACTAAGCATTTTTCACCTTGTCGCAGTAAACATCTGAGAATAAAGTATAAGGTAAATAACGTAAACGTCAAATCCTGCGCCTTGGCTAATTAGTTTTTTTATGCCACACTCTA
>ERZ773104.1504-NODE-1504-length-30478-cov-5.776518_pt1 | contig 30478 bp, 19 predicted proteins | sample MGYA00511920_ERZ773104 | MGnify/ENA primary metagenome ERZ773104 (study PRJEB29015, sample SAMEA2737857) | human gut metagenome | biome: human gut; feature: human-associated habitat; material: faeces | place: China | collected 2012 ... | reverse complement strand
CGTTCTGCCAAAAATCGCGGCGGCTGTGTTTTTTACAAGTGTTATAAGTATAAAAAAGGCGGCTTGTTCTGTCAAGAAGTATGCGGAGAGCGTTTTTCCGATCCGGCGATCGACGGCGTGCGCTCCGCGGTCAACGGCTCCGGACAGCTCTGCCGCCAAAGGTTCACTGTGCGGCAGCTTTGGCATTTTCGTGGCAAAAAACCAAATATTTTTTGCAGCAATGACTTGTCCGGAATCATTTCCCAACCGCACCCCTTCTGTACTCACTGGGTGTCACGTCATAATATTTCTTAAAGAAACGGATATAGCTTCGGACGTCGGAGTAGCCGACCTTCTGGCTGATCGACTGGATCGTATCAGCAGTGTCGGTCAGCAGCGCGAGGGAACATTCCGTGCGGTAGCAGTTTAAGTACTCGGAGAGCGTTTTTCCGGTGTCGAGCTTGAAGAGTCTGGAAAGATAGACCGGGTTTAAACCAACGGCGTCCGCGATCTGAGGGACGGAAAGCTCCTCCCTGTAGTGCTGCTGGATATAGGAAATTGCCTGGCAGATATAAGTGTGGGCTTCCATGGAGGTTTTTGTTTTGGCATTTAAAAGTCCCTGGATGCAGGAAAAGAAGATTCGGCTGCATTCGGAAGGATCCGCAGCATTTTCCAGCTTTTTGAGGTAGGGGCTCAGTTGGGTATCCGGAATGTCATCCCCGAAATCAAGCAGCGCCACATAGACCTCGCACAGGAGGATCGTTGTAAGCTTCCGGGCCTCTTGGGTGTTTGCTGTTTCCAGGTAGCGGGAAAAAAAACTGTCGGCGATTTTGCGGGCAACAGCCTGATCGCGGTCGATCAGCGCACGAGAAAGCTGGATGGACAGGTTGGGATCCAGGGAGGAGGTCAGATCCTCCTGATGACCGATGATCATAAAATCCTCTGTTTCCGGAGAAGTGAACAAAAGGTTTCTGCGGGCCAGCTGCCAGGATTTCTGGTAGGAGGGCGATGTCTGCTCACATAATACAATTGAAAAGAATGGATCAATGGAAAGCGTCTGCTGCATGCGTTGGGAAATAGCGCTGCAGAGGCGCTTTAATTCTGCCGTCAGCTCTGCTTCTGCGATGGAGGTATTGAGCAAGATGCCGATATTCTGCCCATTTGTATGGATGCCGTAGGCTCTGCCGAGGACGGAAAATGCCTCCGAAGCGCTGGAGAGGACAACGAGACGCAGTTGCTCCTTTTTTGCGAAATCCTCCATGCTTTCGAGGGCAGGCATGTGGATGAGGATCAGGGAAAAGAAGCGGTACGGAAAGACCAGACCGTATTTCATATATTCCTGAGGCAGGGCAGTGACATCGACAGAGGCATGGAGGATACCAAGCAGCAGACGCTCCCGGACGAGCTGTTCCTTTTCGTGCAGGACGGAATGCACCTCTGAGACCTGGGCAGTCAGACTGTCCAGGGCGGAATTTAAACGGAAAAATTCATCATGATCGTCGGACAGACCGAGGGTGTAGGGCGTGATGCCGAGCTTTTCCATAATGTCATCCACTGGCTTTAACAAAATCATGCTGTAGATAGCAGAAAGTAAAAAACAGCAGAATAATATAAACAAGTATTCGTAAAAACGTCTTAAAAGAAATGGAGCAACTGCTTTTAAATGCTCTGTGGTGGACACATAGTAGGTACACTGCAGTGTATTGGAGTTTTGAACGGCAGGATAGGCATTATAATCGGGAAAAAGCAGGGACTCATTTTCTGCGGCGGACAGAGAAGAATCCCACCTCTCATACAGATCTGCATCCGTGGCATAGATAAGCTGATCACAAAAGGTAACGACAGCATGATAGCTGTTGTCGGAAAGAATGGCAGCAGCATCCCTGCGCAGCTCCCGCATGGCATAGGAAATCGTGATATAGCCCTTCGGATTGGAGGAATACAAAGGCAGACTGTGGGCATAGACCACAATCGGCACAGCAGGACGCGGACTGTAGTAGCGCTCATAAGGAATGTTTACAACCCAGGCCTCCTCCGTGTCCATTTCCGAAAGAATCCGGAGAAAATCCGGGTTATAAAAATCACTGTAGGTGTACATGCCTCCGCTGGAATCGAAAACCCGTTCACTGCGGTCAAAATACAGGCAGATCGTTTCAAAGGAGTACAGCTGTGTGTAAGGAGAAATATCACTGATCATACGGGAAAAATAATCGATGGTAGGATCCGGTGAAACGAGGATGTGGTTTACGGAGGCAAGCTTTGCGATAAAAACAGAACCTACCTTCATAACGGAAAAAGTATTTTCGATATTGGAATAGGCAGCGTCTGCCTTCGCCTCCAGCTGTTCCTTTAACTGTAGACTGTTCTGCCAGATGTTTAAGAGTGTGGAAACAAAAAACAGGATCGTGGACAACAGTGCCAGAATAAAAAAACAGGAAGAAAAGTGTCTCGAGCGAATGATATTTTTCAGTTTTTTCTTTTGCATGGAACGAGCGAATGATACCAAAACAATTGCCTCCCTTTGAGTGGTTCTGACCATATTATACCGGAAAAATGCACAAAGCAAAAGAAAGAGAGTACAAAAATGGATAGCAAAAATCCGATGAATCTGCAGAAAATAGAGTCAAAAAAATGCAAAAAGTCAATAAATGAGTGATAGATCAAAGCTTTTTTGAAATTGTTATAAAAATAACAAAACAGGTCGGATTTTTTAATTTTTAACAGAGCTGTGTTTTTATATAATGACCTCAGAAACGGAAACAAAAAAAACGCAAAGGGGCTGCAGCCACCAGGCGGGCAGCATTTACGGAACAGGACTGTTTCAGAAAAAAAGAGAGGGAGGAAGGTACATGACGGGAAAGAGGGAAAAAACCGCAGCACTTTCAAAGGGCCGACAGCAGGGGGGCCTGCAGAAGGCAGCACTGTATTTCTGGAAGCATAAATATCTGTATCTGATGCTGCTTCCGGCGATTCTGTATTACATCATTTTCTGTTACGTTCCGATGTACGGCGTAACAATTGCATTCAAGGATTTCAATCCGATGCTTGGAATCTGGAAAAGTCCGTGGGCGGGGACGGAAATGTTCCAAAAGCTGTTTGGAATGGAAAAGTTTTATTCCGTTTTCTGGAACACGATCCGGATCAGCCTGATCCGACTGATTTTCGGATTTCCGTTTCCGATTATCATTGCGCTGCTTTTAAATGAGCTGCGGCTTGGAAAGGTAAAACGGGTCATCCAGACAGCGATTTACATTCCGAATTTTATTTCCTGGGTCGTTCTGGGCGGTATTCTGACAAGCCTGTTATCGATGGATTCGGGTATTGTCAACGGCGTCATCAAGGCGCTCGGCTTTGCACCGATCGGATTTTTGACAGATGAAAAGTATTTCGTCGGCACGATGGTCGTTTCGATGATCTGGAAAACGTTCGGCTGGAACACGATTATCTATCTGGCGGCGATCACCGGAATCGATCCGCAGCTGTACGAGGCGGCGACCGTGGACGGGGCGAACCGGTGGCAGAAGCTGTTACATATCACATTGCCGTGTATCCGTTCTATTATTATCGTTGTGCTGATTACGAGAATCGGCGGACTGATGCAGGCGGGCTTTGAACAGATTTTCGTATTGTATCATCCAGGCGTATACGGGACGGCGGATATCATCGATACCTATGTATACCGGATGGGCTTGCAGGAAGGCAAATTTGAGCTGGCGACAGCGGTCGGCTTGTTTAAATCCGTGATCAACTTTGCACTGGTTGTCATTGCAAACAAGACAGCACGCATGGCAGGAGAGGAGGGAATTTACTGATGAGCAGGGAAAAGCCGAAAAAAATCAAGGTTTCTGTCGGCAGCAGGATTTTTGACACAGTAAATCTGATTTTTCTGATTCTGCTGGGGCTGACAACCTTTTACCCGTTCTGGGACTGCCTGGTTGTTTCGTTTTCCTCGCTGAAAAGCTATCTGGCGACGAACATCCATTTATGGCCGGACGAATGGTCGTTTGAAGGCTATGCCTATATGTTAAAAAGCTTCGATCTGTGGAGATCGTATGCGAACTCGATTTTTATCACGGTTGTCGGCACACTGATCAACATGCTGATTACGACGATGGCGGCGTATGTGCTGTCGAAAAAGGATTTAAAGGGACAGCGGTTCTTCATGTTTCTGGCAGTGTTTACGATGATGTTTACCGGCGGAATTATTCCGACCTACATCGTTGTAAAGGATCTGCATCTGATGAATTCGCTGTGGGCGATGATCCTGCCGTCGGCGGTCAACACCTACAACCTGATTATTTTAAGAAACTTCTTCTTGGAGCTTCCGATGGAGCTGGAGGAAGCGGCGCTTTTGGACGGATGTACGGAGATCGGCGTATTGTTTAGGATCATGCTTCCGATTTCCAAACCGGCGCTGACGACGGTGACGCTGTTTTATGCAGTCGATCACTGGAACGACTTTTTCTCGGCGATTATGTATATCAATAAGAAAGAAGCATGGCCGCTGCAGCTGTTTTTACGGTCGATGCTGTTTCAGAATGACGCAGCATATTCCAGCGGCGGAGAAAGCCTGTTTTTATTAGGACAGCCGATGAAGATGGCGGCTGTGATGCTGGCAATTATTCCGATCATGTGCGCGTATCCGTTTTTCCAAAAATATTTCACAGCAGGGATGACGGCAGGCGCAGTGAAGGGGTAAAATATAAAAGGGAAAGAAAGAGGGAACAAAATGAGAAAAAGAAGTAAGTGTGCATTTCTGGCAACAGCGATGGCAGCGACAACGATTCTGGCAGCAGGCTGCGGCAACAGCGCTTCGGGTGGTCAGAACACTGCGGATTCTGCAGAGCGGGTTCCGATCCGTTGGCTGACGACCGGCGACGCTGCGGCAGAAGCAATTCAGGATAACGACCGCATTATTGAAGCGATCAACGAAAAACTCGGCATAGACCTGACGGTTGAAATCGTTCCGGAAGCCAATACGGAAAAGGTCAACGTTGCGATGGCGTCCGGCGATTTCCCGGATGTGGTAACTGGTGCATACGGGACGAGCGCAACCCAGCAGTGGATTGATGATGGAATGGTTATTCCGCTGAATGATTACATGGATTCCTTCCCGAGCATGAAGGCATGGCTGGAAAATTACGAGTGGTCGGCACAAAATGGAAAATATTACGGCATGCCGTTTATTACACAGTACAGTGTGGCCAATACCCTGATCGTGATGCGTCAGGACTGGCTGGATAATTTGGGATTGTCCTATCCGCAGACGTTGGATGAAATGAAAGACGTCATGCTCGCTTTCACAAACGACGATCCGGACGGCGACGGACAGAACAATACATACGGCTACACGGCAGAAAAGCCGGGACAGTTTGACTGGGTATTTTTCGCATACGGACTACCCTATGCGGACTATTCGCTGGATGAAAACGATCAGGTAATCCCCGTTTTTGAAGATCCTGCGTTTGTAAAGGGCATGACCTACATCAAAGAGCTGTGGGATGCAGGTGCGATCGATCCGGAGCTGATGTTGAATGATATGTCTAAAAAAGAAGAAAAGTTCTATCAGGGCAAAGCCGGCATGATGCCTGCACCCCTGTTCCGTCATGTGACCCGTCATGAAAACAGCGTCAGAGAGCTGTTCCCGGACGCTTCGATCTGCTATGATCTTTCCCCCGCAGGTCCGGACGGCGCGAGAGGCTTAAGCAAGCAGGGCAAGAGCGGTATGATGACCTGTATCACCGCAGCCTGCAAGAACCCTGACAAAGCGGCAGCATTTGTGGACTTCATGGTTTCGGAGGAAGGAAATAACCTGCTGCGTCTTGGTATCGAAGGTATTCATTACACCAAGGATGGCGACGAAATCGTCTTCAACGAAGAAGAGCGTGCAAAGGATGCTTTCTCGCCCAATGGCTGGGCGCACGCGCTGGCGTGGGGCTCCTTCTACTGGCCTCTGGAGAGCAACTACATCCCTGTAACCGATCCGAACCGGGAACGTGCGCTGCATACCGTTGATCTTGCGACCCAGTGCCAGGTTCCGAACCTGATTAAGCAGAAAACGCAGGTTGAGATCGAAAACGGCGCCGCAGTGGACGATATTTACACCCAGTACTTTTCGGATATGCTGCAGGGTAAGCTTTCCATCGAAGAGGGTGTAGAGCAGCTGAGCAAGTCCTGGAGAAGTCAGGGCGGTGAAGAGATCCTTGAGGCAGTCAATGCAGAGTATCAGAAAACAAAAGCAAAGCAGTAAAAAGGAAAATCTAATAATATGGAAAAAACAGGGAAAAAACCGAATATTATCATGATTCTGGCAGACGATCAGGGCCCCTGGGCGATGCACTGCGCCGGGACACCGGAGCTTTATACGCCCAACCTGGACAGAATTGCAGAACAGGGAATGCGGTTTGACAGCTTCTTCTGTGCCTCGCCGGTATGCTCTCCGGCGAGGGCATCCATTCTGACCGGGAAAATGCCTTCCGCCCACGGCGTACAGGACTGGCTCAGAAGCGGAAACTTAGACGGAGAGCGGTTTGCCGCCCAGGGAAAGGAAAATCCTTATTTCGAGGGCTATAAGCAGGAACGGAAGCCGATTTCCTATCTGGAAGGACAGCCCACCTATACGGACATTCTGGCGCAGAACGGCTATCACTGTGCACTCTCCGGAAAATGGCACCTGGGTAACAGCATCGAACCGCAGCAGGGCTTTCAGGAGTGGTACACCATCGGCATGGGCGGCTGCTGCTATTATCACCCGGACATGGTGGAGCATGGAGAAATCACCGTGCATCATGGGGAATATGTGACAGATCTGATCACGGATCGTGCACTGGAATATTTAAAAGAGCTGGGCGAAGGGGACGACCCGTTCTATCTGTCTGTCCACTATACTGCACCCCATTCACCCTGGGAAAAGGAGCACCATCCTGCAAAGTGGATCGATTACTACGATGGCTGCACGTTTCCCAGCATTCCTAACGTGCCGGATCATCCTGATCTGCGCACCGGCGCGGTATATGGAACCGGTAAGAGGGAAGAAAATCTGCGGGGCTATTTTGCGGCGATCAGTGCGATGGATGAACAGATCGGCAGACTGCTGGATGCAGTAGAAGAACAGGGGCTGGCAGATAATACCGTGATCCTCTTTACAGCGGACAATGGAATGAGCATGGGACAGCACGGCGTCTGGGGGAAGGGCAACGGGACATTCCCGATGAATATGTATGATTCCGCAGTTAAGGTGCCGTTTCTGATTTCCTGGCCGGGGCACATTCCTGCCAATACCGTCTGCAGCGAAATGATAAGCGCCTGCGATCTGCTCCCGACGATCCTTAAGCTGACGGGACTTTCCGATAAGCAGCCTACGGGACTTCCCGGAAGAAGCTTTACAGAGCTTTTAAAAGGCGAGCAGAGGGAGCACCGCGACGAGGTCGTGATCTTCGACGAATACGGGCCTGTCCGCATGATCCGGACGAAAGAATGGAAATATGTGCACCGGTATCCCTATGGAAAACATGAGCTGTATCACCTCGTGGACGATCCGGGAGAAGAAAAGAATCTGTACGGTTTACCGGAATATAAAAAACTGGTAACCCAATTAAAGGGCAGGATGGAAAAATGGTTCTGCACCTATTCCGACCCGGCCATCGACGGCGTGCGCTCCGCGGTCAACGGCTCCGGACAGCTCTGCCGCCCGGGTGTGTATGCAATCTATGAGGATCCATTTGCACCAAAGGGCGTGGAATGATTACGAGTTGTTTGTCAAAGAATAAGATTGAGCAAGGCCGGTCAGGGAAAGATTCTCTGACCGGCCTTTTGCAAGCTCGTTCATCAGTCGGATGGTTGCCTGTGTCTTTTCAAAATCCTGCATATCGAGAATTGCATAGAATATGGTGGCATAAACAATTGACAAAATTGAATAATGGATATATCATATGGGTATCAATTGATACCTTGAGGGTACTTTTATGGAAATGAAGATCATTAAAAGTGAAAAGAGAATCTGCCCATGCTGTATGGAAGAACATGTAGTGAAAACCGTTCTTATTATGGATCAGGCTACGTTTAAGAATCGCACAGTAAATTATGAGGCATCGTATTTCTTCTGTGAATTAGCAAAAGAACTCTACATGGATGAACAGCAGATGCAGGACAATGACATCAGATTAAAGGATGCATATAGAGAAAAGGAAGGACTTTTAACATCAGCACAAATAGGAGAAATTAGAGCAAAGTATGGTATAAGCCAAAGCGATTTATGCTTATTGTTAGGTTGGGGTGGTAAAACTATTACAAGATACGAAAGCCACCAAGTGCAGGATAAGGCACATGATACCATTCTTAAGAAAATAGATCAGGATCCAGAATGGTTTCTGTCTCTTTTAAACGGAGCGAAAGCAAATCTATCAGTAGAATCTTATCAAAAATATTTAGCGGCAGCAACCTCTTTATACGAGGAAGATCGAGATGCCTATCTCAGAAAAGCAATTGAAGCGAGCTATGCAAAGTTCCAGGGAAATCAAATGTTTCATGGAAACACAGATTTATCATTGGATAAAGTTGTTGAGGTAATTAGATATTTTGCATCATCAATTAAAGTGACAAGTCTTTATAAGGTAAAATTAATGAAACTTATATGGTATGCAGATGCATTATCTTATAAAAGAAGAGGTTTTGCAATTACGGGCTTAGTATATCAAGTACTTCCAATGGGAGCTGTTCCGGTGGGACACAATTCCATAATTGACTTAAAAGATGTTCCTTGTGAAGAAGTAGATATGGGTGAGACATATGCTTATCATTTTTCTTTGAGTGGGAAACAAACTTTTCCCGAATTATCAGATGAAGAGAAAGATATTTTGGATGTAGTAATAGAGAAATTTGGAAAGATGAGCAAGAATGAAATAATAAACTTTATGCATAAAGAGCAGGCATATGTTGAAACTTTATCGAGGGATATTATTCTGTTCAAATATGCTGAAAGTTTACAAATCTAAACAGAAGGGAGGACAATCAATGCTACAAGAAAGTAATCGCATAGAATTTAAAGTGGAATTGAATGATAAACTGGAAAAAGAAGTGGTGGCTTTTCTGAATAATAAAGAAGGTGGCATTTTATACGTAGGAGTAGATGATAATGGAAAGCCAGTTAGAATCTCAGATATTGATTCTACACAGTTGAAGATTGCAGATCGTATAAAAAATAACATTCTTCCGTCAACTTTGGGGTTATTTGATATTGTGACTGAAGAGATAGATAATATTTCTGTAATTAAAATCTTAATTTCCAGTGGATTGGAAAAACCATATTATATAAAGAGACAGGGAATGTCACCAAATGGTTGCTTTACAAGAATGGGGGCATCATCTCAACCGATGTCAACTGTAATGATTGACGATCTTTATAGCAAAAGGATTCATAATACATTGCGAAATATTGCATCTCCCAGACAGGATCTTACTTTTGCACAATTGAAGATATATTATCAGGAAAGAGGATTGGAACTGAATGAAAAGTTTGCAAATTCACTGGAGCTTTTAACCCCTGAGGGTAAGTTTAATTATGTTGCATATTTGCTTGCTGATGAAAATGGAGTATCTATTAAGGTTGCCAAATATGCTGGAAGCGATAAAGTGGATCTGATTGAGAATGAAGAATATGGTTATTGCTCTTTAATCAAAGCAACGCATCAAGTGCTGGAAAAGTTAAAAATTGAAAATATAACCAGAGCAAAAGTAACGAATACCAAGAGAGTAGAAAAAAATTTAATTGCACCTATTCCAATGCGAGAAGCTGTGATAAACGCAATTGTACATTCTGATTTTTCGAGGGAGATACCACCTGTTTTTGAAATTTTTAATGACAAAATGATTTTTACATCTTATGGTGGATTGCTTCCGGGGCAAAGCAAGGAAGATTTTTTTAGTTGTAGTAGTATGCCGAGAAATCGTGAATTGATGCGTGTATTTAAAGATGTGGGTCTTGTAGAACAATTAGGATCAGGAATGAGTAGAATTTTAAAAGAGTATGATAAAAGTATTTTTCATATATCAGAACATTTTATAAAAGTTGAGTTCCCATTTTCATTGCCAAAAGATAATACTATCATTGCCAATGGCGATGATAATGGCAATGAAATTGGCGATGATGATTCAGAAATGATGAAAGTTCTGGGATTATTGGAGGAAAATGCTTCCATTACAGCAAAGCAAATGTCAGAACAAATGGATATAAGTGCAAGAAAGGTAAGCCGTCTTATAAAAGCTCTAAAAGAAAATGGAAAAATTATCAGAGTAGGATCTGACCGAAAGGGGTACTGGAAAATCACTCAGTAGAGTATAATAGTCTCTTAAAGGAGAAGGTTATCAATGAACATAGACACATCTAATCTGGACTATATGCAGACGATCCTTAAGCTGACGGGACTTTCCGACAAGCAGCCTGTAGGATTTCCCGGAAGAAGCTTTACAGAACTTTTAAAGGGCAGGATGGAAAAATGGTTCTGCACCTATTCCGACCCGGCAATCGACGGTGTGCGCTCCGCGGTCAACGGCTCCGGACAGCTCTGCCGTCCGGGGGTGTATGCAATTTATGAGGATCCCTTTGCACCAAAGGGCGTGGAATGATTACGAGTTGTTTGTCAAAGAATAAGATTGAGTAAGGCCGGTCAGGGAAAGATTCTCTGACCGGCCTTTTGAGGTGTTCCACAGTTATTCCTTTGTTGTACTGTCTCCAAATAAAATCCGCATATAATCGCGGCGGGCATAGAGAATACGGTCAATGTAAACTTCGTTGCCGTAAGCACGGTAAAAGCTGATGTAGTTGCCGCTTACAATAAATCGATAATTGCTCTCTATATCTGCAATCGAAGATAGCAAAGCTCCGGCCTGAGCGTGGTTCTGCAAAATACGGGGACTTTTTGTAATTTTGCTTACGGTTGCCAATGCTGCGGATGGATTTAATAATTCTTCCTCAATATAGGTCTTGATTTCTAAGAGATCATTTTGGACTTCTTCGGATAAATGCAGCTTATTCATGATCAATCCCGAGGTTCTTCTCCACAGCATCTAATGTCAGCCAGCCTTTCTCTTCGCCGGATTTGCGGCCTTTTGCAAGTTCGTTCATCAGCCGGATGGTTGCTTGTGTCTTTTCAAAGTCCTGTATATCGAGAATTGCATATCTGCCGCGTCCGTTCTTCGTCAGAAAAACCGGAGCACCAACAGCTACATCATGCAGCACGTCACTGTAATTTCGCAGATCGGAAATGGGTTTGATATTTGGCATATTTTCCTCGCGTTTCTGCGCACGTTTTTGGCGCATGTCGAGTTTGTGTCAAGTGCGCGCAGACACAAATCTTGCGATTGAAAAATTTTGTTTTTCAATCTTCGCAACTCTTTTCGCTCATAGCATATCCCAAACTGCTGTAAAATTCAACGGCAGTTTTTACAACATATAAATTTTATGGAATCTGAACGCAGAAGGGGACGAGTGAACTGTAATGAAGTTTATCCCACGCAGCACAATTATGCAGACTGTCAGCGGCAGGAAATGCAGATACAGCAAAATTCACAAAATCCCTGAAAACAATATAAAAACGTGATATGCAATACTAGAAACATTATTTTTAACATGTTAGGATGATAGGAAATATATGAAATACAAAAAAATGATTGATAAAACGGACATATATACATTTAATAATGGTATTTGTGAAAAGTTCTTAAATTTTTAATATAAATCTGAAATATTCAATATGCCAATGGTATTGCTTTTGCACAAAAAAAATCCTACAATTTAGATAAAGTGAAAATGTGGCATAAAAACCATTGTGAAACAGAAGGAACAAAACAGGGGGAAAGGAAAATCGGTATGTGGAAAGCGACAATATCACCGGAGAAACGGAAAAAGATAAGAAGATCTGTCAGCTTTTTTCTGAGCTTACTTTTGATACTGGAAATGGTATCGGGAACTGGCATGTTTGCAGAAGGAAACAGAGTGAAAGCGAAGGAAGAAACTCCATATGCCGTATACCTGGATCTTTCAGGAAGCAGCACGGCAGAGGCATTGGCATCCAAAGGGATCTATGCATACGCTTATGACGATGCAGCAGAGGCAGAAGCAGCAGAACCGGTAAAGCTGGAAAAGGCAGAGGGACAGCAGGAGATCTGGCAGCTGGGTCTGACCCGGAAATATCAGCATGTTGTATTTTGCCAGGGACAGAAAAAAGAAAACAAAAACACCACAGGGGAGCTTACGATAGACTGGTCCTTACAGGCACCCTGCTACCGGCTTCAGGGAGAAGACCTGACCGGGACAGGCAGCTTTTACGGATTGTATACCGTATATTTTGATGGAAGTCAGTACAGTGAGTTCTGTAAGAACGGCGTCAGCGTTTATGCATATGATTCGGAAGAAGACAGTGCAGCGGACGCACCGGTTGAAATGAAGCCCTCTGATAAGGGCGATGGAATTTACGAATACTGTCTGGACAGACCTTATGAATATATTGCATTTATGGCCGGGACAGATGGATGGGATTATACGGAAGCGACCACACCGGTTTATACGGAATGGGACTTCCGGGAACCCTGCTTTGTACTGGAGCAAGTGGACGGAGAAGAATCCACAGGCAGCTGGGTAAACCTTCATTATATGATTTATTTCGATGCATCGAAGATCAAAGAGGATCCGGAGTTCTTAAAGTCGGGCGTATCTCTTTATGCCTGGACAGAGCAGGAGGGCGGCAGACAGGAGCTTTCTGCAGAGCCGGTTCGGATGATTGCGTCTACGAAAGGCGAGGATATTTACCAGTACACCCTGGATCAGGCATATGACCACGTGCAGTTTTTCCTGGGCACCTCCTTTGATGCAGCCATCCAAACAGATGTCATTGAAATTGACTGGAACAGTCTGGCAGCACCCTGCTATCAGATGACCATCGAAAGAATCGAAACAGAAACCGAGACGGAAACCGAGACCGAGACGGAAACAGAGACCGAGACGGAAACGGAAACCGAGACGGAAACCGAGACCGAAACACAGACGGAAACCGAAACACAGACGGAAACCGAAACACAGACGAAGACAGAAAACGAGTCTGAAACAGAAAGCAGACCTCAGACGGAAACTGCTGTAGAAACACATACCACAGTAGAAACCGAGACCAAAGCAGATTTCAAACCGGAAACAGAGACCGGCACAGAGACAAGCTATGAAACGGAAAACAATGTGCCCTCTGCACCGGAAACAGAAAAGGATGCGACAGGCTCCGAAGGAAACACTCCGGACAGCGATCCGACAGCAGAAGCAGCCTGGGAGCAGGAAGCGAGGTGCGAGACCCGTTTTTTTCACCTGGAGGTGCTGAGCGAAACGGTTGAGGCGAAAACCGTTGAAACCCTGGAACGGGGAACCGAGCCTGCCACAGAAGGATCCAAACAGGAAAATACAGAAGAAAACAACGGAGAAACTGCATCGGAAAGCAAACAAACGGAAGAAGAGACCAAACAGACCGAAGCAGAAACCGGCACAGAGGAGAGCAGTAAAGAGCAAGCTCCTTCCAAGGAAGCTGTCAAAAAGGAAGCAACAGAAGAAATCCAGCAGGACGGAAACCTGTACGACATGGGCGGCGAAATGAGAAAAGCCAGCCGTGTGGCGAAGGTTAGACTCAGAAAGGCAGCAGGAGGACTGGATTCTAACTATGTATATCTGGATACGACAGGGATGAATTTGAGTGGAGGACCGGATTGGACTACAGCAAGTCAGATATATCTTTTTAAGAATGGTGTGTCCGGTTTTATACCGGGCCAAAAAGTCACCGTTTATGGCGAAGAGTATTGGAGATGGAAAATTGACAGCAACAATGGTGATAAGGAATTTGCCTTTACCTATGTAAATGATTGGAACGGTAGTGGTGGGATTAATGAGAATGATTATTATAGAACAGAATTAGCAGGTAAGAGTTCTTCTTCTGCTGGTATAAGTTTTTCTGCTGCTGGCGGAAAGGTGTTTGCAAGAAATACTGAAGCATCAGGAACGATCGGTAATAAAAATAAAAAGGTTTACATCGTCAAAGACATCACTGAAGAAATTGCCAACAAGATGCCTTTATATTTCTATGACTTTACAGGTGATGTCAAAACCCCGGTAAAGGTAGTCTATTCGTCGGGCAGCAGCTTCTCTACGGAAACAGAAGGGGCGACGAAATCAGTTGAGATGAATAGCGTTAATGATTTTCCGAATCTCTATACAGTAGAACTGAAAAAGGAGGAAATTGAAACAAAGCCCTATGTGAAGTTTACAGATGTATCCGGTGAATCTGAAAGGCAGCTGGGAGCGATTTACTATTTCGGGGAAGACAGTACCAAGGCAGGCACTGGCGTAGTTCCTGTAACCTATAAAGCTGGTTCTGTGGATACCTTCCTGTATGGAGCTACTGAGCTGAAGAAAGACGACAGTACAACTACTATTATAAGCGGCTGGGGCACAACACCGAGTAACGAGAGTCTGAAAGACAAAACCCTCTATTTTGATAATCTGCATTTCCCGGTAGGCAAAGAAGAGGAAAGCCAGAAGGTAACCCTGCAGATTGGATCAGACCCAGAGAAGACGCTGGAACCAGATTCAAAGTTTAAAGATAGTTTGTATAGCTATACGTTTACGGACGACGGCACAACCCAGCAGACTGTTTTGACAGTAAAGGATCCCAAGGGCAAGATATATCATTTCTTCTGGACAGATCTGGACTGTAACCTGCTTCAGGTGATGGACAACATAGCAAATGTCACAGGCGATTATGGATACGGAAATAAGATCTATTTTGATGCAACCTATTCAAAGCTGAATACGCCGGATGGGGGAAATGGTGGACAAAATTCTATCCCGGCAAGTGACGATGCGAAGGTTTATTTTTATGCATGGAGCACAACCGATAATGGGAAGTACCGGTCTGGAGAGATGATAAAAGCAAAGTCCCACGAAAAGGATAGACAGACCTGGAACGATGTGTGGTATGTGCGGATTCCAGAAGAAGATGAAATTGATCAGATTATTTTCTCCGATGTTCCATTAGACAATCCTAATGGTGATGGAAAGATATATGCCGGAAGAACAGATGCTCTGAAAATTCCGAACACGAAGGAGTGTGGAGGAAAACCCTGCTTCTATGCAGACGCCGGTGATACTGCGGCATACAATGCTGATGAATATAGGGGTGGTTACTGGGCTGAAGCATATACGGTTCGGGATGCAGAGAAGTATAAGAAAACCGATGCTGGTGAGAAAGTCGATGTAGTTGATATTATTGAGGAAAGTGCTCCATCGGCGGATTCGGATACCCTGTATGTGGATTCTACCTTCTATGACTATTACACGGATTATGAATTGAACGGTAATAATCGGGATTCCTATCCGGGTGATCATAAGGTGTCTGATCGCTACTGGGTCACATTCCGACAGTTTGATCAGGCGTTGAGTGATTATTACAAAAAATATAATGTTTCCATTCCAATCTATACAGGCCATTTTCAGCCGAGTATTACTAACTGGACCTACCCGTTCATGGGAATCAATAACACACTGAAGCTATACGGAAGTGATGAGTATAATACATTCTTTTCCACAAACAACTCTACGATAGATGTAACGGGAGATGGTAAAGAAGAATTTAACCGTGCAGCACAGGGATTTGTAAACTCTACACTGACGAATGGCGTATTGAAGACTGCAAAGGGGGAATGTGCAGAGCCCCATTTTGATGAGGCATTTTTACTGGGAAAGAACAGCAAAAATGCGGTTCTGGGTGAGGTTTACCACAATGTCGCGTTTCCGTTTAAAAAGGAACCGAATAGTGAAGGAATAAATTACTGGAGTTTTGACAGCAGTAAAACGACACTTGCGATGAAAAAGGATCCATCCACTGAGAAATATTACCTGAAAGATACAGGAACGATGGACTGGGCGCAGAATGTTAAGTATGATGGAAATAAACAGAAAACGTATGGATTTTTCCCGTTTAATGAAACTGTTGGCGGAACGAAAGCAGCAAAGTACAATTTTGGATTTGGTACAAAATTAGAGATTAAATTCCGCCTGACAGCGGATGGAAATGTTACTGAAAATAATAATACTGCGCCGATTACCTTTGATTTTTCCGGAGATGATGATGTATGGGTATTTATTGACGGAAATCTGGCGCTGGATGTTGGCGGAGCCCATGGAATAGTAACAGGAACGCTGGACTTTTCTGGTACAGGGGGAGAAAAGAAGGCAACAGTAAGCAGCGTAAAGGCCAGTGCGGCAGGTGGAAAAGCAGGAGAAGCAGGCAACAATAAAATAACAACATTCCAATTGAATGGCAGCAACGAAGCCGAGCATACCCTTACCATGTTCTATATGGAACGCGGTATGTGGGAATCGAATATGAAGATTACCTTCAACTTCCCGAATGATAACGAGTTTGCAGTAGAAAAACAGGTAGATACAAGAGCGGTAAATGAGCTGTTTAAGGATTCCTTTGAGGATGCCTCCGTATTCCCATTTACGATCCAAAATCAGGCGACACATTTTGGACCAAAGGAAGCCGCAGATAGTGAAACAACGGTAAAAAAAGAGACATTTAACAGCTTTGACAACGATTCATCAGTATCAAAACCTGAAAACTCGGATATTACATTTAAACGAGAAGATAGTAAAGCGGATCAAAACGGTGTTGCGTACTGGTATGCACCGGATGAGGATACGGACGGAAAGCATAAAGATGAACGATGCGGCATCATCTCATATTCATCAGGTGGAATTCTGAATGCGTCAACAGCGAATAAGTATCTGGAGTTCAAGCTGTATTATGATTATGACGACAATCCAACAGCGAAATGTATTTATCTGGAGCTGGTGGATGCAGAAGGGAATAAGACAGGAGACTGGTTATCCGGAAAGCTATACGGAAACACAACTCTTAAGAGAAAAGCATGGAATACTCTGACGGTTGACTTAAGCAAATTAAGCGGAGCAGCTAATTTTGAATATAGCCAAATAAAATCCATCAAATTTAATTACAGCTATCCCAGACACATATATCTGGATGACTTTGTATTCCGTTCCGGCGTACAGGTAACGAAGTATACCGGATTTGAGGTGAATCAGAAAGACATTCCGGATTATGATTCTGCTACATCTGGAAAACTGGAGAATCCAAAGGGTGCAGTCTATTCCCTGAGTGATTCCTCCAGTACGGATACCGGTGTGATTGGAGATGATGGAACCTTTGTACTGGCGGATGGTCAGACGGCAACCTTTAGAAATCAGTTCCGTCGCGGCAGCTACATTTCCGTGAAGGAGGAGATCAGTTCCTCTGCATTTGATACAAGCTGGAGTCTGTATGAAAACGGTCATGCAGTAGGCAAGGTTACCGGAATAGGAGACACGGTAACGATTACACCAGAGCAATCGGTTTCCAATGTACCCGGAATGCAGATCAAGGATGGCAGACAAGAAGAATATACGGCTGAAGATAGCAATGCCGGATATCTTTCGACGAATTTTGCGAAAGACGCGAATGGAAATTTTCAAGACGCCATCGTGTTCCGTTCCTACAGCAATCCGGATGATAAAAACAATGCTACAAAATTAAAAGCGGTATTTGTAAATAAAGTCAAGGTTGGTTCCCTTAAGATCAAAAAGGAGAAGACGGAGGATTCGGACAAACTGACCGGAACCTATACCTTTCAAATTAAATTTACAAATGTCGCTGGAATGTCATTGGAAAAAGGAGACTCCATTACAACAGAAATTCGCTTAAAGCAGGGACAATCCCATACGATTAGAGGAATTCCCATCGGAACAGATTATGAGATTACAGAAGTAAAACTGAAAGATGGAACTACCCTGAAGAAGGTTTTGATCAGTAACGATGGAACAAACTTTAAGGATGATACATCCTTTAAAGTAGAGAAAGGCTCCGTAAACGGAACCATTACAGCGGATGCAAAAAATCCTGTTGTAGAATTTCAAAATAATAATAAACCGACCGGCAGCATCGTTGTAACCAAAAAATGGGAAAAGACAGATGGTACTGAGATTACGGATCTGAGCCAGCTTCCGAAGTGTATTTATCTGCAGCTGCAGAGAAAAGAGAAAGGTCAAGGAGCTACTGAGTGGAAAGCAGTTGACTATCCCGGCAATATCTCAGGGAAAAATTGGGTTGAAGTTATTCCCCAGCGTAGTGATATTGGTTCATCCTACGTTTGGTCTTATTCCTTTATGGATCTGGAGCAATATGTGAACAGCGCAGCAGACCCTAAAGTCCGGTGGATCTATCGGGTTATGGAAGTGGATGCCGAAGGAAAGGTGATTGCTTCCGGCGAGAAATACACTGTGGGTGGAAAAACCTATCGAGTAGCCTATTCCATAGATACTTCGACAGGCACAACAACAGATCCGACAAAAACAGGCATTGAACTAGCTTTTGCAACAGCCGATGGCAAGCAACCGACAGTGAATATGACAGTGACCAATACCTATTTGGAAGAGCTGAACCTGAAAATTACGAAAAAGGGTAAAAACACAACGGAAGGTGAAGGTCGGCTTTCCGGAGTAGAGTTTAAGCTGGAGAAGAAGAATGGAGAGTATTATGAATCATTCCTTGATCCGCAAAAAACTGTTGACGGCATTGCTACCTTTACAAAGCTCGGTCAGGGAACCTACAGACTGATAGAAACAAAGGCTGCAGCAGGTTACAATCTGCTGAGTGATTCGATCTTAATTGAGATTGATGCATCGAATCAGGTGAAATGGAAGATGGAGAAGGAAACATCTTGGAAGGACATATCTCTAGAGGAAGAAAAGGTAATCCCTCTCACCATCTACAACACAAAGCAGCTGATCCTTCCTGCAACAGGAGGATCAGGGTTTGGATTGGTTACTATGGGTGGCATTGCGCTGATGGCGCAGGCAATCCTTATGGGTACATACTTCACGCTGCAATGCAGAAAGGGGGACGATAAGCTTCGGAAGAAGAGATAATACCCCCGGAGGTATGAAACACAGGCTGTTGGAGCAGGGGCTTATGTCCGGCAGCTGCATAAGGCGAAAACCTTAGAAACAAAGTACGGAGCGAAACGTACAAAGCAGGAGAAGTAAAAATAATTCGGCTGTCCCAAACACAAAAGGACAGCCGGACAAAAAAGGAGAATGGAAACAATGAAGAGAATGAAAAAGCTTCTGACAGGGCTCCTGACCCTGGGAATGACATTGTCGATGATGACAATGACGGCATTTGCGGCTGGACCTTCCGCAAAAATGCCGACGATTGATGAGAGTAAATCGGGAACGGTTACGATTCATAAGTATACAAAAGGTACTGATGAGGGAACTAAAGGAACAGGAAAAGTTGAAACCAGCCTTCCGACTGGTGCAGTACCTTTAAAAGGTGCAGGATTTACACTTTATCAGGTTGTAGATAAAGATGACATGGAGAATTATTACAATGCAGATCCAAAAGATTTACCGGCGGTTGATGACTATGTAGATGAAGCAGGTAGTATTAAAGATGGTTTTGTTAAAAAAACTATTGCAGAAAAGAAAACTGACGCAAACGGAACTGCAACGTTCCCTAACCTCGATCTTGGTTTTTACGTTGTAATTGAAACAACTGTTCCGGATGCTGTTACAATACCTATGAAACCATTTCTGTTATCGGTTCCTATGACTACTACAGATGGCTCGGATTGGTTATATGATATCCATGTCTATCCCAAAAATGAAACAAGATATGGAAAGATAAGCTTAGAAAAAACTGGCGTGAAGGATGATGAAAAAATATCAGGCGCTGTGTTTGCTCTGCAAAAAAAATCTGATACAGATGATAAGTGGATTAATATTACGAAGCAATCCACCGCGCAGGGTGATGATACTGGAAATAACTTAACTCTTACAACAGATAGCGAAGGAAAGATTACAATCGATGGACTGTCCAAAGGTAAATATCGTCTGATTGAAACATTTGTTGGAGATGGCTATATTATGGACGGTGCCACTGCATATCCATTTGAAGTAACTAATGAAGGAAAAATTAAATACAATGGAACTACAGATGCCAATATCACAATTAAGATAACTAATGAACGCCCTGATTTAAAAAAAGAGGTTCAGAAGAAAAACAATGGTCCATGGGGAAGGGATGCAGATTACAGCATCGAAGATGAAATCCCTTATAAAATTACTGTAAATGTTCCGAATAATATTACAAAGCTGAAAACATTTACCGTAACAGATACACCTACTAATTTAAAAGATAACTTATCTTCTATTAAAATTACATGCGATGGTACTCCTGTTGTAGTGGAGGCATACTCTACAGAAGCACTGGGAGCAGATGGATTTACAATTAAATTTACTCCCGCTCAGATGGAGGCATATAAAGGAAAACAGTTAGTCATCACATATAATGCGACATTAAAGGATACTGCTTTTAACACAACAGCTGGCAATCGGAATACTGCAAAATTGGAATATTCCAAAAATATTACACCAAATACTACTGATGATCCAGATAACCCGAACAAAGGTAAAGAAGAAGGAAAAAATACGATCGAGAACAGTACTGTCGTATATACCTTTGCAGTAAAAATTGAAAAGACCGGTGAGGATGGAACTACTCCATTAAAAGATGTTAAATTTGATCTATATCAGGAAGTTGATGCTGAAACAACGGGTGCCATTACGGGAGCATCTGTGCCTGCAGGATTAGATAATGCAAAATTCTGGAAAAAGATTGATACATTAACAACAGATGCGAGTGGTATAGCAACCCATAATGGACTTTCCAATGGTACCTATTATCTGGTTGAAACAAAAACGAATGATGGATATAATCTGTTGAAAAAACCGATTAAGGTAATATTAAATGTTCAATATACAACAATTACGAAAACTGAGTCGGCTTGGGTAGAAGATACAAATGGACAAAAACAGGTAAAGAGCGAGATTACAGAAACTACATTTACTTCCGCAGATTCAACTACTCAACAAGGTATAAAAGTACAGAAAGTTATTAACAAAAAAGGCTTCACCCTTCCCACCACCGGTGGTATCGGTACCTTCGTATTCACCTTCGCTGGTATTGCCATGATGGCAGCAGCAGTGATCCTGCTGATCACCGGCAAGAAGAAAAAAGCAGAGTAATTCAGACAGATAACCTTTTTGTTATCTCTTCTATGGATGCTGCGAAGCTGTTGTGAAGTACAGCTGCAATTTTATCAGCAACGGGTCTGTATCGCGTTTCGTGTGGCGCAAACAGATTCCGGCACAGGACGGGGGTCACGTCCCGCCCTGTGCATCGCTCCTTCAGAACCCCCTTTCCCCCTGAAAGGAGCGATACTGCGGTGATCGCCGTCGGTCTTAGAAACCGGCTGCGGCTGCGGTAATCGGGAAAGAAAAATTTGGGATTTTCTTTTCCGTGTTGTGTTTTCCCATTCCCTTCCTGAAAAGGACATCCGGGCGCTCTCCCGTGCCCTTGGATGTCCACGAAAAAACGGCGCAGAGAAAATGCAAAAGCGGCGGCTGCCGCAGGCCTTTGATCTGTGCCTTTCCTTATAAAATGTCCGGAGGTTACTGTCATGGATAAAAAAAGAGCATGGTTTATCGCGATATTGTTTTTTTCAGGTCTGTGTCTGACCCTGTATCCCTTTGTCAGCAACCTGATCGCTCAGTCCCATGCAAGTCAGGCGATTGCCGCCTATGATGAGCAGGTTGCAGAGATGGATCAGGAACAGATCGACGCTGCCAAGGAAGCAGTCCGTAAATATAATGAACAGCTCAATGCAGCAGTGGAAGCCAGTGCCATGCAGGGAGAGGATGGAATCAGTTATCTCGACCTGGTGGATGTGGGCGAGAGCATTGGCTTTATCGAAATTCCGAAAATTGACGTATATCTTCCCATATACAGCGGAACCGGCGAAGATGTGCTGCAGAAGGGCGTCGGTCATCTGGCGGAGTCCTCCTATCCCATCGGCGGTACAAGCACCCATTCCGTGCTGACCGGTCATCGTGGACTGCCCAGTGCGGTTTTGTTCACGGATCTGGACAAGCTGGAGGAGGGTGATGTGTTCTATCTCCATGTATTGGGCGAGGTGCTTGCCTACAAGGTAGACCAGATCAAGGTTGTGCTTCCGGAGGAAACCCAGGACATCGGGATCGTGGAAGGAAAGGATTATTGTACCCTTGTTACCTGTACGCCCTATGCCATCAACACCCACCGGCTGCTGGTTCGTGGCGAGCGGACCGAGTACATCCCGCCGGAGGAGCTGACAGAGCAGAATGCAGTGCATGAAGTACAGTCCCAGACCATCACGAAGCGGATCGTGGATGTATGGCCGTGGCTGGTTGTATCCCTGCTGATCGTGGCAGGTGTGGAGGGATCTATTTTCCTGCTGATCGTGAAACGGCAAAGAAGCCGTGGAGATGTCCGGGAAAAACGAAAGAAAGGCAAAAGGAGTCAGTCATGCAGGAAAACAAGGCGCAAAAAGTAATTGAAGAAGTAAAAAAAGCATTTATCGGAAAAACAGAGTGCGTGGAAAAGCTCATGACCGCCATTCTTGCCGGCGGACATGTGCTGGTGGAGGATGTTCCGGGAGTGGGAAAAACAACCCTGGCGCTGGCCTTTGCCAAGGCAATGAACGTGGCGCAGAACAGAGTGCAGTTTACGCCGGATGTTTTACCGGCCGATATTACAGGCTTTACCGTATATAACAGGGAAAAGGATGGCTTCTTTTACCGTCCCGGCGCAGCCATGTGCAATATTCTTCTGGCGGATGAGATCAACCGTACCTCTCCCAAGACCCAGGCGGCGCTTCTGGAGGTAATGGAGGAGGGCAGTGTAACCGTAGACGGTGTGACAAGACCGGTACCGTCTCCCTTTCTGGTCATTGCCACCCAGAACCCGGTCGGCTCTGCCGGAACTCAGCTGCTGCCCCAATCCCAGCTGGACCGGTTCCTGATCTGCTTTGGGATCGGATATCCAGATGCCGCAGAGGAAATGGATATTTTAAAAAGCCGCCGGAGCGGAAACGGGCTGGAAGATGTACGTCCCGTCATCAGCAGTCAGGAGCTGATGGAAATGAAAAAAGAAGTCGAAGAAGTGTTTGTACACGATCAGGTATATGACTATATCGTGCGTCTGGCTCAGGCCACCAGAAACAATGACGCGCTGGAGCTTGGGCTAAGTCCCAGAGGCTCTCTGGCGCTTTTGAAAATGGCTCAGGCGAGAGCCTATCGGAAAGGCCGCAGCTTTGTGATTCCGGCGGATGTTGCGGCAGAATTTCAGGATGTTGCGGCCCACAGGGTACAGCCTGTATCAAGCTCCGGAATGGATAGAGTCCGTGCAGCAGCTGTGTTGGAGCGGATCTTAAAGGAGACCCCGGCGCCTGCTCCGGAGAAAGGGTGAAGCCTTGAAGGAAAAAGCAATTTATATAGGAGCGGTCGTTCTGACTGCTATCTGGGGCGTAGCTGCTCCCGAGGGCTTTGCTCCGTTTTTGCTGGGCTTTGAACTGCTGTTGGCGCTTTCCATGTGGATTCTGGTTCAGATCCTGGCTGGAAAGGTAGAGATTGTGCCGGAGCCTGCAGAAGAGACGGTGGGGAAAAAAGAGCCCATCGTCCTTCGGGTAAAGCTGAAAAATGCTTCCCTGCTTCCGGCCTCCTGTGTGGCGGTTACCGTCGGCTGGCGGGATCTTCTGGATAACAGCACGGGCATCGTGGAAAGCATGGGAATGGCAGGTGGAAAAAGGACCGGTGTGCTGGAATTTTGTATCCCGGTGAAGTATTCCGGTGTTTACGAGTTTTGGATCCAGTCGGCATCCGTGCGGGACTGGCTTCGGTTATGGTCAAAGAAGCTTTTGATCACAGATAAAAAAGTGCAGGTGTTGTCCGTGCCTCTGGTACATCAGGCGGAGGAATGGATCCCTCCGGCACAGCTCGCCTCCGGCGGGGATTCGGATCAGCATTCCCAAAAAAAGGGCGGGGACGATGGATCGGAGGTATTCGAGGTTCGTGCCTATCGGGATGGAGATCCGCTGCAGAGAGTGCATTGGAAGCTGACTGCAAAGACCGGAGAAATGCTGGTGCGGGAATTCAGCCTGCCGAAGCGGGAGGTGCTTTTGCTGCAGGTGGATCTGTATCATCCGCCTCAGGAAAAGTGGGATCATTGTAAATTGGAACGGCTGCTGGAGCAGACAGCGGATTTTTGCTGGAGGCTTTTGGCGGCAGAACAGGAATATGAGGTATTCTGGCAGGAGCAGGAGCAGCTGTGCAGGATGCAGATTTCCAGAGCCCCGGAGCTGTGGGTCTTTCTCAAACGGCTTTGTCTTACCGCCACAAAGGAAGAGCTGGAGCAGAATGGAAAGCAGAGCCAAAAGCAATCTGCCGGGAAAAATAAGTATCCGGCAGAGGGAAGCTTGGAAAAGGGCAGAGGCAGCGGTGTAACAGAGCCGGGAGCCGGCGGGCAGCTTTGGAAAATAGATGCAGAAGGAACAGTCAGGCAGGTGAGAGGCAATGAAGAAAGGGCAGGAGCCGGAACAGCTGGATAAGGAAGCGGTAGGCAGGATCACCTGTCGGATGCTACAGGAAGAAGAACCCGGCGGTATGCTGGTCAAAAAGCTGTGGCGGCTGGCTGGTATGCTGATCTGTCTGCTCTGTCTCACCGGTGGTCTTTGCAGCGCATTTCTCAGTGGCTTTGGAATCCGATATTTGGTCCCTGTTTTTTGGATACTTCTGATTGTCTCGGTGCTGTTCTGGATCGGGTTTTCCAGACTGCCCCTGGAAGGGGTGTATCGGCTCCTTGCGATTTTGGGAACTCTGATCGGCGTAAGCCTTTTGCTGTTGTTGCTGCAAAGGGATGTGATCGCCGGGTATATGTCTGCTGTAAACGGAGTACGCAGCCGGTTAAATGAGGCCTATGACGGTACCCTTGCCCTGTATCAGGCGTCAGCATCTGCGATGCAGATGACGGTATTTTTCGGGTTTATCCTGTTTTTGCTGGCGGGGCTGTTATCTGCCGGGATCTGTTACCGGACCAATCCGGCAGTGGTTCTGGCAGGAGAATTTCCGGTGCTGGCAGGAATCGGAATTGCCGGAGGGACACCCTCCTTTTTCAGCTTTTTTCTGATCCTGTTGGGAACTCTTGGAATGCTCAGTGCCGCCGCCGTCAGCCGGGCGGATCAAAGGGATCAGGACAGTGCCCGTCAAGCAAGGCAGATGACAGAGCAGATGAAAAGCAGTGTCAATGTCTGGCTGCTTTTGCAGGCTGTAGTGCTGTCGCTGTTGGCGTTTGTGCTGGTGCGGCCCCTGACCAATACCCTGCTCCAGGCACAGGAGGCAGGGATGAAGACACAAAACGGTGTGCTGCAGGCAGTCTGGCAGCTGCTTCCGGCGGTTTCCGGAGGGAGGCTGAAGCTTTCCGTTGAGGGAGTCGGCGGAGGGGTATCGGATGGCACACTGACAGATCAGGATGGCTTTTATTTTGGAAAGGTACAGGCCCTGAAGGTTACGGTTTCGGAAAAACCCTCAGAGACAGTGTATTTAAAGGGCTTTATCGGCACGGATTACACCGGGACAGCCTTTGAGGAGGCAGACGGGGAGAGCTTTGTGCAGGCAGCATCCTTGTGGAAGCTGGATGGAAATGTATCCCTTGGGGTGGAAAATCTGCCCTTTCTGCGAACCTATTATGCGGAAAACGTGGTGTTTACCGGAGAGGGAGACGATGCAAAGCCGGAGCTTTCGGCAAATGCAGCCTCCTCTGCTGTGACCCTGCAGGTGGAAAATCTGGCGGCAAACCCGAATTATACCTATGTTCCCTATGGAGCATTTTTAAACGATTATTATCAGGTGCTGGGAGGTGACGGCGCACTGGCAGGTCAGAGCGTCCAGCAGGATATTTTTTCCTGTTATCCCAGAAAGCAGCTGGAGGAGGTCTTAGAGGACTGGAACGAAACAAAGCAGCAGGAAAGCACTCTGGATCAGGCGGAAAGCGCCTATGCCGCCTATGTGCAGGCACATTGCAGCAGCCTGCCGGAAAATCTCAGTTATTTGCAGGAGAAATTTGATCTGGAGCTGGAAACAAAGGAAAGTGCAGATCCAAAGGAAGCAGAAAAAAACTGGGAAAAGATCAAAACCGCAGTGGTTTCTGAGCTGGTAGGAAATTATGAATTTGTCCGGGAACCGGAGGCTGTGCCCGAGGGGAAGGACTTTGTAGAATGGTTTTTAAAGGAATCCAAAGAAGGAAATTCCGTTCATTTTGCAGCGGCGGCCACCATGCTGCTGCGTGCCTGCGGGATGCCGGCACGATATGTGGTGGGCTATGCAGCGCCGGCAAGTCTCTTTCAGGGACAGGCGGACGGCAGCTATCAGGCTGTTTTGGAGGATGATAACGCCCATGCCTGGGCAGAGGTTTACCGGGAAGGAATCGGATGGACCGTAGTGGAGGCGACACCGGGCTTTGCCGCCCTGGTAACAGAAAGCGATGGAGCCTCGGGCCAGAAGGAGAAGGAAGCAGACAGCCCGAACACCCCGGTGGAAGTCTTTGATCAGGAAGACACTCCGGAGGCGGAGACGCCTGGGATTGGCAGCAGAATATTCCGGGTGGTGAAAAAAGCACTGGCGGCGGTGGCTTTGACGATAGCTGCCTGTGGGATCGCAGCAGTCATCCGGCGGCATATCCTCTGTAAACGACGGAGAAGAGGCAGAAAAGGAGAAACGCTGGGAGAGCAGATCCAAAGGATTTATCGAAGCTTTGCCGCTCTGCAGAAATTCGACAAAAAAAGTGTATGCAGCTGTCAGGAGGAGCGCTTTGCAAAGCAGCTTGGAAAGAAATATCCGGTATTTTCGGAGAAGACAGCGCAGAAGCTGGCAAATATCGTGCTGAAGGCATGCTATAGTGATCAGGGGCTGACGAAAAAAGAGTGTCAGTTTGTGCTGGATTGCTATGAAAAGCTTGCAGAAGCTGTATCAAAGGAGCTGTCGCCGGCAAAGCGTCTGGCGGGAAGCCTGATCTTTTGTTTTTGGTAAAGCGGAAGGGAGAAGTGCATGAAACGAAAAATTTTGACAGTCCTTGCCATCCTTCTTGGTCTGGCAGGGCTGGGTGTTCTGTTATATCCCTCCGTCAGCAACTGGATGGAACAGGCAAAACAGCGCAGGCAGATCGCAGCCTATCAGGAAGCACAGGCGCAGATGGAGCAGGAAAGGCGGGCTGCCCTGCTGGCAGAAGCCGACCGGTATAATCAAAAGCTGGCAGAGCTTGGCATCAGCTTCGATATGCTGGGAGAGGCGGAAAAGGAGGCACTTTTGATCGACGGAAAATCCTATGATGAGCTGCTTTTGGCAGAGGACAGCGGTGTGATGGGATATCTGGAAATTGAAAAAATAAAGCTGAAGCTTCCCATTTATCACGGAGTATCGGAGGAAGCGTTGGAATCTGGAGTCGGTCATCTGGAGGGAACCTCCCTGCCGGTTGGAGGCGAAACAACTCATGCGATTCTGTTTGGTCATCGGGGGCTTCCCTCGGCAAAGCTGTTTACCGATCTGGATCAGCTGGAGGTGGGAGATGCCTTTCAGATCACGGTGCTGGATCGTGTGCTGGTCTATGAAGTGACCCAGACAGAGGTGGTGCTTCCGGAGGAGTTAAACGGTTTGACAGCAGAGACCGACAAGGATCAGGTCACACTGGTTACCTGTACGCCCTATGGAGTCAATTCCCATCGTCTTTTGATTCATGGGGAGCGGGTGCAGTAGATTGGAGATGCTGCAGCTGCAGCAGAAAGTGAGGAAGAAAATGAAAGGAAGAAAAATCCGGATCAGACAAGGGGTGAAGGGCTGGCTGCTTGCGCTGGCCATGGTATTATCCCTTTGCAGTGGCTGGAAGCAGGACGTCTGTGCACAGCAGAGTCAGAGCAGCTCGTCCAATTTGATGCAGGACGTGGATACGGACAAAAAAGGCTCCATCGAAATCCTTTTTGACACCATGCGGGACGAGCCCGTTGCAAATGCAGAGTTTACCCTGTATCAGGTTGCAGCAATGGTGGATCGGGGAGGATATACGGTGCTGGAGCTGACAGGCGGCTTTGAGGGCTGCGGCGTGCAGCTGAAAAACCTGACGGCACAGCAGTCCAAGGAGGCTTCGGCAGCACTTTTGGAGTATCAGAAAGCAAATCACATTTCCGGGGATACGAAAAAGACTGATGCAAACGGAAAGCTCAGCTGGACAGGGCTGCAGACCGGTCTGTATCTGCTGGTTCCGGGTCAGATGCAGAAATACAGAACCGATCCGTCTCTGATTTCAATCCCGACGAATCTGAACGCCCAGCTGCTATATGACATGTCGGTGAATCCCAAGGCCGAAAGGATTCCGGATCCGGTGTATCCGCCGGAAGAATCCGAGGAACCCTCTACGCCGGAGGTGAAAAAGCCGCCGAAAAAGACAGAGACCATCGTTACACCGGGAATCACTCCGGAGCAGGAAACACCGGAGAAGCTGCCTCAGACAGGACAGCTGCGCTGGCCGATCCTGGCACTTTCCACAGTAGGAGCAGGATTGCTGTTTCTTGGATGGTGGATCGGTCGAAAAAAAAAAGACTGTTCCAAGGCTCTGATGGGGCTTGGGATCCTTCTGGCAGCAGGAGCAGTGGGGATCTCCGCGTATAATATCTGGGACAGCAGCCGTGCCGAAGCTGCGGTGGAGGCGTCCTTAGAGGCCTATGAAGAAGAGCTGACTGCTGTGGAGCAGGAGTCGGAGGCGCTTCCTGTGGATGAGAACAGCGGGATGACCTTTGTGGAGGCAGACGGGCTTTGCTGGATCGGCGAGCTGGAAATTCCGTCCCTGCAGCTTACGCTGCCGGTGGCGGATCCCTGGAGCTATCCGTCCTTAAAAAAAGCACCCTGCCGCTACACCGGAAGTGCAGAGGAAAATTCCCTGATTATTGCCGCCCATAATTATAAACGGCATTTTGGCAATATCGGACTTTTGCCGGAGGGTGCAACGGTGAAGTTTACAGCGGTTTCGGGCGACGTATACGAATATGAGGTAGAAAAGGTAGAAACCTTAAATCCCTATGCAGTAGACGAGATGCTGTCCGGTGACTGGGATCTGACGCTGTTTACCTGTACCTATGGAGGAAGAAAGCGTGTGACGGTCCGGTGCAGCCTGGTTGGATGAAGAGGCAGAGAGATGGAAAAAAGAAGCATCCGCAGAAATCAGCGGCGACAGGCTGTCAGGGCCGCTGATCTCTGCGGATGCTTTTTGCATCAGAATGTTTTGAGGATTTCAGGAAAATACAATAGAATGCACCCCATGTGAGCATTCTATTGTCATGAATAATAGAATGCACGCCATGCGAACATTCTATTGGCATGAAAAAAAGAACCTCGATCTCTCAAGGTTCTTTCTGATAATCGGAGTGACAAGACTTGAACTTGCGGCCTCTTCGTCCCTAACGAAGCGCTCTACCACCTGAGCCACACCCCGATGTGCCGTATTTCTCAACCAGACAAATGATATGATACAGCATAATCGGACAGAAGTCAACACTTAATTTGAAAAAACTTCACAAATTAGGTTTTTCTGTTACAGTTCACTCGTACCGTTTGAGCTGTTCATAAAAAATTAAGGGTTTCTTTCTTGCAAGAAATGGAAATATAGACTATATTAAACGGACAAAAGGCAGGCACAAAAAGGACAGGCGGTAAGCTCGGAGCAAAGGCTCCCTAAAGGATCCGATAAGCTGTCTGTGATCTGCAGAATGGAGTGAACATGAAATATTTCTGGTTGACCATAAAGAAGATGTTTCGTTTTTTATTAAAGCCCTTATCCTTTGTACCGGCGCTGTGCGTGATGTATATGATCTTTTCCTTTTCCGCCCAGACGGCGGACGAATCCGGACAGCTGAGTATGCTGGTCAGTGAAAAGGTGGTGCTCCTGCTGGGAAAGCTGACCTCCGGCAATCTGGATACCGCGCAGGTGGGAGTGTATGCAGATGAGATCCATTTTCTCGTAAGGAAGATGGCACATTTTAGCGAATATCTTTTGCTGGGGCTGACACTTTCCCTGCCCTTGTATGTTTATCGGCTGCGGGGCTTTTGGCTCGTGCTCGCTGCCGGACTGTTCTGTGCCGGGTTTGCCGGTCTGGATGAGTATCATCAGATGTTTGTGGCAGGACGCTCGCCGGCGCTTCGGGACGTGGCGATCGATACGGCAGGAAGCATCACCGGAATTTATATGACAAGGATCATCGGATTTATTGGGAGAAAAACGATATTTGCACCCCTTTCGATGGAAAAGCGCAGAGAACGGAGAAAACGGCGCGCAGGGGCGTAGGGATGCGATGTTTTGCCTGTAGGAAAGCGAATGTGCTTATACAAATGATTTTCGTGTATTTCACAAGCGTTATCCTTCTTATTCTGTTTTGGGAGCAAAAAATAACGCCCACATTTTCTGTGAGCGTTATCATTGCCATATTGATTTCA
>ERZ773104.1499-NODE-1499-length-30513-cov-9.145479_pt1 | contig 30513 bp, 19 predicted proteins | sample MGYA00511920_ERZ773104 | MGnify/ENA primary metagenome ERZ773104 (study PRJEB29015, sample SAMEA2737857) | human gut metagenome | biome: human gut; feature: human-associated habitat; material: faeces | place: China | collected 2012 ... | reverse complement strand
GCTAAATTCTCGCAATTGAAAAAATAGACATAGAATCAGCCCTTATACATGGGTACAAAAAAGCGACTGATCGTGCGGATTCTGCGAGGATAATATAAGCGTAACAACCTGAAAAACAGCAAATCTTCCCAAGCAAAAAGTGTATAAGGCGGAACGTGCGGAACGTGCGGAAACTTTTTCCGAAAATGCTGTTTTGTGAAAATACATTTAGAAAACTGCCGGCAGGTTTTTACAGAAAAACGTAAGTGTTTTTTCGGGAAAACTATTATCTTTTGATAATCAAGTCCGCTTTGCAGAACAAAAATCTACTGAAAAAATGACTAAAAAAAACGATCGTTTTTTTCGTCAACAAAAGTCAACATTTTTTTTCAATCCTCCAAATTTTTTTAGAACAAAATAACTCCTTAATTTTCAATAGATGAGACTTTTTTTCTTCAAAATCTCTCCAAACCCGCACCCAGCCTTAAAATGACTAAAAAAAAGGATCGTTTTCGGTCGTCAAAATACATATAATCACACCTGTTAACTACTTTTTCAGGGGAAACCATTCGTATGGGGTAAGTTAATAAAGCGATTAAAGTAAAAATGAAAATTATCATTCAATGAACTCATTATTAATACTTTAATTAGAGAAATTATGAAGAGAAGATTACTTATGTTGTTATCGGTCTTTATGACGATAACGAGTGTGGGGTGGTTGCAGGCGCAAGATACCTCAGGAGACGGTTATACAAAGACCGGAAATGATTACAGAGTGACAACCGCGGAGGGGTTGCAAAATGTGTTGAAAGAGCTAAACAATGTTACGGCGGCACAGACTACAACGATTTCTTTGGCAAACAGGCAAGTCTGACAGTCTCCGGTCAGTTGGAAGGTGAGTTGGCTGTTACGGCTTTGGGATCTATTTACACATTCGGTCCTACGTTCCGTGCCGAAAACTCCAATACTCCCCGTCACTTGGCAGAGTTCTGGATGATTGAACCGGAAGTTGCTTTCAACGACATTACAGATAATATGGACTTGGCTGAAGAGTTCATCAAATACTGTGTGAGATGGGCGTTGGATAACTGTGCGGATGATGTGAAGTTCCTGAACGATATGTTCGACAAGGGCCTGATTGAGCGTCTGCAAGGTGTATTGAAAGATGATTTTGTTCGTCTGCCCTATACAGACGGTATCAAGATTCTGGAAGATGCCGTAGCGAAAGGTCATAAGTTCGAGTTCCCCGTTTACTGGGGGGTGGACTTGGCTTCCGAGCACGAACGCTACTTGGTGGAAGAGCACTTCAAACGTCCGGTCATCCTGACTGACTATCCGAAGGAAATCAAAGCCTTCTATATGAAGCAGAACGAGGATGGCAAGACGGTACGTGCGATGGATGTTCTTTTCCCGAAGATCGGTGAAATTATCGGTGGTTCTGAACGTGAATCGGACTACAACAAGTTGATGACCCGTATCGAAGAACTTCACATTCCGATGAAGGATATGTGGTGGTATCTGGATACGCGTAAGTTCGGTACCTGTCCTCATTCCGGTTTCGGACTGGGTTTTGAACGCCTGTTGCTCTTTGTAACGGGTATGTCCAACATCCGTGACGTGATACCGTTCCCGCGTACACCGCGAAATGCTGAATTCTAATATTTCGGTATATTTATGTAAAACTCGCATAATCTTCTGGTTATGCGAGTTTTTTATGAGCTTTCTGTTTCTTTTCTCAAAATAAATCTTTATATTTGGACATACGCATTCGAGAGTGTTAACTAAAATAATACTATCATGAAAAAGCTCTATTTCTTTACCATGCTTTCAATAATGTTGTTGGCGGTAACAGGTGCGATGGCCCAGAAGAAAACAAAATTCCAGTTGGCCGATCTGAAAGGCATTTGGCAGCTTTGCCACTATGTGTCCGAATCTCCTGATGTTCCGGGATCTTTAAAGCCTAGTAATACGTTCAAGGTTCTGAGTGATGACGGACGAATTGTGAACTTCACGATTATTCCCGGTTCCGATGCTATCATCACGGGATATGGAACATGGAAGCAACTGACGGATGATTCTTATAAAGAGAGTATCGAGAAGAATATCCATCTTCCGATGTTGGACAATCAGGATAATATTCTGCAATTCGAAATCAAGGATAAAGATTACTTGCATCTGAAATACTTTATCAAGAACGATTTGAATGGAAACGAACTCAATGCCTGGTATTATGAAACTTGGAAGAGACTGGGAATGCCGGCCAAGTTCCCGGAAGACATCGTGAGATAGTCTAGTCTGTTTAGCTATAAAAAGAACATATATCCAACTAATTAAAATATAATTGAATTAAGGAACACTAGAAAATGAAAGAAAATGGTTATGTAGTACAGGAATATAAAGTTCCGGTGAAAAGGTACTGCCAGACAATGGATTTGAAAGACAACCCCGAATTGATAGCGGAATATGTAAAGCGTCATAGTGAAGCAGAGGCGTGGCCGGAAATCCGGGCTGGAATCCGTGAAGTGGGTATTTTGGAAATGGAGATTTATATATTGGGGACCCGTCTGTTCATGATAGTCGAGACACCGCTTGATTTTGATTGGGAGACTGCGATGGCGCGTCTCGCCACCCTGCCTCGTCAGGCTGAATGGGAAGCCTATATGTCTATATTCCAGCAGGCGGATGCAACAGCGACTTCAGCGGAGAAATGGCAACTGATGGACCGTATGTTCTATTTATATAAATAAAATACATTCCGATAAAGTGAACTGCGTACATTATCCGTGAAAGGATATATGTACGCAATTTTTATATATAGGCGCTAATGCCAATTTGCAATGTCGATAGCTTCCTTTCTGAGACGAGATTGTAAATAATAGTACTACATATACACAAAATCAAAACTTCTTTGGACGATATTAATACCTGTTGATAAGGAATCAATACTGAAAAAATAGATATATAAAGTCCGTCTTTCCGATAATCCCTACTTTTGTCACAAGTAATATCGATTAATTTTAATAGTATGAATCTACGAGAAAGTAACTTTCGCACATCGTTGACAATCTGGGGATTTACAGTTTTCTGTTCTTTGTTTTCCGTGCCGACCCTGGGGGCCCGAGAGTATTCTCCGGCTTGTATTCATGAGAATATGAGACAGACCCCTTATCCGCAAGAGTACCACCGACCCTATCTGAATCCGGCTCCTTTGTTGGTGCCGCAGCAGATGAAACAGGCGGATTTCCTCCAGTTTGCGCTATCCAAAGAGAAAGACTTCTCCGGAAATACGACAGTCGTTTCCAAACCTGTCCCCTGGTGTATGTTCAACCCTCATCAGATATTGAGCAGCGGAACCTGGTATTGGCGTTTTCGTTCGGTAAGTAAGTCCGGTGAGAATATGGCGTGGAGTCCTACTTATTCTTTCACGATAACGAGTGATATCCCCCAGTTTGTAACTCCCTCTTTCGAGGTAGTCCGAAAGAAGATAGTCGGAAATTCCCCTCGTCTTTACTGTTTCTTGGAAGATGACCTGAAGAAGTCGCGGTCGAAAATATATACCCATCCGGAATACAATCTGATGGTTACTTCCGGACGGGAAGGCCTGGCTGCCAACTATGCTACCGACACACTCGTATCCAATCATGTGTCTGCTATGGTTGTCCAATGTGAAAAGTTGCATACGGCTTATACTTTGCTCCAACGGGATGTCTATGCCGATAAGATGGCGCAGTTGGTCCGCTGGCTGCTTCCTTCCCCCGTAACCGACCGTCAGATAGAGAATGACTTTTATGCCGGTGATCTCGCCTATCTCCTTGCTTGTACATACGAGACCTGTTATGACCGTTTTTCTGTGAAGGAACGTGAGCAGATGGAACAACTGATGGAACGGATCATTAAATTCTATAAGCGTCGTTTCTTCGGTGGAACGGAAAATCATATCTTCGACAACCATTTGTGGCAGTTCACTTTCCGTCGTCTGTTGCAGACCTCCTTAGTGCTCTACGAAAAATCTCCCGAAGCGCGTGAGTTTTTTGAATACGCCTACGAGTTATGGACTTGCCGTGCTCCGGCCACAGGCTTCAACCGCGACGGTATCTGGATGAACGGTACTTGCTATTTCAGTGCCAATGCAGTGAGCTTATACTATATTCCGAGCCTTTTTTCTTATCTGGCCGACACCGATTTTCTGCAACATCCCTGGTATCGGGAGGTGGGGAAGGCAATGGTCTATAGCTGGCCGCCTCTTTCCCGGAGTGTGAGCTTTGGCGACGGTCATGAGCAGATGAACGATAAACCTTTGGTGATTCGCAGCGCTTTTGCTGAGTTTCTGGCAAGAGAAACCGGCGACCCTTATTCCGCTTGGTATACCTCCATTGACAAACGATATGAAATGGACGACGAGATGCGTTTGTACCGCATGGTACGGAGTGAATCAAAGAAACCGATAGCCGCACTTCCGGCCGATGAACCTAAAGCTGTCTGGTTTCGTGATACGGGGGAGATGATAGCCAATTCCTCCATGAAAGACTACCGTAATAACCTATGCCTGAGTTTTCATTCGAGCCCTTTCGGTTCCGGCAGTCATACGCACTCTGCACAAAATGCTTTCAATCTGCATTATCGGGGAGTACCGGTATACGGTTCCACCGGTTACTATATGAATTTCTCGGATGCGCATAATCTATTGTCTTATCGTCATACCCGTGCCCATAACACTTTGCTGATAGATGGCATCGGACAGCCTTTCACCACCAGAGCATATGGCAATATCGTGCGTGCGTTCAGTGGCGAACACATCTCATACGCTTTGGGTGACGCGTCGAATGCCTATTGCGGCATTAGCGAGTATCCGATGTGGGTTACGAATTTTGCCAAACAGCATTTGGAACAATCGGTGGAGAACGGATTTGGAGAAACTCCTCTGACTCTTTATAGAAGGCACATTTTCCTTTTGCATCCCGATAAAATCGTGATTTATGATGAGATGGAAGCCAAAAAGCCTGTCCGTTGGGATTGGTTGCTGCATAGTCCTGTAAAGTTTTCTATTGATGAACAGACCTGTAAGCTCGTTACCCGGAACGAAGAGAAACAGTTTACTTCGGTAGCGCAACTGTTCAGCCGACAAGATTGTAAGATTACACAGACCGATCGTTTTGTCGTTCCGCCAAATCAGGAGAATGCTGTTCGCGGGGAAGTCTTTACTAATTCATGGCATTTGACCGCAAGCTTTACTCCCGGTAAGCGCAACCGTATCCTGACTATCATTCAAGTACAGCCTGACGGTAAACAGGCTGTCGGAATACAAAGAGACGGCAATCTTTTTCAATGTGGCGACTGGACGATTGAAGCGGAACTGGATGTGAAGAAGTCGGCGAGTCTGTATATTACGAATAAAACCAATCAAGCAGTGTTCGGTTATGGAAAATCGTCTTTACTGATAAATGACAAATCGTACAGACCGATTGATAAAACGGCCTCTTTGTTGTTTGACAAAATAGATGGCAGTTGGCAGATGCAGGAAAGGATGGATAGAAAGCCACAGCTTACCGGAAGCAATCGATAAGAATACATTTAATCACTAAAGCTATTAATATGAAAATGAAAAGAAAGTTGTATGTAGCGGTTTGGGGAATGAGTCTGCTGACCGCTTGCAGCGCCCCCAAGACGGGTGCACCGGAATGGTTTGAGAATGCGGTAAAAACATCCGATCATCAGTTGCTCTATATGGCTGAACAATTGAAAGATGTACCGGATACAGCCTGTTTCCCGCGCTCAACCAAAGCGGACGGAAGCTATCGTTTGGAAAATGCGAAAGACTGGACAAGCGGATTCTACCCTGGCTCCATGTGGCTGGCTTACGAATTGTCGGGAGATGAGGCTTTGGCAAAAGAAGCCCGTCGGTACACCGACCGTCTGGAAGATATTCAGTATTATACAGGTAACCATGACATTGGTTTTATGATGTATTGCAGTTATGGGAATGCTCTTCGTCTGAAACCGGAGCCGAAAGATAAAGAGATCCTGATTAATTCTTCGGAAAGTCTTTGCGCACGTTTCAGTCCCGAAATCGGTCTGATTCGTTCTTGGGATTTCGGTGATTGGAGTTATCCCGTCATCATTGATAATATGATGAATCTTGAAATGCTTTTCTGGGCGTCCGAGCAAACCGGCAATTCCAAATATCGCGACATCGCCATTGCTCATGCCGACAAGACTTTAAAGAATCATTTCCGTGAGAATATGACTTCGTATCATGTGGTAAGTTATTCCGTTCCGAGCGGAAAGGTAGAGTCAAAGGGCACATTTCAAGGTTATGCCGATTCTTCCGCTTGGGCTCGCGGGCAGGCATGGGGAGTGTATGGCTATACCATGTGCTATCGCTTTACGAAAAATCCGGTTTATCTGGAGGCGGCACATAAGATTGCCCGCTTCATTATGGAGAACCGTCCTTCGGGGAATGATTATATTCCTTATTGGGATTATGATGCGCCCGATATTCCGAATGCTCCCCGTGACGCTTCTGCAGCAGCGGTTACGGCTTCCGCATTGCTCGAGTTATATGCTTATACGGAAGACCAGAGCCTAAGTGATGCGTATATTGAATATGCGGAGAATATATTGAAACAGTTATCCTCACCGGATTATCTGGCAAAGGAGAATGAGAATAAGGGATTTATCCTGATGCATTCTGTAGGCAGTTTCCCGCATGACAGTGAGGTGGATGTTCCGTTGAACTATGCCGACTATTATTATTTGGAAGCAATGAAGCGGTATAAAGACTTGAAGAAATTTTAGTTAGACTATCGGTTTTAAGGTCCCCCGGTGCGAAGACCAAGGCCTTTCAGCGCACAAAACAGTAGCCTTTTAGGGAGCTGGGAAGTCGTCCCGTTATAAGGGGACAATGGTCACCTTATAGAGTGATGAATGGCACTTTGTAAGGTGACCATTGTCACTCTGTAAGGTGATTACCTTTTTTCAAGAGGAGAGAAATTCCTAAAGATACAAAATTAAATAGAGAAAAGCAAGAGTGGGGCAGAAAGAAATGGTATGTAATCAGTATCAGTATTTAGCGGTTTTGATGTATAAACCGCTTTTTATAGGATTTATTCGGATAAGAATGTTTATTAATAATTCTTTTGTAACCATACCCCCAGTAACTTGTCGGATATTTCATATTGATTCTGCTCTTGAGATACCAGATTCTTCTCCTGTAGCCCTTTGAGTGCTGCCTGTACGGAGCTTGGAGTGCTTAGCTTATATTTTTTGATAAACTTTCCGGAAGCGACTCCTGTTGCTTTTCGTTCTTTTCCGATGGCAATCAGTACTTCTTTTTGTTTTTCCGGAAGTCGGGAGAAAATCTCCTGATAGGTGAAATCTTGCATTTGAAGAATATTGGTCAAGGCAGTCTCGTGTAAGGAGCGGTCGCATAATTGCCCTTTTCCGGTCAGTATGTATAGCTCATTAAACATAAGCTGTACATACCAAGTGTGTCCCTCAAAGAAATCATATACCTGTTCTATCAGTTCCGGTTCAATATTTTTTTCGTTTTCAAGGAAGAGCCTTTCCACGAATGGCTTATATGCAATGAGCGGGATACTTTGTAGCTGCATCATGTTGACGCTTTGGTAGAAAGGATGGGCAGGACTGTTGAACATATTCATCATAATATGTTTTTGGCTTCCGGCAAAAATAAAATGAGCGTTCCGGCAATGCTGAACTTTGGTTCTCAAGATGGCTTCTACATTCTTTTCAGCATAATTGCCTATCTGTTGGAATTCATCAATGGCTACGATACAAGGTTTGTCTGCCTGCTCCAGATAAGCAAAGATTTCATCCAATGTGGCTTCCGCCGCATGAATATCTCCCAGACCGATATCAAAAGTCGGTTCGCCTGTAATGGAATCTAACTTGAACCCTGCGCGTAGTGAAGAAATGACAGAGAAGAAGCGTTCGATAAATTTCATGCCTTTAGGCTTGAGTTTCTCAAAAATCTCTTTTCCGAGTGCAAAAACAAACTCCCGCAGGCTGGATGTGGCATAGATATCAATGAAGAATGTATGGTAATGTTCCTTTATTTCGTTTTGATAGAAGCAGTGGCGAATCAAGCCTGTCTTTCCCATACGGCGTGTAGAAATGATAACGACATTTCTTCCGTTCGTAATGTTGCGTATCAACTGTTCTGTTTCTTTTTCCCGGTCACAGAAATAATGAGGAGATATGTATCCGCCTACAATAAAAGGGTTATGAATGGCTGCCATACTGATTATTATAAATACAATTATTGCAAATATAATAATTGTATTTATAATAATGCTGTATCAGCCCCGATATTTAGTGAAGATTGGGGATAAACCGGGTAAATAGTGTCTTTCCGTTTTCCTGATGTTTCTTCATCCATTCGGCTAATAGCTCCCGATGCTGCCGGAGGATATCGGCATATTTCTTTTCGATGGCAAGGTTGCGCATTTCTCCGCGATCTGTCTCCATGTCATAGAGCTGTTCGCGATTTTTGCCGGTATCGTACAATACATATTTATATTGGGAAGTACGAAGCATCCATCCCCGCGTTGAGGCTGTTTGGGCAAAGCTCGTTTCTGTTACGATGTAAGGTTGGTGCTGCTTGTCGGCACTGCCGTTTTCTACGATAGGGCGGAAACTCACTCCTTGACGTTTGCCGGGAACATTGATTCCTGCCCAATCACAAATGGAGGGCATGAGGTCTACCCCGTTGTTGATAAGTTGGGGCAATATCTTTCCGGCATGCTTGCCTTTGGGCAGACAGACGATGAACGGGACATTGGCTACCTCTTCATATAGAACTGTTTTCTGATTCCATTGATGTGCTCCACAGCCGTCACCATGATCGCTGGTAAAGATGATAACCGTATTCTTCCATAAGTCCTGGCGGTCTAGCTCCGCAATGATTTTCCCTATTTCCGCATCTACGGTTTCTACCAGTCGATAGTAAGCGTTCCGGTAACGTCGCCAGTCGTCCGGCGTGTAGTCGTGAGTGGGATAGAGACGGTGGTTTTGTTTTTTCTCGAAGACCAACGCCGTTGCATCGTACGGATTGACGGCAAAGTTAGACGGCAGTCCCGGACAATCCTCCAAGGCCGGTTCTTTGATGGTAGCATACGGAGTGTTCTGTTTGCGGGCATATTCGCAGATATTGTGTGGATTGTCGAAGGAAGCTACCAGAAAGAAAGGTTGGCCTTTCTTCTTGCGTTGCAGGAAAGAGACGGCTGCCTCCGCCAAGCCGAAATCATTGTGTCCGTGCAGGTTCTCGAAACCGAATGCTTGTTTGTCAGGCAGTGAGTTGGTGTGTACGTGCCACTTCCCGGCGTATGCGCAGGTATAACCGGCTTTGTTCATCAGCACACCGAGAGAGGTGGAGTGAAGTGAATCAGGCATAGGAGTCCCGTTTTCCAGCAGGCCGACTTCTCCGGGCATATATCCTGTAAACATGGCGCCGCGTGACGGACCGCTGAGGGGCATGGAGCAATAGGCGTTTGTAAAGCGGATACCCCGTTCCGCCAACTTGTCCATGTTGGGAGTGCGCAGATCGGTATTACCGGCACAGCTCATGGCGTTGGCCGTTTGCTGGTCGGTCATGATGTAGAGGATGTTCGGACGTTCTTGTGCCGACAATGCCGCAGGAAGCATCATACCGCAAAGTAATGTAGGTTTTAAATTCTTCATGATTCAATTTGAGGATTAATGTTTATGTTCACAAAGATAGGAGATTCCCGTATGAACGGAGTTCACTCTTGTGCAGACCTTGTTTGAAAGTCAATATCCGACTTTTGAATCCTATCGAAAAGCTTTTGATTTTGTCCATATCCTATTGTCCGAGTCCTATTGCTCCATATTCTTCCCCTGATTCTTGGCATACTCCGATGGCAGGCAACCTACATACTTCTTGAAGCTCGTCGAGAAATAGGACGGTGAACTGAAACCAATCTTGTTACTGATTTCAGAGATTGAATATCGTCCCTCAAGCAATAGTTTGCAAGCCTTGTTGAAACGGATACGGCGGATAAAGTTGGCGGGTGGCTCTCCCGATATGGAGTTCATTTTGAGATACAATGAAGAACGGCTTATAAAGAGCTTTTCCGCTAAATCATCGGCAGTGAAACTCTCATCATCGATATTCTCTTCCACGATCTGTATCGCTTTGCTCATAAACTCCTCGTCCAGTGCGTTGGACGTCATTTTTGCCGTGTCAATATCAATCGTATTCGAATAATAATACCTTAACCGTTGTTTGGATTTCAGGATATTCGCGATTTTTCCTTTCAGCAAACTCATAGAGAAAGGTTTGGGGATATAGTCGTCCGCCCCGGTCCGGATACCGGTAGTCTGAGCTTCAATGCTACCTTTGGCCGATAAGAGGATGACCGGAATATGGCAAGTCTGCATATTCTTTTTAATCAGTTCGCACAACTTAATGCCGTCAATGCCAGGCATCATCACGTCGGAAAGCACGATGTCCACCTTTTGTTCCTTGAGAATCGCCAAAGCCTCCTCACCGTTTCCGGCAGTCAGTGTGGTGTACTTCGACTTGAAGTTGCTTTTCAGGTAGTCCACCATTTCCTTGTTGTCGTCGACCAACAGAATTGTTTCGGTCGTTTCTCCGGTGGAAGTGTCTTTTTCCTCTTCGTTGATTCCGTTTGTTTCGGAGAACTCTTCGCTTTCAACCATTGTGCCGGTTGTCGGCGATGGAGACGGTGTGATGTCACTGCGTTCTGTTCTCTGTTGATCTTGGTCGAGCAATTCCGTAGCGGCAAACGTATGCAAGTCAGCGGGGAGCTCGATGGAAAACTCTGTACCTTTATCCGGTTCGCTGGATACTTGAATCGTTCCGTGATGTTTTTCAACCAGACATTTTACGAGTGAAAGTCCGATTCCGCTTCCTTTCACGCTTTCGTTGGCTTGATAGAACCGCTCAAAGATACGTGCTAGTTTATCTTGGGGGATTCCGATTCCATTGTCCTTTACGCTAAATCCGAAGCTGTTTTCCTTTCTCCAGACGGAAAGTGTTATCTTACCGCCGTTGCGGGTGAATTTGAAAGCATTGGACAACAGGTTGGTCAACATCATCTCTACGTACATCTTGTCTACCGGGAGTAAATCATCCTTCAGGTCGGACTGATATTCGTATGTGATATTTCGTTTCTGCGCATTCTCTTCGAACATGGTAAAGATATTCTTCGCCAGCTTGTCTACCTGATTCATAGCCACATGAATAGGCAATGCGCCTGATTCCGCTTTACGGAAGTCGAGCAACTGGTTGATGAGATGCAGCAGTTTGCGCCCGTTCCGGTAGATATACGAAAGTTTTTGCTGCTCTTGCAGGTCAAACTTGCTTTTCTCTTCCACCAGCTCTTCCAGAGGAGCCAGTATCAGGCTTAACGGAGTACGCAGCTCGTGAGACATATTGATATAGAAACGGACTTTCTCCTGACTGACTTCTTCCACTTTCATCCGTTCCAGATGCTCGATCTGCACTTGCATTTTCATTTTGGCGCGTGCGATAAAGAAGTAGAGTATGAAAGCGATTCCGCCCAAAGTGAGTAGGACGTAGAGTGTCTTTGCCCACCACGTCTGATACCACATGGGAGTGATATGAACGAAAAACTCGGTAGGAGTGAGGCTCCATCGTCCGTTATTGTTGCACGCCTTTACTCTGAATGTGTATTTTCCCGGTGGAAGATTGGAGTAAGTGACACCTCGTTGCGAGATAGCCTGAGCGGAAGAAATCCAGTTATCATCAAATCCTTCCAATTGGTAGGCGAAGAGATTACGCCTTCCGGAAAGATAATTGATAACGGAAAAGCGGATACTGAACGTCTTCCGGTTGGCGGGGAAAGACATCCCCAGCAGTTTTCCGTTGCTAGCCTGGAAGTATTTGGATACACCGTCCCTGATATTCGTTACCGGCTGGTTCTGGATGGTCGCTCCGGTAATGACGGCGTTCGGAGAATAGGGGTTATCGACAAACTGATAGGGGTTGAAATAAGTGATACCTTTCAGACTTCCCAAATAAATAATACCGTCTTTGGTCTGGCACGCTCCGTATGTATTGAACTGGTTGTGGCTGAGTCCGTCCTTGACGCTATAATTGAGGAAAGTTTGTTCCGACGGGTCAAAGCAGGATAGTCCGTGATTGGTAGTGATCCAAAGCCGTCCCCGTCCGTCTTCCAGGATACCATAGATAAAATTGTTGGGTAGTCCGTCGTAGGTGGAATAACGGGTGAGCGGTCGGGGAGTAGTATTGTCAGACTTGTACAGGCCTACCGAAGAACCGATCCAGATATGGTGATTGCTATCCTCATGGATACAAAATGCCTGTACCAGTGCCGGAAACCGGGAGGTCTCATCTTTCCATTCCTCCAATTTGCCGTCGGCATATACAAACAGGCTTTCTTCAGTGCCAATCCATATCCGCTCCTTGCTGTCGCGATAGAGAACGGAAATGAGCATATTGTTTAAGCGCGGATGTTTTTGCGCTAGCGGGTGTAAAGAGAGAGAACCGGTCTTTTTGTTGAATTGATACAATCCGATGATGGCGCCTACCCAGATAGTTCCGTCTTGTCCGTCGAGCAGCGAATAGCAACTGTTGTTGAACGAGACAGCTCCCGGAAATGTGTAATTCTTTATTTGTCGGGTGCGGGTGGACAGATAGCTTAACCCTCCTCCATGACTCCCTATATAAACGCCATCGTCGTCGGGAAGTACACATTTGATATTGTCCGACTGCAATGCGTGTGCATCCTTGCGGTTGGCCCGGAAGACGGAGAAATGGTTGGTGCGGCGGTTATATTCATTTAGTCCGCCATCGTTGGTTCCGATCCATAGGTTTCCTGTAAAGGGATCTTCTACAATGCAACTGACCGTATTGTCACTAAGTGAATTTTTATAGGCGGAATAAGTCATGGTGTCAAATGCCGGTGCCATAGCATGATAGTAGCTCAGTCCTCCGTAGAATGTCCCTACCCATATGCCGCCTTGATTGTCTTTCAGAAGAGAACGTACGGAGTTGTGGCCTAGCGAGTTTCCGTTTTCATGGGAGAAGGTGTATTTTTCCATTGCTTCGGTTTCCGGTTCAAGGATAAACAACCCGTTGATGGTTCCGATCCACAGATTCCCCTTGTCGTCTTGCGCTAGAGTGCGTACAGTTCCTAACGGCTCTTTTTGTTGTCTGTCTGTATATGGGTAGTGTTTCTTTATCTGGAATTTGTCGTCCATGCAATATACTCCATTTATAAAAGAGCCCATCCAGTAGACACGTTTTCTGGGATCGTAGACGATGGAGGAGATTACTTCGTTTTTCAGTTCCGGAAGCAGCCGGACTATGGAGTTATCTTGTGGCAGGTAATGGTAAATACCGGTGTGAGTACCCAGCAGAACCTCGTCGTTTGCTTTGCGGATGGAATAAACGGTTGTTGCTTGCAGGTGAGGATGTAATTGCATCAGTCCGGTCTTCTTGTCAAAGACCGCCAGTCCGTTGTTCGTGCCAAGCAAAAGCTGTTGCTTGTCTTTGAGTTCCTCAATGGCAAAAATCTGTACAGGCGTTCCTTCGGGTAAAGTATAATTGGTGAAGTTGTTTCCTACGATATTGTATCGCGATAATCCAGTCAGAGTTCCTACCCATACCGTGCCGTCCGCATCTGTGTAGAGAGAGTATATATGACTGTTGCTGAGGCTGGTACTGTCATTCAGATCCTTATGAAAGGGGGCGAATCGGTAACCGTCATACCAATTCAGCCCATCCATTGTTCCTACCCAGATTTTTCCATTATGGTCTTGCGTCAGGGCAAGAACAGTACTTTGAGACATTCCGTCGTTTACCGAAAGTCGTTTGAAATGAATACGACTGGAATTATGGGCTGCCGCTTGGCAGAGAGACAAACAGCATAAGAGACAAATGCTGAGCAGGATGTTTGCGGGCATATTTCGGTTCTTCATAAACGTTGGATAATCAATGTGATTACTGATAAATGCGAAGGTAAAGATAAACATCTTTCATTCAATAGCCAAACATCGTATCGAAATATTGCTTTATCCTGCTCGTTTGCATGGTATTTGTTATTGCGCCATCCGGGTGGAAGCCGGTATATAGTCAGTTTGTTCCGTTACACCGTATTTCCCGTTCGTTTCGTCATAGAGTAGCGAAGAAGAAGCGTATCTACGCAGATAAGTGCTTCCTTCGATTGTCGGGTTACCCGGAGAATAACTGAATACGGTAGGAGTGTTACGGTTAGTCACAATCAATTCTGCCGGTTCCTGCGGATTAAGGATAGCTGTTATGTCCCAGTCGCCACAGTAGAAAGTATCTCCCTGACGGGTAATTGCGGGTACCTGTTCCGTATTCGAAGCTATTTGGATAATGGTCAATATACGGTTCCGTTCGCTTTGCGCGAAAGTACCGGTCAAATGCCATAAGGTTGGATATTGGGGATCAGGCGTTTCCGTTATCGGTATAATGGTCTGGTCGGTTTGCGAAATATCGGAAGATATGTCGCTGAATTGAGAAACTTTAGTATAGAACCCTTTTTCCGTATTTGCTGTCTTCCAACTTTTGCGGGTGTTGTCTATAGAGAATGGGGTGGGACTATGCAACAGCCATTCCCATTGTACAGGCTCGTTTGCTTCCAGTTCGTCGTAGATGAGCATGGTCTGCGGATAAAGTACCAGTATGTGACGTTTGTATTTTTTCAACGGAGTTTTACCGAAACCGTTTTCCGGAGTTTGAGCAATGCCTGCGCTTGCGAATAAATCGGTCCAAGACTTCTCTTCACTGATACCGTTATAGGCTTTCGATGCGTCTCCTAGACAATAAGCGATGTGATTTCCGCCTATGGCCCTCAGTACTTGTCCGTATCCCGTCAAGGAATAAGGTTGTCCGATACCATTCACCAGAATGCTGTTATGACCGCGCGTGTGCCGATACCACAGCAGATTGTAGGGAGTGTTGTTGGCTCCGATGTAATAGCCGCCGTTTCGGAATACGTCATGACCTCGATAGAGCAAGGTGAAACTGTTCTGATCGGCAACGGCATGGCTGTTGGACCCGAATGTACTCGAACGGAAAGCGAGTGAGAGGTTATTGTTTATATGCTGTAAGTCCGAGTGGATGGCCACCTCTCCTGCATCTTTATACCATAGTAACTTGGGAGAATAAGACGGCAACTCCTCTCCCGAATAAATTTTCGGACTGATCATACGATACAGACGCATATCTACGTCTGTGACTAATGTCTCGTCGCATTGCTTGGCATACCAAGAGGCGTATGCGTCCCCCGTCTCCCGTGCGAGGAAGTCGGCGAAAGCTACCCGTTGCCGGTCGGGGGTACTTGCTTTCTCGTTGCCGTCTCCGAAGCTGGTGCTCTTGGATTGAGGAGGCCAGGCGTATACAAGTGCCTGACCGGCATTCCGATACCACGGATGAGTAAGGAAATTACTGCCTGTCAGTGTGGAAAACAGCGACGGCATATAAAAAAGAGTTTTCACATTGGCGGTGAAGTATCCCACACCGTTTTTCCAAAGCCCGCTACGGTTGTATCCGGCGTCCGGAGCGCGGGCTGTCCAAAGCTCGTAATAATATTCAAGCATTTCGGAACATTCTTCCGTATATGCGTCTTTGTCGAACAGGACGAGTGCGGACTGGAAGAGAATGCGCATATTGTGTTGCCAGAAGTGGTTATCGAAGAAGCGGTTTTCCTGCATTCCCCGATACATCTTATAATAGTGGCGGGCAATCTTCATCAATAGCTCTTCAATATCTCTTTTCTCCTCTGCGGAAAGCTCGTTGAAAGCGATGTCGTATATTTCGATAAAGATAATGGCAATGTTGGTGGAGCCGAAGTTGGTTGCGAACAGCTCTTTATCGGTGAGACTTGGAAGCTTTTGTCGCATATATCTTAGAATCTCTTTCATCTTGTCCAGATACTTTGTATTCTGCGTCAGATGATAGGCTTGATAGAGCATATCTACATGGAGCTTTATGTCTTCGGTGCTCTCAAAGTCGAACGGGTTGGGATAGGCGGTAGTATAATCGATCCCTGCTGCGGTATTGGCACGTCCGGTCAGAGCCTTATATTCCCGGTGCTTGGAGGCGTTTTTGCGTGCCTGTTCCAAGTAGTTGTCCAGAAAACAGTATAAACGGGGATGGGTGTGGGGGATATTAAGAAAGAATGTATCGAAAGTCGGTGTTACAAATTTAGGAGTGTCATCCTTTATCTCGAATGAGTAGGTAGCGCTCCAGGACTGTGGCGTGCCGGAGACGATGGAACGGAAACGCCAGTACCAGGTACCGCTGTTCATTATTTGGTGTGGATTGAACATACACCACGGCTTTGGTTCGGACACGATGGTTTCCGCATCCGGAAAGTCTTCTTTTTGTGAGAGGGAAAATTGAAGCTGCTCTCCGGTCATCATATCTTGGGGCACGATGAACGGGGCAGGGTTAATGAATATTTCATTGTCCGCTTTGGGGTATGGCTTCTCGCGAATCTTGTCGTGCCATGCATCGGGAGATTCGGTACTGTCGGCTATTTCTTTGTTGTCTGTCATGGGGAGGGAATCATCGCTGCATGAGGTAGCTAATATCCCTGAACAGATAAGGACGTAAAAGAGGTCCCGGAAGCGGAAGTATGTTTTCATAAGATGGTTTGATAAAAAGTGAATGAAAAGAAGTAAAGGATAAGCAAGGCATTGGGGGGGCCTTGCTTATCTTGACTTGATTATTGTGTTCGCTTTTGACTGTTTATTCTAAAATGGTGAGGATAGGACGGATTTGTCCTTGTACACCGGCTTTGTCGGGGGCTGTGTTGAAAATGGGCTGAATTTTGGTATTAGCGTCCAATACATTATTAGTAAGTGTGATAGGACTGATGGATTTGTTGCTGACACTGCTGGAAAGTAAGTAGCGTGCCGATGTTGTGGTATGAACAAATAGGTTAGCGCCTTCTATTGCGTTTATGGCATTGACAAATGTCTCGTTTTTAGCAGTCTCTTCGAAACCATAATATCCGATTGTCATTTCTTTTAATTGATTGATGGAAGGTATGTACCATCCGCTTGACTTTTCAGGAGTAGGCGTATTTGTTTTGAAAGCAAGGTATTTCTCAATTACGGGATATTTGTCTGTATTATTGGTATAACGTTCATCTGCAAAAAACGCCTTTGTATTTTCATATCCAGTTTTGTTTAACTCCATTCCTGTGAAATCAATATCACTACCTTTAGCACAAAATTCCAGACGTGTATTAGTCGGTGCGCTTTCCAGTGCGACTACATATCCTTTAATAGCCGTATATTCGCTACCGTAGTTAGATGCTACATCTCCATCCAATGGTGTTGTTGCGAATACGATACCGACACACGGATTCTCTGCATCCTCTTTCAATTCTGCGGAATATGTACCGTCTTTATAATAGAAATCACCAATTTCCGGATTTACTGTCGGTACGACAGGCTCGAGGTCTCCACCGTCTATGTCCGGATTCCATTCTCCGAAGTCTGTATCAATTTGTGTGTTTGCAGAAGATTCCGCTATGAAATATCCTCTGACTTGTGTACGTGTATTCTTCTTGACAGGCACATTGGCGGGGATAGCAACGGTGCGTCCGCCGTCCTCTGTTACAAAAGTCAGGGCTATTTCTCCTAAAACATCGTCTTCTGCGAAGACATAACAAGAGAAAAGTTGCAAATCGGTTGTCTCACCGGCAGTCTCGCCTGTTCCGATTGGTTCGGTAGCTGACATGATGGCGTCAATCATCTCCGTAGAAACCTTGCCTGTTGAAACATTAAAAGCGGCTGGAATCTTCTGGCTGACAGCTACTGTCTGGCATTTGTCGAAGTTTGCCTTGCTCTTGTCCGAAACAATCAGTTTGGCGAACGGGCGGGTCAGGGTGACATTCAGCGGGTTCTCTAAAGAAGCTTGGCTCTTTTCAAAAGAACCTTGACCGGAGAAAGCGTCGCAAGCGTCACTATTGTAGAGCAGGCTTGCATCTTTGATTGTGACTTTGGTAAGGTCTTCCGTATTGTAGAACTTGTCGGCGTAGCGTCCGGTTACTTGGTCTTTGCTTTGTCCCTCAGCGGGGATAAAGTCCGCCCACATCATATAATTATAAGTCCCGGCGTTTTCGAGTGCAAAGGTGAAAGAAAGCTTTCCGTTAGTGGCTTCGGTTCCTAATTTTTCTTCCCGATAGACCTGATTACCATCTGCATCGCTGATTTCGAGGATACAACGCAGGTAGTGGTCGGTCACTTCGGGGATAGCACGTGTTTGTGCAAATTCAGAGGGTAATTCAGCCGAGATGTTGACTAAATTGTTAGAGCTACTTGAAGCTCCCGGAGCTTCTTCTTGGCTACATGCGGCAAACAGCCCCATGAGCAGCGTGATTGCGAAATAAATAAAGTTCTTTTTCATAATGGTAATGATTAAAGTGTATTATAATTATTATTCGGTTGGAGTGATGGGAGTAACATCGATAATGATGTCCTCGTCCTCAAAGTCAGGATCGAAATCAATACCCGGACTGGCGGTCATAAAGTGTCCCCGTATATTGGTCTCCTTGTTCCGTTCATAGGGTATTTTCAGATTTTGGTAGCGTGCCACGACTTTCTTGCTCTCATTGGTTATCTCGATAGTCACCGGGACAGAAGCTGTGCTCTCGTTATTGATGAGCAGATAGTCGAATCCGATAGTGAACTCGTCCTTGTTCTCTAATCCTCGTAGTGTTGCTAGTTCAACCGTCTTGTTATATTCCATATATTGCAGGGAACGCTTCAACTTTCCGGTGAGTGCATCGAATGCGGTGGGCAGATAGTAGTTGTACTTCACGGTAATAGTAAACTTCTTTCCCGTGATTTCTTTCTTGTCCACTTTCTGTAGGAACTTTTCGACATCTGTGGCTATCAGGTTGTAGCGTGCCATCGGACGGATCATTTCGATATCTGTCGGCACGGTGACATTCCATTGGTCACGATAGGCGCTTAAATCCAGCGAAGTGCTTCCGTAAAAAGCGTCATAATACTTGGAGTTGGCTTTATAAGGAGTGGCTCGCATGATAAATCCTTTGTCTTCCGCATTGTAGAAGAGTTGGTAAGTGTCTCCTGTTTTACCTGTATAGTCCGCCCATACGGCAATCTGATACTTGCGGGCGTGGAGCTTCAGTCTGACGGGTATGCTGATGGTGGTTTCTCCTGTCTGCACCTTTTGGAAAATAACTTGCGACGCTACTTTCTGTGTACCCTCATAGGCAGAAACCGTGAAACGATGCAGGAATTCAGTTTCTTCTTCCGCACGGGTGTTGCGGCTGATGTCTATCGGGTCGAAGGGTGTTTCCAAAATCAGGTTGGTCATGATATTGACAGCGGTAGGGTCTACTCCGATTTCTCCGTCAGCCGTCAGCTCCGGATCTTCATGAATACAGCTACTTGCAAATACCGGCAATAACAGCAGGCAACCCAGCGTACGAATAATAGAGGTATATGTATTTCTTTTCATAATCGAACTGGCTTAAAAGTGATAAGACAATGACAAACCGAGACGGGTAATTCCCCAATAGTTACGGCTTCGGGTTTCTATTTGAGCTCCGTTGTCTATATTATAATAGGTGTTGTACTTCATATTGGCATATCCGGCGCCTAAGGTAAACTCCGCTCCCCAATGGCGGGATAAGGGAAGCTTATATCCATAACTTACACCTGCTCCCAATAGTGGGCGGCCGGTATCCTGATAACGGTTCTCGTCCCATTTCACATTGAAGAATGCCATGTGGGCGTGTACTCCGAAGAAATGGCCTGTTCTGGCTTTTTTCAACCACCAGCGTCCTTCGGGCTGGATAGCGAAGGTACGGACTGCGTGTTCGCTACTGATATCCCAGCCACTGAACATGACGGGCAGTTCAACGGAAATATGTTTGCTGCACTGTATTTCGAATGCAAGGTTCGGCACAGCAATGGCATCGTAGGCAATATTCGTTTTGAGTGCCATATAACGTTCGGAAACTTTGCGTTGCCGAGAGACTTTAGTCTTAGGTTGCCGGGACTCTTTTTTCGCTTCCTTTTTCTTAGGAGAATCGTTCACAACTGTTTGCCCTTGTCCGGTAACGGGCTTGAATACGATTTCTTTTTCGCTCGCCGATGTCTGTATGCGCGGGCGTTTCCCGTTTTGTTTCTGCGGTTCCTGCGGGTGTTGTGTTCCTTCAGACGGAGAACCCGCCATTGCTGTCAGAGAGCAAAGTAGCAACAGGAAGCCTTGTACCAAGTATCTTTTTGTTTTCATATCTTTCAGGTTGTTTTTAGATTTCCAGTTCAGGCAATTTGTCTACTAAAGTCGTTTCGTAACCGTCTTCGCGTACGATGGTAGCTCCGCCTTTATAAGTAATGTTCACATCTTCCCCTTTTCGGGTGGAACGGATGAAGAAAGACGGAGTGCCTTCTGATGATATGTTCACTTTGATAATCCAGCTACCTATCTTGATACGTCCGTCGGGCAGTATCTGCGGGTCGGCGGCAGGCTTGTTCAGCGCATGTGTGTTGATGACCGTTGCGAAACGATATATTTGTTTCTTTTCGGAAGTAGCCTTGAAGTGCCAGTGGTTGGGGTAAGGAGCGAACTTGCCGTTTGCATCCGCCCGTAGCCAGTTGACGGCGGGAACGAAGAACTGACTGGTGGTATCCGTTTTCAATGCACCGCTTGAAAAGAGGTAAGCGTCGGAAGCGCCGTTCTTGTTGGTGGCCTGTATGTGTACGAACTTATCTTTCTTGGTAACACTCATCGGCTTGATGACTGTGTGCAACAGATAATCCCAAGTGACAGGCTTGTCCGCTTCCAGTTCGTCGTAGATAAACATCAGTCCCGATTTGCCTAAAGCAACCGTATGTCGTCTGAAAGTTTTCAGATGATTCTCGTCCCAGCCGTTGGCGGGAGTATATTCAATGCCGCCCTCTTTGCCACGTTCCAGCCAAAGGGGGGAAACCTCTTTTCCGTACGCATTGGAAGCGTCACCGAGCACATAGCCGATTTTCTCGCCTACATAATAGCGTGGAATCCAGCCATAACCCTCTGTACCGATACGCTGCCCCATACCATTCACGAGGATTGTGTTGTGAGCGCGGGTGGAACGGTGGCAAAGGATACTATGCTTGTCTACAAAGGCGATGTGATGACCGCTGCTGTAGAAGAGCGAGTTTCCTCCGAAAAAGGTGTTGAACGCATTTTGGTTGGCTATGGCGTGTGACGTGCTGCCGTAAGGACTGCTGCGGAAGCTGAACATGGCGTTGCTGCCTACGCGATCCCAGTTGGTCATGAAAGAGGCAAGACCGCTCTGAGGAAAGACATATCCCATCGGGAGTGAGGTGAGTCCTTCTCCTGTCGGCAAAGGTTTGTCACATTGGAGACGGAACCATGCCAGGCTACCGGATTTTACGGTTATAAGACGCTTGTGATAGTCGGGAGTAGTGGCGACGCGACGTACATAATCGGCTGCGTATGTATTGCCGGTTAGTCGTGCCAATGCGTCCAGATAGCCTACACGAATCGAATTCGGTTTTAGGTTGCCTTGATGTCCGCTACCGTTTCCTCCGGATTTGGAAAAAGGAGGTTGCTGGTACATGGTGTACATGACAGAACCTTGATACCATGGATCACTGAAGAAATCGAAACCGGTAACGGTACTGTAAAAGTAAGGAACTTCGATGAGTGTGCGGAAGTTGACAGCGAAATAACTGTCGCCATTGTGCCAGGCACCGTCCTTGTTCAGACCGGGGAATCGTGCCAGCCATACATTGTAACAGTAATCCGCCCATACCGTTGCTTCGGGAAGATCACCATACACGCTGAATGCGGCGAATGTGAAAATGCGAAGTGTCATTTGCCAGACATGGTTGTCAGCAATATGGTTCTCCAGCCGGTTGTTGAAGTTCGCATAGAACTCACTTCCGCGTCTTTTTATTTCTTTCAATAAATTCTGTTTTTGCGGCCCGGTCAGCAGATCATAGAATGAGTCGTATGCCAGTGAACTGAGTGAAAGCATAGTAGCGGCATTGAAGTCCCCCATCACGTTTTTGTTTTTATCCCAACTAAGCATTTCCATGATGCGTTTGATAGCCTCTTTGCTGTAACGGGTATCTTTGGTCAGCAGGTAGGCGCGTATCAGGAGTTCCACGTTACCCTCTTCTTTGTCGATGATGCGGCGGCTTTCACGGGTTAGCATGGCGCTGCGCTGCATCTCGCTCTTCAGTCCTTTGGCAAGGTCGGCTTTGATGTCATTAACGGATTGCATCGGAATTGTCAGAACCTTGTCTGCACGTTCCAGATACCATTGATGTTCGGGCTTGGACTTGCTGTTGTTCATAAAGTCCGTCCATTTATCTTTCTGTACCAGGATGCGCGGATGATTCTTAGGCAAACGTGTCTGCATCGTCTTGAATGATGGCGGACAGAATTTGTCCGGATTGGCTTTGACGGTGAATTGCAGGACAGGAGACCATAAAGTATTTCCGTCTTCTACATATCCGTACTGCCAATACCATACACCGGCGTCCAGATCCTTTTTCGGGTTAAAGAAAGGCCAACGGCTTTCCACCTGCACAACATTGCTCTTCATAGCTGCATCCTGTGAATAGCGTAACTGGTATTTCAATTGCGCCTTGTCTATTTTCTTCTTGGTGGATTTCATTCCGTCCAATACCTCTTCGGAAGTATCTACATCTGCATGAAGCGGCCATTGGAACGAAACGGCACGGTCGTTTACCGTCGCTTTGTCCAGCGGGGATGGGGTGGAGCGCATCTCGTGCATGAGAGTTACCTCGTTCAACTTGATCCGTGCGGACTTTTGCTGTGCCTGCATTCCGGAGATTGCCGCCAGGCAGCAGAATAGTATGGTGCTAACTGATCTTTTCATGGTACTATTAATAATTAGGGTTGTTCTTATTTTCTAACAGCGGGTTCAATTGCAATTCATCCAATGGGATTGGGAACAGTTCGTGCTTTCCTTTTTGGAAATTCTCTCCGGCAGGGTAGGCGGTTGTGGTACTTGTGTTCACTTCCGAACGGTTGCCAAACAGCGACAAGGCATCTTTGATAATGCCCCAACGGATAAGGTCGTATTTGCGTTGTCCTTCAAAAGCTAACTCAAAGCCACGCTCCCAAAATAATGCCGTACGGAACTTGCCTGCATCATCGCTGTCGGAAATAAACCGTAGCTTGTAGACTTTCTCTTTCATCAGTTCCTGATAGTTCTCCGTTGTGATTTCCCGCGCACCGGCACGTTTGCGCACACTATTGAGCAGCTTCCAGGCTTCGGCGGTGTTTTCTGTCTCGTTATAGGCTTCGGCAGCCATCAATACTACGTCGGCATAGCGCAGGTAGCAGAAGTTGACATCGGTCACGTTCGGGTCTTTGTATCCGATAGGCATCCATTCACGGCGCCATTTGCCCGGATACCAGTCTTTTCCGCTTTTATTGACTACTTTCTTGTGATTGTATGCCTCTTTATCCCAAGTGAATTTGTAGTTGCAAATCATCACGTCACGGCGTTCGTCACCTTTGATGATATTACCATCCTCGTCTTCTTCCTGCACATCAAAGAAATCTCTCCATTCGGGCACTGCACGGAACATGGCGCTGGCACGTCCCATGAAATGACTTACTTCCGTCACTTTGATACTGGGCTGCGCTACGGATGGTCCGATATAGGTTCCCCAATATCCTTTGGCTCCGCTCTTCCCGTCGGCACTATAGAACGCTACTTCAAACAGGCTTTCTTTGGAGTCAATCGTTCCGGCGGAAAAGCCTTTGAACAGCTCCGTATAACCGCCGGGATAGAAATCGTGGTATTTGTTCTCCTGAAAGGCTTTCCATTCTTCAATAACGTCTTCGAAGTATTCCTTGCGTTTCGCGTCATCGGGGCGGGTTATGCTTCCGTCCATTTGCAGACTATAACCGGCACGTTGGAGCAGGACACGCATCAGAAGTGCACGGGCAGCACCCTGGGTCGCTTTTTCGGGGCTGGTGGCTGCGGTAGCCCAAGGGAGATGATTTTTGGCGAAGTTCAGGTCATCGATCATCTGGTCGTAGATGAGTTCACGGCTGACACGTGGCTGATAAATATCTTTATTCACATTGGTAGAGGTCGTTTTGAACGGCACGTCTCCCCAATAGCGCACAAGGTTGAAAGCATACAACGCTCTCAGAAATTTTGCTTCCGCAACCAGTGACTGCAAACCTTCATCTCCCTCGTAATTCTCCATACCCTCGATTCCTTCGATGGTATAGTTGGCACGTTCGATTCCGGTATAATTGCCTTGCCATACACTATTTACCCACGTGTTGGAGCTGGTCAGTTTATAATGGGCGATGTCGCGTCGTCCTTTGTCGGCGGTTAAGCCGGATACATAGTAAGTATCGTCCGAACATGGAAATGCCATATCCATATAACTGTAAAGTGTCGGAAGTTCATCGTATACCCCGACGACCGCCATTGCCGCTTTCTCTTCACTGGCAAATATTTCTTTCTTTTCGTAATAGGAACTCGGGTCTTCCGTCAATAGGTCGGAGCAGGATGTGGTGGATAGTCCGCCTGCCAGCAAGAGACTTAATATATAAATATAGGTATTACAGCTTTTCATCTTATCTTGTTTTTGAATGAATTAGAATGTTATGTTCAGACCGAATACGAAGCTACGGCTTCTCGGATAAGCTCCGAAGTCTACGCCGGGGGTTAAGTTGTTTCCTTTGGTAGATACTTCCGGATCGAATCCGGTGTAGGGAGTCCATACGAACAGGTTGCTGCCTGTGGCGTATAGGCGGAGTTTCTGGATGGACGCTTTCCGTATCCATTGTCTGGGGAAGTTATATCCGATGGTTATATTACTCAGACGAAGGTAGGACGCGTCTTCTACAGCCCATGAATGGATGTAGGTATCTCCTTGTTCCATATCGTAAACGGCTGCTACGCTTTTGCCTGCATTCAACGCTGCAAGTTCCGCTGGGTCGGTGATGATATCTCCATTGGCGTTGATGGTCATCCAGCGTTTATGGCTATTGGCGACATCCAGTACGTTATAGTTGGATTTTCCGGCTTGTGTATTGGTCAGTTTCGTGGCATTCAGTACTTCTCCACCGTATGAGAAAGTGAAGAACACACTCAGATCAAAGTTTTTGTACGTGAAAGAGTTGTTTAATCCACCATAGAAGGTGGGGTTGGCGTTGCCTATGACTGTCTGGTCATTCTCATCGATTACATTATTATGATCCGTATCGGCGAATTTCCACATACCTGGCTGTATATCATTGCGTGAACCTCTGTATGGAATGCCTTCTTTCAGGGTATATTTCTTTGTGTTCGGGTCGTAATTGAAATCTTCTATCTGGTAGAGTCCCAAAGTACGATATCCGTAGAACTGCCCGATGGGTTTGCCTACTTCTATTTTATGGGTCTTCTGGTTATATCCGAATTTTGCTTCTTCCAAGAAGAACTCTTCACCGGAGAGGGCTTTGATTTTGTTCTTATTGTGGGAAAGGTTCAGGCTGGTGTTCCAGGTAAAGTTCCTTTTCTGGATATTGACGGAGCTGATTGTCAGGTCTACACCTACATTCTGTGTTTTTCCGATGTTGCGTACCATGTTGCTGTAACCGGAAGAACTGGGGATACGTGAGTTTAAAAGCAGGTGTGTACTTTGGTTGACATAGAATTCCGGCGAGATGGTGAGTCGCTGTTCGAGGAATCCAAGGTCTATTCCGAGATTGAACGTATTATTCGATTCCCATTGCAGATATTCATTCGGAATGGAGGCCGGCACATATCCCGGTGTGTAATTTTCACCGTTGGGATACTTTATGGAATTCAGAAGTTCCAAAGAAGCGTAGCTGCCAATGCGGTTGTTTCCTGCCATACCGTATCCTGCGCGTAGTTTCAGATCGGAGAATATGCCTAGTTTCTTGATAAATTCTTCTTCCCCCATACGCCATGCCGCTGAGAAAGAGGGGAAGAATCCCCACTTCTTGTCTGCGCTGAACTTGGAAGAACCGTCCGCGCGCAGGGTGGCTGTGAACAGGTATTTCTCTCCTATATTATAATTGAACCGTGTGAAGAAAGACAACAGCTTGTCGTCGTCGTTGAAGTTGGAAGTGATGGAGCCGGGAATTCCCAAGCCCATATCATTCAGGTTGATATCGTTGTTAGGGAAATTGGTAGCGCTCGCTCTCATATTACGTGTCCGGCGTGATACCCATTCCTGTCCGAGCATGGCGATTAATTTGTGTTTCTTCCTTTTGTATTCGTAGTTAAGTACGTTGGAAGTCTGGAAACTGCTGTTTTCCGCATATTGGATGTAGCCGTTGGCGTTGGAACGTTTACCGAAACTGGAACGCTCGCCATAAAAAATGTCATTACGTACCGTCTGGTAACGCATTCCGGTATTGTTGCGGAACGTCAGGCCTTTGAATATCTTAAACGTTAGTCCTCCGTTTGCTTGAAAGGTACGCAATTGCTTGTTATTGATTTCTTCCGATGCGGAAATCAACGGGTTCTGCATCGGGTTGGAGTCGTCGTCCTCTATGGTATCTTCGCTATTCCGAAAGTCCTCATCGCTTTTATATATACCGGCTGTGGGACGATACTGGAGAATATGTTCCATCTTATTAAAGCGGGTGGATTCTTCGGAAGTTCCCATACCATAAATACGAGATTGGTTATAATTCACACGTGCATTGATGGAAAGGCGCTTGGTGGATTTGTGGGAAATGCTGAATGATATGTTGTGCTTGTCGCTACCGCTATATACCATTGCCCCGAGATCCTTGAAATAACTGTAGTTAAGAGAATATTTCAAGTCTTTGTTGCCACCGGATATGTTGATACGGTAGTTTTGTGAAGTCGTTGTCCTGCCTAAAGTCTCTTCTTGCCAGTCAATGCCGGGACGGCTTCCGTAGTTTTCGTCAATGTCGAGGAATGAACCGTATGTGTTTTGGAAGTTTTTTACTCCGGATTCGCCGTCAAACTGTAATCTGCGTTCATAGTCGAGCAATACAAACTCTTTGGTGGAGAGTACCGGAAGCTTACGCGCCAATGTCTTTACACCGACATAGCTGTCAAAGCTGACCGACATTTTACTATCGTCCTTGTTTCCTTTCTTGGTGGTAATGACTACTACTCCGTTTGCTCCGCGTGCACCGTAAATGGCTGTTGCCGAAGCGTCCTTCAGGATATCAATGGTTTCGATTTCCGCTGGGTCGAGAGTTGACATCCCGTCTTCGCTGGGGAAGCCGTCGATGATATAAAGGGGGTCGTTGCTTTGGGTAATGGAAATACCTCCACGTACACGAATGGATATTTCAGAACCGGGGGCTCCTTCGCTTTGCGTGATTTGCACACCTGCCACTCTTCCCGCCAATGCTTGGGCGACATCGGAGGTAGGCATTTTCATTAGGTCTTCACTCTTTACGGAAACGACGGAGCCTGTCAGGTCACTGCGCTTGCTTGTTCCATAACCTACTACTACCACTTCATCCAATGCTTTCGCATCACTTTGCAGCGTCACGTTGATGACCGCTTTCCCTTTAACGAGGACTTCTTGTGTTTTCATTCCTATATAAGAAAATACAAGGATAGCCTTGGCGGCATTGTCGACTTTCAGCCTGTAATTTCCGCTTAAATCACTGATTGAACCGACACCGGAAGCACCTTTGAGGGTAATGTTGGCTCCAATGACTTCCAAACCTTCCGCATCAATCACCTTTCCGGTGACCGTCAGGCTTTGGGCTTGAACCGTAAATGCGGTGCAAAGACAAACCGCAAAAAAGAGAATTCTTTGAATGTTTTTCATATCAATTCTATTCGTTGTTTTCTGAGTTAAGAATCTATGGCAAAGGTATGGGCCTTTCGTATAAATGTTGTTTCCCTATTGTCTTTCCTTTATTTGAAAACTGATAATGGGCTTTAGAATTTATGTAAAAACCTTTAGGATTTATCTATTATGAGTGATTGAATATTTGTATTTGTGGTAGTTGTAATAGATACCTATTGTTGTTTGACTTTGAAACTGAATGCCAAAGCTTCTTTTTTTAAGTCTTTAGGCAGTGTAACTGTTACTTTACCGTTCTCACAAGTGTATTTCACTCGTGCTCCATTCTGTAACAATGTCATCTTCCCGGTGGGTTCGTTACCTTCCCATTCGATGGTTGACGGCAAATCTTCTCCTTCGGGCAGGGTATAGATGGCGTACAAAGTCTTCTTGTCTTTGTTGGCTGTGAACCATACATTTCCACTATGGTAGTTAGGAGTGGGGCGTGTCGCATAGATAGCTGTGCCGTTTTTCTTTAACCATGCTCCTATGGTCTTCAGGCATTTTATGACTTCCTCTTCGATGACGCCTTCTCCCGTTGGTCCTACATTCAGGGCTAGACATCCACCTTTAGCAGTGACCTCTGCTAAGGTGTTGATAACCCATGCTGCAGATTTAAGCTTTGGCTTAGGATTCCATCCCCAGCTATTGCTGATGGTGATACAGCTTTCCCAGGGATGATTTAGCTGGGTCTTGGGAATAGTAAGTTCCGGTGTCTGATAGTTTTCGTTTCGTCCGGGGACAGTCCTGTCTGCGACAATCAGACCGGGCTGTTTTTTGCGGGCATTATCAACGATTTCATCCAGTTTGATGCTCTGTTGAGGCTTTCTTACCCAGCCTCCATCCAACCAGAGGATGTCTATGCTACCATAGTTAGACATCAATTCATCGATTTGGTTGGCTGTGTATTGCTGATATTTAGCCCATTTCTCCGGATATTTTTTGATATCGTAATTCGGATTTCGTGTCGGGGTGGACAGATATGGATCCCAATAATCCTCGCAGTGCCAGTCCGGCTTGGAAAAATAAGCGCCTATCATAAATCCCTCTTGTCTGAATGCGTCGAACAAGTGATAGGCAACATTACTATACTTCCCATCTTTGTAAGGACCTTTAGCAATATTGTAATCAGTGTATTTGGAGTCGAACATACAAAATCCGTCATGATGCTTGGTCGTAAATATAAGGTATTTGAAACCGGCGTCTTTCATAATGGAAGCCCATTCGGAAGGTTCAAACTTGGTAGGATTAAAGGAATCTGCAAGTCCCCAATACCATTTCTTGAAATCTCCATAGGTTGTGCCCGGACGAATCCTCTTACGTCGTGCCGTAAATTTGTCTTCCGAGCAAAGTGCCCATGATTCCGAGATTCCGGGAACGGAGTAGACGCCCCAGTGGAACATAATTCCGAACTTACGGTCTTGCCATTCGTCCAGTTTCTTTAGTACTTTAGGATCAGTAGGCCATTCGTATTGTTTGGATGCGCTATGTACAAAACCGTGATCCTTGGTTGAAAAATTCTTTTGTTGCGCATGCAGTGTCAGTGAAAGACCGATCCCTGCGATTAGAAATAAAATTCTTCTCATGTTTTTAATGGTTAGATTAGCATTGAGTCTTGACTTTGAAATTTTGCCGCTAATTTATCGTAATTCTTGCATTCGGTCGTTGAATTATGTCTTTTATTCTTTATGGAAACAGGTATAAAGCTTTTGAATTCGTCTAAAAGCTTTTTGATTTTATCCCGATACCCGACAGAGGGCTTGTGGAAGGGGTGGAAATTGTACTTTTTTCCTCGGTGCCGGAGCCTGTGTTCTTCGGTGGAGAACCATGCCTTCCCCGGTGCCGAACGGTGTCTTTCCCGGTGCCGGACTTTTGTATACCTTATTATCTACTCCTTGTCATTCAACCGAATAAATCCAAAAAAAGGAAGAATTTGTTTGCCAATTCAAAGAAAAGCCGTACTTTTGCAAGCCGATTATTATCACAAAATGATAAGAGATTAATTCATAGCAAGTTAGTCCTCCTTTGTCCGGGGAGGCTGATATGTGGTGAAGAAAATTTTTAGTAGTAACATTTAAAAAACAAAATTAGAGTGGATACTTTAAGTTACAAGACCATTTCTGCAAACAAAGCGACTGTAACCAAAGAATGGGTTATCGTTGACGCTACAGACCAAACACTAGGTCGTCTGGGAGCAAAAGTTGCAAAATTGCTGAGAGGAAAGTACAAACCGAACTTTACTCCTCACGTAGACTGCGGTGATAACGTTATCATCATCAATGCAGACAAAGTAAAACTGACTGGTAACAAATGGAATGACAGAGTGTATTTGTCATATACTGGTTATCCCGGTGGTCAGAGAGAAATGACTCCTGCTCGTCTGCAGGCTAAACCGAACGGTGATGACAGACTGTTGAGAAAAGTAGTAAAGGGTATGTTGCCTAAGAACAAATTGGGCGCTAAATTGCTGAGCAATATGTACGTATATGCCGGCAGCGAGCACAAACATGACGCTCAGAACCCGAAATCAATTGATATAAACTTACTTAAATAATAGATATGGAAGTAGTAAATGCATTAGGCAGACGTAAAAGTGCAATTGCACGCATTTTCGTAACCGAAGGTACAGGAAAGATTACTATTAACAAGAGAGACCTTGCAGAGTACTTTCCA
>ERZ773104.1487-NODE-1487-length-30797-cov-9.077874_pt1 | contig 30797 bp, 26 predicted proteins | sample MGYA00511920_ERZ773104 | MGnify/ENA primary metagenome ERZ773104 (study PRJEB29015, sample SAMEA2737857) | human gut metagenome | biome: human gut; feature: human-associated habitat; material: faeces | place: China | collected 2012 ... | reverse complement strand
ATCGTCATATACATCACCGCTCTTATTATATCGGTGCGCCGATAATCAGTCAAGAAAAAACATCTCACTCCCCCTGACCGACCTGTTTGTTTGCATTTGCCCTCCCCAAAACTGTTGACTATTACGATACAGACAGCGGGGCAAGCCTCTACGGGCCTGTCCCGCTGTTTTCCTGTCTGGATTTTGAAAGTATTTTCCGCATATTTCACCTCATGATTCCAATTTTGTTGCCGTTCTCATAAATGTCCGCACCGTATTCGCAGTGATTCGGCCCCTGGTACTCCAGCCAGCCGAAGCCCTCCACATAGACCATGTCGCCGGGCTGGAGATCTGCGGCCGTTTGCGCCGGGGTGGGTTCGGGCGCTGGTTCCGGCTCAGGCGTTGGCTGTACTTCGGGAACCGCAGGCGCTTCCTCGGCTTCAGGCTTCGGTTCATTGATAGGTTCATGGGGAGGTTCCGACTGTGAAGTCTCATCTTTTTCTTTCTCTGTTGGCGGGTCAATTTCTGCTTCAAATTTGACCCCTGTGGCAGGCGGTTCTGGGGCGGTTACGGCGGGTGCCGGGGTTGGCATGGGTGTTTCCTCGACCGTTGCGGCTTGCGGCCGCACAGCGGCACACAGGGCCAGGCAGGTGGCAATTATGACTGCCGTGATAAGCCTTTTCATGTTTCTTCCTCCTTCTTGTATGCGAAACGAGCGCCCAGTTTCTCTGCCGTTTGGCAAAGCACCGGACGCTCGTTTTCGTAATAGTTCAATTCCATGGAGAGTTTCCACGCCAGTTCAAATCCGGTGATAAAGCTGTCGATGGAGGTATCCTCCGCAATACGGTCTTTTGCGTCGATGATCCGGAGCACCAGCCGACGCTCCGGCTTTCCCAACGCCTCGCTAAGTGCTCGGTGGCACTCCTCAATTTCCTGCTTCTGCGCCGAGAGTTCGGGTGGGGTATAAAAACAGTCATATAGGTCTTTCAGCAGCTTGTATTTCATGCGCTCGCCTCCTTGCAGCACAAACATATACCACAGTTCGACGGAAACAGCTACTGAAACTTTTAAGAAAAATAGCGGCTGGAACATTGCGTTTCAGCCGCTATTTTGGCTGTGGGGTATTCGTGGTGCGCTCTCGCAGGTTAACTAAGCACCTACACAGATTAGCTATCTTTCTTTTCGTAAAACTGCATGGCTACATTGAATGCATCCAGAAATTCTTCTCTGGAAGTAGGAATTTCATGCGTAGGCATAATCCTTGCCGATGTAATCTCGCGAAATTTACAACCTCTTTTATAGAGTAGAAAAGGAGGTACAACCATATATGGAGTACATAGTAATTGGCATTTGCCTCATAGCAATCGTTGCTATTGGTGCGCGTATATTTTTCAAACCCAAGTCGAAAGCCACAGTGACACCAACAGTCTCTGTGTCACCCAAAGAAGACGAAGAACTATCCCTGTCCGCGCCGCAAGGTGAGTCTGCACATGATTTGGTCATTCAAGTAGAAATGCTACCTGCCGAAGCTATCAGCGAAGAAGGCAGTTTGGTTGAGATCACAGACAGCAAGGTTTTGGCTCGAGTCAACAACCTTATTCCCAATTTGGCACAAGCCGGCAACGCCGTGAATAACGCTGGCCAAGCTGTAGAAGCCCAAGGAGAGGTTTTGTATCGTGCTATTATTCCTGCCGGAGCAAAACTAACGAATTCCAGAGGAATGGAAGGTGCTGTTCGAGGTTTCTATCGTGGTGCAGATGGTATCCAAGGGCACGCAAATTTAGTTGCAGTTGAAGCGCAGAAAGGTAGCGCTGTTGTTGCCAACACAGCTGCAGCCGCAATGGGTGTCGCATCAATGGTTGTTGGTCAATATTACATGACACAAATCAACGCAGAGTTAGGACAGATCAGTGACGGCATCTCAAAAATTTCGGATTTCCAAGACAATGAGTATCGGAGCCGGGTTTTCTCTCTGGTCAACCATGTTAAGACAATCGCTGAGTTTCAGGGGGAGATTCTTGAAAACGATGAATTGAGGCTTTCTAAAATCGCACAGTTGGATAGTCTGGAAGAAGAATGCACTAAGCTTTTAGGGCAAGCCAATCTCACCTTGGCAGGCTTCGCAAAGAAAACTGACCTCGATTTTGAAGCCTATGAAAAGGAATTGCAAGAAGCTCAGAACTGGTACATTTATCAGAACACCTTACTGAAAATGCTCTATAAGATTTCTGACCTGAGATTCACCCTGCATCTCGGTGCAGTGTCCAGAGAGCAGTGTACCGCATTGCTACCGACCTATACTCAGCAAGTCGAGGAAACACAAACTCGCCTAACGCATTGGCATCAAGGAACCACGAAACGTCTTAGTGTCGATACTGCAGAAATACGCCGGAAGAGGGGTGGTTGGGATAAAGCTATTCATTTCATCCCCGGACTGATAAATGATGCGTGGAATTTCTGCTCCATATCTGAACGAACTGCTGGTATGATCGATTCGCAGGTTGGCGGACACAATGAACTGCACCATGATAGCTCAGACCTCTATGTTGAAGATGTGCAGTTGATTTCGAAGGATGGGAAAGTATACTATTTGCCTTCGCACAAAAAATGAGGGAGTTTTCCTTACAACAGAAAATGGACGCCCAAGGGACGCATTTGTCCCTTGGGCAACTTTCGTTCTTACCCCACTTTTTCGAACGGAATCACCTTGCACCGGCTCTCCTCCGGCGGGTCGGGAGGTTCCGGCGTGGTCGTTGCCGTTGCCGATTCCATGAAGCCGCCGATCTTCTCAGCCGCACCTCTCTGCATATCGTTGGTGATATGCGTGTAGGTGTCCAGCGTGAACCCGGCGCTGTAGTGGCCCAGCATACTGGACAGGGTCTTTACATCCACGCCGCTGGAGATCGCCATGGTCGCGAATGTGTGTCTGAGGTCGTGGAAACGTACATGCTCCTCGATGCCTGCGTTTTTCAGCAGCTTCCGGTTGATCCTCGACACGGCGTCCGGACTCCAGTAGCCGCCTGTCCGGGGCGACGGGAACAGGATAGGGTTGTCAGGGTGCTGTTCATGCTCCTGCACCAGCAGGTCCACCGCCTGCTGCGACAGCGCCACCTTGCGGACAGAGTTTTTCGTTTTCGGCTCTGTTACATCCAGCTCGCCCTCCATGCGGGTGACCTGCTTGTTCACTGTCAGGATGCGCTCTTTTACATTCAAGTCCTCCCACTGGAGCGCCAGCAGTTCTCCTCGGCGCAGGCCGCTGGACAACTCCAGATAGAACATGGGCAGGACACCGTACTTCTCCGCTTCCTGAAGATATCTGCCGATTTTCTCCGGCGGGAGGATGGTCATCTCTTTCTTGTCCTTGGGCGGGATGCGGCAGTTCTCGCAGGGATTGTACGGGATGAGCCGCTCTTTCACCGCCTGCTTCAGCGCCGCCTGCAGTACCGCATGGACACGCCGCACGAAGGTGTTGGACAAGGCTTTGTCGTTCTGCTTCGACCCACGCTGCATCCTGCCGTTTTCTTTCAGGTCGTTATACATTCTTTGGATGTGGATGGACGAGAGCTGCTTGAGCTTGATCGCGCCGATGGCCGGAATGATGTGGTGTTCAATGATCCCCTCATAGCCCTTGGCGGTGTTGTAGCGGATGTTTGGCTTGCTGTAAGTCTCAAACCACAGTCTGCACCACTCCGCTGCGGTGTAGTCGCCCGTGTGATTGAGTGGCACGCCGCGATTCTCCCGAATGGCTTTCTCCAGCTTTTCTTTGCACTCCGCCTGAGTCTTGGCGGACACGCTTTTCTGGATGGCTCGGCCGGTGACCGGGTCGATGCCCTGGGTATATCTGCCCTCCCAACGGCCGCTGGGCTTTTTGCGGATACTGCCCTCGCCGTTGGCTCGTTTCTTGGTCATTTATGATCCCTCCTTTTTAACACAAACACATACCACAGAATTTCCGAAATAGCTATCACAATATTTCAGATTTTTTCGCGGCCTGTTCGTCGATCCATTCCATGAATTTGTCACGGGGAACGATGATGCGGCTGCCCAGGGTGATGGTGGGGAAATCCCTGCGGTGGGCCACCTCGTAAGCGTGGGCCAGACCGATGCCCAGCACATGGGACACATCCTCCACGGTCAGCATCAGCGGGAGTTCGTCAAAAGAATTGTATTTGGATTTTCTCATTCAGTTCCTTTCTACCTTCCGGGCGGAAGGGTTTTTTCTTTGTTTTGCGGCGCAGTTTCTGAGCTACTTACATGGTCAGATTGGGCCACTGCTCCTCATGGTCGTCCGGTTTATGACCCAAGGCCATGCGCTTTTCTTGAAGCTTCTTCAGCCGCTTCCGGTCGATCTGGATACCGCCGGGTCGGGACTTGGGTACGGAGTTGTCCCGGAACACCCGGCTCATGTGGTGGAGCAGCCGGGTCACCGCCAGCATCGCGGAGGGCGGACGGTTTTCCTCCAGATGATCCAAGAGGTACTGGGCATACTGGTTGTCCTGTTCGGCGGACCGGGTCAGCCAGTAGACGGCCTGCTCCTCATCGTAGGGAACTTCCTTTACGGTGAGGTACAGCTTGCCCAGCATGTACTGGGCGTACTGGTTTCCCCGTTCTGCCGACTCGGCGAACCACTCTATGGCGTGCTCAGTATCCTTTTCGATAACTTCGCCCTTGAGACACTCTTTGGCCAGCCGATACATGGCGTAGCTGCTGCCGTTGACTGCGGCGGTGTACAGCCAATTCATTCCCAGACGTATATCCCGTACCTCCACATCATCGGAGAGGTACAGCTTGGCCAGAGAGTACTGCGCCACCAGATGTCCCTGATCCGCCGCCTGCTCGAACCAGTACCGTGCTTCCACCGAGTCCGGGATCAGCAACGGTCCGTCCCGCCAGAGCTTTCCCATCAAGTACTGGGCATACATATCGCCGTTCTCTGCCAGTTTGTCCATTTCAGAGACAGCGTCGCTCCGTTCCTCCATGGTCAGGCTCTCGTCCCGGATGATATCCCGCAGCGTCCAGTAGGCGTAGGAGGCGTTTCGGTATTCCTCCGGTTCGTCCTGCTGATTGAGGCCCTTCTCCTCGAAAGTAATCTCACCCAACCGCAGGCGCTCCGCTTCCTGAATGACCGCGTTCTTGATCTGCCGGAACTCTTTTTGCTGTGAGAGCGGGATGCGTTCTTGGGGCTTGTCGTGATAGTAGCTGTCCACCTTGCCCTGGAGCATCAGCCACTGGTCATAGCACTTGCTCACGCCGGGGAGCCGCTCCATCTCATCAACAATTTCATCCACCAATTTCTTCAGCCGCTTTGGGAGGTAGCCGTAGGACTTCTTGCCCTTGACCGTTTCAAGCTGCGCCGCCAGCTCCAGCACGAGCCGCTCGGCATCCGGGTGGTCGCACATACTATCCCGCATGGTCTGCACCAGCTCCAGCAATGCCCGCCGCGCTTCCCGTACCAGCTCGTCTCTGGACTCAGACTTCTGTTCGTAGAGGTGTAGCATTTCGTTGCGGAAGATATCATTGGTCAGCTTGGACTTGATCTGACGGATACCTTCCTTGGAGAGGTAGGCCTGTCCCGGCTTTGCGGACCAGGCCATCATGTGGATGTGCGGGTGCTCGCCCTCGTCGTGGAAGGCCGCGTACCAACGGAAGTCACCGGGCGGGATCTTCATTGCCGCCGCGATGTCGTTGCGGTGGGCTCGAATGAGATTTCGCCACGCCGCGGCGTTGTCGAAGCCGAGCCGGGCAGCATCCTCACGCTTGAGGGAGATGATGTGCGTCCACACGTTTCCGGTGTAGCGCTCCACCTCCGCCATGGCTTTCTCCAGCGAAACAGCGTCGTCATCTCCGAACAGGCCGTGGGTACCAATGCGCTCAGCACGAGGCCGGGTGGCAATGTACTTCATATACTGGTCTGACTCATGGATGGCATCCCAGTTGGACTCGAGAGCCAGTGTGATGAACGCAGAGGCGTTGACTTTCGTGGGCTTCGTCAGGTAGTCCTCGTACTCATAGAGCGTCTTGCTGTCCGGGAAGTCTTTCACCAGCTTTACGATGAGCTGCTCCTGCTTTCGGGTGGGCGGACGGTCATCCGGGATGAGCTCCACCCGCTCCCGGGTCGCGATGTAGCGCAGGTATCCGGAGGCCCCGCCGGTGCTTTTGATATAGGGACTCTTGAGGATCAGTCTTGCCATTCGTCATCATCCCAGTCCGGCTCCTGGCGGGAGCGCGCATACTTCTCCAGAGAGATGATACCGTTTGTGGCTTTCACATTCCGGACGCTCTGCGCGCGCCTGCGCTTCAAGTCATCCCGGTCCATCTCGAACGCTTCCGCGATGATGCCGTTGGTCATGTCCTGCTCCACGCATCTGGTAAAATCTCTGCGGGCAATATAGTCCTCCAATCTGCTCAGCCTGCCGTCGATGGCAGACGTGATTGCCATGGGCAGCAGCGATGTGTTGTCCTGTATTCCCAGATAGTCCACATAGAAGTTCACGGCTTTCTCGATGAACTCATTTTTGCTCTGGCAGTTGTCGGCAGCGTACCACTGCTCGATCCTTCTTCTGGTTTCCGGCTGCATCCGGAATGCAATACGATCTCTGGTTTCTTTACTCATTCAATTCCTCCTTTTTGCTGTAAGACATCCTTGAAAAGCCCTGCAACACAGGGCTTTTCGGGGAAGCTGACGCCATCGGTGCTTTTTTCGCCTCTCAAAGACGCCAGCTTCAAACTCCCGAAACTGCCCGCACTGCGGGCAGAAGTGACGGTTGCGGCGGCGCTTGCGACGCCATGCCTTTATCCTGCTTTTTCTTTCGTCCCGCAAAAGTCTGCCGAAAATGGCTCACATCCGGCTTCAATCCCATGGCTGGGACTGGGACTCGCTTCCTCCCGGAAAGGCGCACACAGGGCGTTCTGGCGGCCCTGTGCATTGGACTTTTTGAGGAGTTCTGCCGCACGATAGCGGGCGGCAGCCTCCTCTGCCTGCCGGAACTGCCGCTCATAGAACGCTTCGAGTACACCTGGGATAGGAAGGATGGTGTAGAGCAGATTCCCATTCAGCGGTTTTCCGTCTTTGCTCTGCATGATGGTCGGCTTCGTGAAGATGAGACCTTTCTCCTCCAGCTGCCGCACGTACTTAGCCACCGTATTTTCACTCATGCCGATCGCCTTGCCGATGGTTTTGTAACTGGGGTAGCATTGGTAGGTTTCGCGGTTCTCACACCGGAGCAGATAGGTGTAGAGGGAGATCTCCCGGTAATCCAGACCGATGCTGAATATCTCGTTGGGCACCATAAAATAGTTTTTCTCTGCGCTGCGCTTGGGCCATTTCTTGTAACTCAATTCATACCTCCTGTGTTGTTGTAGACTTCTGTGGCACTCACACAGGGAGCGTGCGGAAAATTTTCATTGCTTTTCCGCTGCCCGTTTGCTATACTTTGATTAGTTGATTTGTGCGTGCCTGTGTGTGCGCCGAGCCGCCGGACTGTTGCCGCAGTCGCGGCGGTTTTTGTTTTGCGGTCATACTGGTGTGCATCCCTCCGCCGCTTTGCAGCTGAGTCTTTTACTTTCATCTGTGAGCTATCTTTTTTACCTCCTCCGTGTTAGAATGATTTATATAGCCGTGCCGTTGGAAACGGCACATAGCAAAAGACCGTGCTCCCGGGAGCACGGTCAGAGATGGAATGACCTTCCGAGCGAGTTGCCGAATGGCAGAGAGCGCACATGCTCTCACGGGGTGCTCTGTCAAAGGCTGTGTGGGTTCGTCAGCGCGGAGACCGTGCCGTACCGAACCGAAGGCAACCTCACCCGGGTGAAATTGTCCTTCTACTATTACTTAGAGAAAAATCGCAAAATCGGAAGGTCCCCAATTATAAACTTTTTGTGAACGCAGAAAGGGCGGTGAGCTCATGTCCTTCAAGGATACCCAGTCTTATAAAGAGCTTCAGGCGGATTGGCGCTGGATACACTCCATGGACCCGGAAGCTGCCGCCATCGCAGACCAGTGGGTGAAGGAGCACCCAGAGGAGTGGAAGGAACTGGAGCACATGCTCTACTACAGCGAAGCCAACTTTCACAAGCGAGTTGCGCCGGATACTCTGGAAGATGTGGATATCAAACAGCCCCTATCTTACAATCCAGAAGCGTTCCTGCCGGAGGAAGTGCGCAACGCGATCTACGATGATATGCGCTGGTTTGACCGAGCGAAGTATCTGCCAGAGGGATCTGATGAAGACCCGCTCATGTATGTGCGCAAAGAAATTGACGAGGGACTACATGAGCTGACCGAGTTGCAGCGGGAGATCCTGTTTCGCACCGTCATCAACGGAGAGTCCACCGAATCCGTCGCACAGGACAAACAGTGCTCGTCCAGAAATATCCGAGATATCCGCGCCCGTGCGCTTCGACAGATACGGGCCAAAATCAAAAGACATGAAGGCTACGGCAGGCCCGACGTTGCCATCATTATTTTGCTGTTTATGCTGCTTGTTGGTGTTCCGCTTGTTTGCTGGGGAGAACAGCTTTGGACCGCATATCCCTGGCTGGAGCCTGTGGCTGCAGTGCTTAGCGCATTGGTTGTGGCTGTCATGTTCCAAAGTTCCCTTCGCAGAGAAGCAGAAAGGCTGCTGCGCCAGCACTGGGCCAGCCTGAATGGGGCGCAGGAAAATCAATGACTGCGAAAGAGGGAGTGAAGCACCGCAAGTGCTTTACTCCCCCTTGTCATATGGCGATAATTTGCATTATGAGAAGTTCGCTGACGGAAGCGTGAAATGCATTGAGGATGAGATACCATTTGAGCTGCCTGATGGCTGGGCGTGGTCAAGACTTGGTGCAGTTGCAGAAGCGATTGGCGACGGCGATCACCAACCTCCTCCGCAAACATCTTTCGGCGTTCCTTTTCTTGTGATTTCAAATGTTTCTGGGGGCCGGTTATCTTTTGAAAACACGCGTTTTGTCAGCAAAGAATATTTCAGCCAACTACCCGAAACTCGCAAGCCGCGAAATGGTGATTTGCTTTTTACGGTTACTGGCTCCTATGGGATTCCGGTCTTGATAGATTCAGATGATAAATTCTGTTTCCAGCGACATATTGCAATAGTTCGTCCGTGCACCATTTCGAATCGTTATCTCTATGTCATACTCGGGTCATCATATGTAAAGTCTATCTGTGATGCTAAGGCTACTGGCACGGCACAAAAGACGGTTGGACTTGCGACACTAAGAGAACTTCTCATTCCCGTAGCGCCCTATAAGGAGCAGATGCAGATTTACGCGCAGACGCAAGATGCGCTAAGTATTGTCGATAGTGTATCCTCAGATAAAGAAGATTTGCTAAACATAATTGAGAGCGCAAAGGCGAAAATCCTCGACCTTGCTATCCGAGGCCAGCTTGTACCACAGGACCCTACTGACGAGCCTGCTTCTGTCCTGTTAGAACGAATCCGAGCAGAGAAAGAAGAACTCATCAAGCAGGGCAAAATCAAGCGAGACAAGAAGGAATCCGTCATCTTCCGTGGTGAGGATAACTCTTATTATGAGAAGATGGGGGGCAAGGTTGTGAATATCGATGACGAGATACCCTTTGAATTGCCTGAGAGTTGGGCCTGGTGCAGAGGTTATTCTTGCTTTGAAGGTCTGGGAAGCACAAAGCCCCAGGGCGATTTTTTCGACTATATCGACATTGACGCCATCGACAATCGACTCCATTGCATCAAGGACGCAAAGCACCTTCCAGTGTCTGATGCTCCAAGTCGGGCGAGCCGTGCTGTAAAAGATGGAAGTGTTTTGTTTTCGTTGGTCAGACCATATCTTGAAAATATTGCATTTGTTGAGGAGAAACATAGCAACTGTATCGCATCGACCGGTTTCTATGTCTGCAACTCCAACGGTGTGTTGCTGCCCGAATTTATGTTTTTCCTGATGATATCGGGTTATGTAGTCAATGGTCTGAATCAGTATATGAAGGGAGATAATTCTCCGTCTATAAGCAAGGACAACATAGAAAATTGGCTCTACCCGGTACCGCCGATAGGAGAACAGCAAACCATTTGCGCCAAACTGAAAACGGTGTTCACTCTGGTCGAGAATGTGGAAAAGAGCCTCAACTGAGGCTCTTTTCTATTTGATTGAGTTCAAAAAGCATTGCACCAATTGCTTCAACAATTCTGCGTTGTTCAGATAACGGAGGAAGTGGGACAATAGCCCGCTTTAGCATATCCTGCGTAAGTTGATTGATAGCAGTGGAATTGCTGTCATCGAATACACTTCTAAAGAAACTTGAACGAAGGTAATGCACGATAAACTCAAAATACTCTGTCCTATATATCGCCATGAATGCGCCAAAGGATGCGGGTTCTCTCAAATCTGGAATTAGCGCACATTTACCTACAAGCGACCTGCTCCCATTTCGGGCACAAATCAAAATATCATTCTTCTGTGCAAATTGATTTTCTCTGACAGTGGTTTTAACACGAACCAAGCCGCTCAAGTCAACTTGGTCGTTAACAATGTTGCACGAACGCAAAACCATGATGCCACCTGGCTCTATATCAGTCGGACGATATGTGAGCCCAATGTTTGTTGTGCCGATCATAGAAAGATTGCACCACTCCCAACCATCAGGAAGCTCAAAAGGCAGCTGATCATCAAGACAATGCAGCTTTCCATCAGCCATCTTCTCATAATAAGAGATAGTCACATATTTCCCCTATAATATTGGCGCGATAATTTCGCAAAAACATTATTGGGAGGCACCTTTTATGAGGACAAACGAAACATTTGAGCAACACCTAAGAAAGAGCAATCTTTCGGAAAACACCATCCATTCCTATCTCTGGACGGTCGATTTTTATCATGCCCACTACGATGAGGTCAACAAGGAAAACCTGCTGGCCTACAAAGGGTATCTGATGGAATTCTTCAAGCCCAAGACCGTCAACTTGCGTATCCAGGCAATGAACAAGTATCTGGAATTCTTGCACAAGGATCGTCTGCGGCTCAAAGCTGTGAAGGTACAGCAGAAGAACTTTCTGGAGAATGTGATCAGCAATGCCGATTACAACTTTCTGAAAAAGCAGCTCAAGAAGGACTGTAACATGGAGTGGTACTTCGTGGTTTGGTATCTGGCTGCCACCGGCGCTCGCGTCAGCGAACTCATCCAAATCAAAATCGAGCATGTGGAGCTCGGCTACTTTGATCTGTACACCAAGGGAGGAAAACTGCGCAGGTTATACGTACCCAAAAAGTTGAGGACGGAAACTCTTGAATGGCTGGAGGAAACACACCGTTCCTCCGGCTATTTGTTTTTGAATCGCTATGGTGAGCGCATCACCACCCGCGGAATATCACAACAGCTCAAAAACTATGCAGACAAATATGGACTGGATAAAAAGGTTGTGTATCCGCACTCCTTTCGGCACCGGTACGCCAAGAATTTTCTGGAGAAGTACAATGACATTGCTCTCTTGGCGGATTTGATGGGCCATGAGAGTATTGAAACGACCCGCATCTACCTTCGTAGGACTGCCAGCGAACAGCGGGCGCTGGTGGATAAAATCGTCACATGGTAAGGGAAACAGCCGCCTTCTTTCGAAGGCGGCTGTTGATTAGGATAGGTTTTCTGTGATAAAAGCAAGTTGGGAAAAAGTCTGCTCAATTGCTATAACGATTCGTTTCTGCTCCTCAAGCGGAGGAACAAGAATTATAGCTTTCTTCCCGTCTGCTGTTCCGAGGCGCGGCATCTTCACGCCATATGAACACTTGTTGGCATATCTCAAAAATGTTGGGGACATCAAAAAGTAGCGTGCATACTGCGGAAGTATATTCCACTCAAACTCTAATGGCAAAATCTCAGAGGTGCAATATCCATCTTCATCAGCTAAGACTACCTTGTTCAGATAAGGACGAAGTTTGCTGTACAACACCTGACCTTTATGGAAACGATGCTTTGTGCTTCCTGCATTGCGTTCGCCTTGGCGTACTTTTTGTAGAACAATACCGGAATTTTTTTCGATATCTTCAAGATCCAATATCCACGCAGAATCAGCGATATCAGCGGTATCAATATTAGTACAGTTACCGTAGTCGCACAGCTCTCCAAGGCAGCATACACTCCAACCGCCGGGGAGTTCTTCGAAATCCCAGTCCTCCAGCGACTCCACCAATTCTCCAGTTTTGAGATAATAAGAGTTATCCTCACCACGGAAGATGACGGATTCCTTCTTATCCCGCTTGATCTTGCCCTGCTTGATGAGTTCTTCTTTCTCTGCACGGATGCGTTCAAGCAGGACAGAAGCAGGCTCGTCATCCGGGTCTTGCGGCACAAGCTGGCCGCGAATGGCGAGATCAAGGATTTTGGATTTGGCCTTTATTACATAATCAGCCAATGCCGCTTTATCATCTTCTATAGTGGAAACGACAGACTCAGCGCTGCCAGTAGAAGACATTATTCTATCGATTTGCTGGATAGGGGGAATCGGGAGTAATACCTTTTGGAATTCATCGAAATTTACATTTTCGACGGTTGTACCTGACTTGGTATATTTGAGCAATAACTGTGTCTCCATCCCCTTTAGACATACATAGATATATTCTGCGAGCTGCGGCATATACAGTATAATAGCCTTAAGGTCCTGATTAATGGTTGCGCATTCTTTAAGAATGGCTACTGGCAATGTGTGTCGTAGAATTCCGCTACGAGTGACCAATAGCAATGTGTCTGGCTGGTACATCTGCATTTGCTCTGCGCCCAAGGTGCTTAAGCGCAGCTGCGAGGAAGTTATATATTTACTTTTCATATCTTTGGATGTTACCCAAAGAATATCCCCATCCCAATATTCCGAACGAGAAGTTGAAGGTGTTTTTCCTCCGGAAAATGAAGCAAGGTTAGATAAACGTTCCCATGCCCAACCATCTGGCAACTCAAACGGTATCTCATCCTCAATGCATTTTACGCTGTCGTCAGCGAACTTCTCATAATGCAAATTATCCTCACCGACAAAGATAACGGAATCGTTCTTAATATCCTTGGGCTTGAGCTTGCCCTCCTTGACCATCTGTTGCTTCTGCTGGCGAATACGTCCCAACAACACGGATGCAGGTTCGTCGTTCGGGTCTTGTGGCACTAACTTGCCTCGGATAGCGAGGTCAAGGATTTTTTGCCGTAATGCTTTCGTATCCATTATTCATCTACCTCGCCAATCAATTCTTCCAGAGCAGCCACGGCCTTGGCGATGTTGGTGGACTTTTCCTTGATCTGTTCCAGCAGTTCAGAGAGAGTATAGTCCTCGGTTCCGTTGTCAGACTTCATCCAGGTGATATCCAGACTGGTCTTGTCACGGGCCAAGATCTCCTCGTAGGTGAACTTACGCCATCTGCCGTTGGGATTGTCCGCGCTGTAGGTTTCAGTACGAGCAGACAGGTCACCATCCTTATAGCATTCAACGAACTCGTCAAAATGGCTTTCTTTCAGAGGGTTAGTTTTGCCGAAGGAGGGCATATCGGAGCGCAGATCATAGAACCAAATCTCACGGGTATTGCCTTTGTCCTCGCGGCCACGGGTAAAAAACAGCACATTGGTTTTGACGCCCTGAGCATAGAAAATGCCGGTGGGCAGGCGAAGAATGGTATGCAGGTTGCACTTCTCCATCAGGTCGCGGCGGATGCGCTCACCATCGCCGTCAGCAAACAGAACGTTGTCTGGCAGAACAACTGCCGCACGAGCGCCGCCGTGCTTATTCAAGCTACGGTAGATGTGCTGCAGGAAGTTCAACTGTTTGTTGCTGGTGGGGAAAGTAAAGTCGTCACGGGTAGCACGTTCTCCTCCTTTCTTGGTGCCGAAGGGCGGATTTGTCAAAACGACATCATAGCCTTTCATTTCCTTACCAAAGTTGGACAGTGTATCACCAAGATAGATGGGGCCGTTAATATCATGCAGCATAGCGTTCATTAGAGCCAGACGGTGAGTATCATGTACCAATTCGCAGCCAGAAAATGCCTGAGTACGTTGGAACTCCTGCTGATCCACAGGCAGTTCAAACAGGTCATCGGTGTGGTCCTTGACATAGCGGTCAGCAGCGATCATAAAGCCAAAAGTACCACAGGCTGGGTCGTTGCACCTCTCACCGGGCTGGGGGGCAATAAGTCGGGTCATGACATTGATGAGAACGCGGGGCGTAAAATACTGCCCGGCACCGGACTTTTTCTCATTTGCGTTCTTTTCCAAGAGGCCTTCATACAGATTGCCCAGCCCCTCCTCCTTGGCGGTGTACCAGTCAAACTGGTCGATGGTCTGGATGATCTTCTCCAGATTCTTTGGCTCGTCGATGTTGCTCTGGGCACCCTGATAGATTTCCCGGACGCGGCCAGTACAGCTCTCGCCCAAATGCTCCAGCAGTTCTTTGTAAAATTTCTTCAGTTCAACGCCCTGTTTGGCAAGGAGCTTGTCCCAACGATACTGTTCCGGGATAGCCCCTTCAGTGCCGGTTTCCTTGCACATCTTAAGAAACAGGATATAGGTCAGTTCCGTTACATACTGATGATATGTAATACCGTCATCCCGTAATACATTGCAGAGATTCCATAGTTTTGCTACGATTTCCTGATTGTTCACGCTACGCTTCCTCCATCGTCATAGAGATACTCATTGAGCTCCGTCATGATCTCACGAAGCTTCCCACCAAAACGGCGGTCAATAATCGTAAAGCCACCCGCATTCTTAAATGCGCCAACTTCAAAAATTTGTTCATCAAGAACGCTCTCTTCCAACAGAACCTTCTCGATCCGTTTGAGCCATTCTAACTGTGTCTTGTTGAATTCATGGTTCATTCTCAACTTTGCAAATGCGTGCTTTACTCTCTGCTCATGCCCTACAAGCGCAGAACCGAGAGCCTGTTGGCGGATAAAGGCAATAATATCGGCCACAATGTCCTGATTGGTCATCTCATTCCATGCGGAGTTCAACCGCTTCTCCGTGAAGTCATGGCGGTCAAGCTCCAGCTTTAGGCTCTTGAGGGCTTCCCTGGTGAGTTCGGAAGGTCTGGTACATACCGTGCGCAGAGCTGCGATGGCATTTATATTGTTGTTGATGAACTCCCTGAATGCTTCCAGATAGTCCTCTGGCTTCTGGCCTTCGCCGTAACCGCGGGTGTGGTCAATCAGCTCGTCCTCATGATTATCAATGACAACCGGGCGCTTGCGGTGGGTCCTGTCCTTGTCCAGCACGGAGAACGCCTCACGATGTCCCAGCAGTTCAGCGGTGGCCTCCTTGATTGTGCTGCTGTTAAGGTGTTCTGCAAAGACGCCCAAATCCTTGCCACCGGTAAGGTAGGCAAACTGCTCCAGTGCCTTTTTACTTACATTGCGGCGCTTGCGCTGCAGCTTGGCAACGATCAGGTCGATCTGATAGGCAAGCTGCTCATCGGTGGCTGCTACCTCCAGCCCCTTCATCAAATCTTCAAAGCTGGTGGAAGGATTGGTGACAACCGGCTTCATGTTGCTGACATCCTGCAAGGATTCGTACACACCCACGGGGTCATAAATCTCGAAATGCGTCTTACCGATGGAGGGGCACAGTCTGGTGGCACGGCCTAACATCTGCTCAAAAAGGATGCGGGATTTGATGCGACGCATAAATACCAAGGTGGTGATCTCCGGCACATCAATACCAGTGGTCAGAAGGTCAACCGTAACCACGATTTTAGGCAAAGACTCGTTCTTGAAACGCTTGATTGCTTCGGAGATTTTCTTCTTGTTGCCGCCTGCCACGCTTCCGGTGATCTTCATGACGGTATCGTTGTCAACGCCGCCCTCTGCGTAGATTTCCTTCAAAATCTTTACGATGAGGTCAGCATGGTTGTCATCAACAGCATAAATAAGGGTCTTGCCCTGACCATCCGGATTGAAGTCCCAGGCGATTTCTTCGAGGACGGTCCGGTTGAAGTTCTCCGTAATAACTTGGCGATTGAAGGTGTCAATTTCAAACTTCATATCATCTTCCAGCTCAGCGCTATTGAGAACTTCGCCGGTAACCGGGTCGTAAATAGCAAGCTGTTCGCCCTTCTGATAGTTGATACCCTCAACACGCAGTTTTGTGCGGATATTGTGTGGCGCATCATGATCTACCAGATAACCGTCAATCACGGCTTCACGGTAGGAATAGTTGAAGACAGGCTTGCCAAAGATTTCGGTTGTGTGGAGTGCCGGGGTCGCGGTCAAGGCAATCTTCACTGCATCGAAATATTCGATGACGGTGCGGTATTTGCTGATATAGTCATCCTGGTTACGGTAGAGCATTTCCGTCTCGCTCATTTCTTTGTCCAGAATGTAGCCTCTGTGCGCTTCGTCCACCACGATCAAATCATAGTCAGTAACGGAGGGCATAGTATCGTTTTCGGGATAGAGAATCCGTTTGACCAAGCTCTGTACTGTAGCGATATGTATCTTGGTTTCCTTATCGATTTCCTTTTCATCCAGACCCTTGATGTTATATATGGAATCTAAGGTCATCAATTCTTCGATTTTGACTTCCTTGAAAACATCCTCGGCCTGTTCGCCAAGCGCAGTGCGGTCCACGAGGAACAGGACACGCTTAAAACGGTCACTCTTGATAAAGCGGTAGATCATACCAAGGATAGTACGGGTCTTGCCGGTACCAGTTGCCATGGAAAGCAAAACAGTCTGTTTGCCGTCAATGACAGCCTGCTCCGCTGCTTCGATAGCGCTGATCTGATATTTGCGTAGGTTCAATCCATCCGGATCGCGCAGTAAATCAAAGGGAGTGTTCTGGAGCGCGGCATTGGCGGCGGCAATATCCTTTTCGAGTTGCTCCATCAGACCTTGGGGACTGATCCAGCCTTGCAGAGCCTTGGGGGCATTTGCTCCACTACGCAAATCCAGACACCAGATACCGGATTTGGTTTCGATTTGCTTCAGATATTTACGGCCATTGGTAGCAAAAACAAAGGGGACTTTATATGCACCCCACTGGCCGATAACGTAGTCCTTATGTTCAGCTTTAATACCCTTGGCATATTCCTTGCACTGGTGGTCAATTACAGACGGAATGTCAATAGCGGCTTTCTTTGCTTCCACGATGCCCACGAGCTTCAGTCCCACAAACAGAGCATAATCTGCATAACCGTTCTTGCCGACAGTAGAATCAGTGGGCCACTCAGCAATGGCAAGATTTCTCCCTTTCTGCGGACGGGTTCCCCTGGAGTAACGCAGATTATTGGTGTCGGCTTCCCAGTCGAATTTACGGAACTGCTCGTCAATCAGATAGCGGGTTTCAGCCTCGGAAAGATCCATGCTCTCGGATGCGGTTTCACCCTTTTCCGCACGTTCCTTGGATGTCTTGGACGATGCTGCGGTGGATACCGCATCGACCTGCTTGGAGAGTGCAACAATCTTTTCCTCCTGCTCTTTAATGATGGACTCATAGTCCGGCTGCACCACATTTTCAGGCATGACAAACGCAGGGGCAATATATCCCCAGTCGCCATATACTTCCATGAACCAAACCGCAAGGTTATAGGTCATAGAGAGCAGCGTTTTTGCATCCTCCACAGAGTCTGCACCCGCATGGACCGCATCGTTTCGCGTTTTGCGAAGTGCATACAGGATGTCGTCGATTTTCTTGGGAATCAGGCCTTCGCGCTTCAGCAGGCGAATCCGGTTGGCGTGGGTGTTGTCGATGGTCGGTTCCTTGATATGCTCAAAAGCAAAAATCTCAAGAATCAGCCGCTCACCAAACATACCCAACTTATACAGGCAGGCATTGGCATCGGAGTAGACATAGCTCTCCGCTGCCGCACCGATCTGTGCCAGCGCAGGCCAGTATCTGTTGAGAAATTCAAAGTTGGATTTCATGTGTGTCCTCCTAACTTTAGTAGTGCTTTTGATAAGTTGCTATTATCAGAAGTTGGCGGGCAAAATCAATCAAGATCCTCCGCAAAAAAGTCGCTGTCAATTCTTTTAATTTCGTATGTAGCTTCCGTGGACACCCCTAAATCATATTCAATCATCAATTTTGCCAGCGTGGTGCCATCAACAAGCACGACCTTTGTGGTGTGTTGCTTCTCTGCATATTGGCGTGCTTCTTTCGTGAACTGGGCCGTCGTAATGAACAATCCTTTGGAAGCACCTTGTCCAGCCAGCGCACCAACGAATTTCTGAATCTCTGGTCTGCCAACGGTTTTGTCACAATCCCAACGCTTCGCCTGAATATAAATCAAGCTGAAGCCAAGTTTGTCTTCACGGATGATACCATCAATGCCTTCATCACCGGTTTGCCCGATGACCGTGCCGGCATCATCCACCGAGCCACCATATCCCATTTGCGTCAACAGCTTGACGACCAGATGTTCAAAGAAAGCGGGAGGCTGCTTCATTATTTCACTCAAGAGATCATCTGCCAGGGTAGTGTTGATCTGCTGAAAGGCTTCATCCAAAATATCCTGTGGTGTTTTACTGGATACTTTTGCTGCGGGTGTCGAAGTGGTGCTTTCTTCATTATTGTTCGGAGAAATAAACTTTCGAAATGACTCAAAGCGCTGAAGATAAAGGTTATCGATTTGAGGAGGATTTTCATTGAGGACTTGTCTGCCTGCTGGCGTAATCACATAAATACCTCGTGACGGGCTTTGCACAAGGCCTGCCTTTTTTAGATATGTCCTTGTCCAGCCAATACGGTTATCAAAAAGCTGCTGCTTCCCGCTTGGCAGCATCTCAGCCCGTTCCTTTTCGGAAACCGAGAAAACCCCTGCAACCGCATCTTTTACCTCTTTTGATTTGTGCAGTTGGCCATCTGCCAAGCAATCAAGGAAGGCACGGTACATCTCATCATATTTGGGAATTGGCATCTGACACTCTCCTTACGCTTTCAGCTTATAAGTTCTGTTTCGATTTCCGCCTTCGGCTACAACAATTTCCTCCGCAGTCAGTTCAGAGAGGAGTTTCTTGGCTCGTGTACTTTTGACTCCAAGGAGCTCTGCAATATCGGCACTTCTGGCCGAAATATGATCAGTAAGGTATGCAACGATTTCTTCTTTCTGCCGCGCAGATTTTATCGTCGCTTTTTTATCGTCACTTTTTATCGCCGTTTTTTTATCGTCACTCTTGGAGAATAAGAGCGTTAATGTTGTCCGCTCCGGCTCGAGTTGCTCTGTAATATCCGGAGTTGTCCAATTTTGCTCGCGCCAGACGCGGAAGATATTCGGAATGCCGCTACCGGCACGCTCGCCAATATCAATCAGGTTGAACATTTTCAGCATCGCGCCGTTCCGCGGGTCGGATACACCGCCGCTTTTCGCCGCGTCCACTTCAATACGGAAGCTGCCAGGGTTGGACATGGTAATGCTGTCCCGCTTTTTAATAATGACCAGTCCCTGCCTGCCATAATAATCGGCATGAACCAGGCAATTTGCCAGCGCTTCGCGCAGTGCTTTATGCACATCTGTATCATCCACTCTGGTACCGCCCTCCATTTTGAAAGGCACTTTGATGTCCTGAATCAGCTTGTTGTAGACCCGGAAATAGAAGTCATACACATTACCGCTCCAATCGCCAGAGGAGGAAATGATACGGTCAGTCCAACGGGTATCAGCGTCATACTGTTCCTGATAGTCCAGAAAGTAAGCGTTGAATTCCCGCACAATATCGTATTCGTTGCCGAACATGAGAAGTCCGGCAGAAGTGGGATGCTTTTTCCCATCAGAGCCGATGCCCACGGCACACAGCTTCAGGAGGAAATCTTCATCCTCCAAGGCTTCCCATACATGGCCGGGGCGGGAGAGGCGCATCCTCTGGCGATAGCTGCGGACACTCTCCTGATTGAACACTGTCAAGTCCATCTCGTTCAGAACCAGCATATCCTGCGTCTTTACCGATGCATCGCGCACCATGGCCTGATATTCTTCCTTGGTGCAGCGGTAGTCACCCTCTCCGTTGCGGCGGTAGGTGGAGAGTGGATTGCCGTCCACATACACCGGTTTATAGGAGCGTTCCGCGCGGGGAACATTGATGACCACAATGTGGTCGCCGTCGACATCCTGCACAAATACATCTTTGGATGACAGCACATTCACGCTGGTTTTGTTGGGATTATTGGCGATGTCCCAGAACTCCTTGATAAGTCTGTCCGGATCGGGCAAATCTACCGTGTGCAGGGATTTATCCGCCCATTCTTCCACTCCCAGCAGGATAATACCGCCGTGGGTATTGGCAAAGGCGGAATAGGTTTCCCAAATGCTCCTGGGTAGCCCGCCAAGGGCTTTCTTAGCCTCAATACGGTTGTTCTCCCGGTACTGCTCGATTTTGGAAAAGTCAATCATGGTTTTCCTCCTTTACGAGCTCTATGATATCGCAGAAGTCGCAATCCAGTACGGTACAGATTTTCGTCAGAATCTCTGTACTGACATGCTGGTTCTTGCCCAGCTTGGCAAGGGCGGTCGTAGACATGCCGGTAGCCAAACGCAGATCCTTCTTTTTCATGTTTTTATCGATCAGGAGCTTCCACAGCCTGTTATAACAAATCGTCATTGTAACACCTCATCCCCAGAGTATGCACTGATACAGATTAATTTTAGCATGGAGACGCCATTTTGTCTATCAAAAATCCAGTTTTCAGATCTGTGTTTTCGATTTCAGAGAGAAGATTTCGAATCATCTGGTCACGATGAAAAAGCCACGGAAATGTTCCGCTTCGCTCCCGCGGCTATTTCATTGTTTATGCGGCTCAACCGTTGAGCCGCTGCCTATATTCTACTCCTCGTCGTCATCAGACCACGAGGAGATACCATTGGCTTTTTCAACTCCACATCGGCAAAAAGTGGTTGGTATCATAATATGATACCAACCACTTTTCGGTACAGCAGCTTTCGTAATCAAGCAGTATGCCCGCTCCCAGCAGATCCTGTTTCAGCCCATGCTCCCGATTTTGTTGCCATTCTCGTACATATCCGCAGCATACTCGCGGTGATTCGGCCCCTCGTATGGTACCCAGTCAAAGCCCGGAATATAGATCTCATCGCCGGGCTGCAGTTCTATGGTCGGCTGCGGTGCGGGAAGCTCAGTCTCCAACTGCGGTATTTCGGCCACAGATGTCGGCTCTGCCGGTGCAGGGACTGGGACGGCACCAAGTTCCTCGACCGGCTCCGGCTGTGGAGTCGCAGCCTTTTCTTTCTCTGTTGGCAAATCAGGTTCTGTTTCTAATTTGACCTCTGCGACAATCGGCTCTGGGGCGGTTACGGCAGGTATTTGGGGCGGTGCGAGTGTTTCCTCGACTACTTCGGTCTGCGGCCACACGGCGGCACAAAGGCCGAGGCAAGCGGTAAATGTTGCGGCGATGATGATAAGCTTTTTCATGTTAGCTCCTTTGGCGAAACAGTTATCAGAACTTCAGAAGATTATCCAGAATATTTGCCGCCTGCTGCAGCTCGTCCTGAGTGGCCTCGTTTGGCAAATCCTCATTTTGTGCCTTGTGGGGCAGATACGGTTCATAGTTCTGTCGGGTTATCGATGGCCGGTAATGTCCCAGCATCCGTGCCAGTTCTTTGGCTTCCATGCCGTTTCGCAGAGATAGGACGGCACAGGTGTGCCGGAGATCTGTGAATCGGATGTGGTCAAGCCCTGCTTCCTTGATGATCTCATTATGCATCCGGCGCACCATCTGCGGCGAGTATGGCCTTTGCGTAGCCGGATGCATGAACATCAGCGGACTGTTTGGATGCTTGATGTGTTCCATGATCAGGAGGTCGACCACCTCCGATGCCAAGGTTATTGTTCTCGTTTCTGAGCCATATTCGATCAGCTCCCGCCGTTCTACAGAGCGCTGCTCCGATATGGTCAGCGTCCTATCCTTTACCTTGAGGTCATTCCATTTCAGGGCGATGAGCTCACCCTGCCGTAGGCCGACCGTTAAGGCCAGCATGAACATGGGGAGATGCCCCAGCCGTTCTGCCGCATCCAGATAATCCTCCATCTCCAGCGGCGTCAGCACATCGGCATTGACCTTCTTTGGCTTGGAGTAGTGGAACGCTCTGGCGGGATTATCGCCAATCAGGCCATCCCGCATGGCTTGGTCCAGGCATTGCTGGAGCAGGCGGTGGATGTGCCGCATGGTTTCTCCTCCCAAGCCAGAGCTGCCGGGTCGATGATTGCCGAAGCGCCGCCGTTCCTCCAGAAATTCTCCGACTATCTCCGATGTCAATTCAGAGAGCGGTATATCTCCCAAGCTGGGGAGAATATGGTTCTTGAATACATAGTTGTGTGCCGCATAGGTAGTCGGCCTGCTCTGGGACTTATCGTAGGTTTCCTGCCAGTAGATGATGTATTCCCGAAGCGTCATATTCCCACCTCCATGCACTGCCGCTGCAGATCCCGAAAGGCTACCCACGGGAGCCTGGCCTGCTTGAGGATCTTCTTGTGCAGATAGTAGAACTCGTGGAGCTTATACGGTGCTCCGGTTTTGGGATTGAGGAACACATAGGGCGAGTCAGTTTCCGGTATCTGCTTCAGCAGATGCGCCGCTTTGGCGTTAAGCGTCAGCAACCGCTGGTCTTTGAGGATGTACCTGTAGCGGACATGAAAATCGGCCCACGACAAGGTGATCAGTTCACATTGCCGCAGACCGCTTGAAAGTCCTGTGTAGATGAGGGGGAGTACGCCGAGCTGCTCTGCTGCGTTCAGGTAACGCTGGAGCTGCCCCAAGCGCAGAGGGGCTGCTTTGTATTCCTCTGCCGTGGGCTCCTGGCAGAGCCGCACCGGATTGTAGGGAGTGAGCTGGTCACGCGCTGCTTCGTCCAAGCACCGCCGCAGAAGCAGATGAACGCACCAGACACTTCTGGCGTTAAGTCCCTGACTCCGTAGCGTGTCGTAGAAATCGGTGATTGTCTGCTTTGTCAGGTCAGAGAGCGCCACACTTCCGATGCTGGGGATGATGTGGCTGTAAATAAGATTGCGGTACCCGCCCTCGGTGTTGTCGTTCCATTTGTGGCGGTTGGCGATGAACCACCGGCCGCACCACCGCCCGACTGTCATGGTATTTTCTTTTTGCATATCATCGCCTCCTTTTGGCAAACGAACAATATCACAGAAAGCAGGAAATAGCTACCGGAAAGAACGGAATATTTGCAGGAAAACTATTATTCCGAATAACGCCTCTATTATTCGGAATAATATAGTTGATTTTATTCGGAGCAGCGGTTATAATATTCTTGACGAACTGCAATGGAGGTGTTCCAATATGACGATCAAAGAAGCGGCTGCCGCTTGGGGGATCACCGAACGGCGGGTCAATGCGCTTTGCAAAGCCGGACGCATTTCCGGCGCGTATAAGGAGGGCAGGCAGTGGTTTATTCCGGACAGCACGCAAAAGCCGATGGATAAGCGCGGTCACCGGAGTGCGATGGAGCCCGCAGTATCATCTGCGCGCAAGCCGTTGCCCATTGGCGTATCTGATTACCGGGACACCTGCAAAAGCTACTACTATGTAGACAAGACCTTAATGATCAAAGAGTTTCTGGACGAGCGCCCCAAAGTATCCCTATTTACCCGCCCCAGACGCTTTGGCAAGACGCTTAACATGGATATGCTCCGCACTTTCTTTGAAAAGACGACCGAGGACACTTCCGTTTACTTCAGAGATAAGAAAATCTGGTCCTGCGGAGAATCCTATCTTGCCCACCATAGAAAGTACCCTGTGATCTTCCTGTCCTTCAAGGATGTTAAATACACCTCTTGGGAAGAAACCTATCAGACGCTCCAAAAGCTGATCGCACAGGAATTCCGCCGTCACGACGAGTTGGCATCCAGCTCTGCGCTTAGTGATTACGAAAAAGAGGAATATTCCCTTCTTGCAACAGAAGCCGCTGACGAAGTGGAATATCAAATGTCCCTGCGGACACTGACGCTGCTCCTCCATAAGCACCACAATGTCGCACCTATCGTCATCATTGACGAATATGACACTCCCATTCAACAGGGCCATGTGAGCGGCTTCTACGACACGATCATCGGGTTCATGCGAAACCTGTTCTCCGGTGGTCTGAAGGATAATCCGCATCTGAGCTATGGTTTCCTGACCGGCATCCTGCGTGTTGCCAAGGAAAGTATCTTCAGCGGCCTGAACAACTTGAAGATCAACTCGATTTTAGACGAACGCTACAGTGAATATTTCGGCTTCACTTCAAGCGAAGTACATGAGATGGCGGACTACTATCATGCTTCTGATAAATATCAGGAGCTTTGCGAGTGGTATGATGGTTACCTTTTCGGCAATACCGAGATTTTTAATCCCTGGTCTGTCATTGGATACTTCAATAATAACTGCCGTCCCAAAGCATTCTGGCAGTCTACGGGAAGCAATGACATCATCCGCGAGGTGCTGGCTTCTGCAACGCCGGATATTATGGAGCGTCTGGAGCTGTTGATGAAGGGCGAATCCTTCGTTACGCACATTGACACCGGTGTCATTTATCCGCAGATTCAGAATGATCCGTCCTCTGTTTACAGCTTCCTGCTGGTGGCAGGTTATTTGAAGGCTGTGAGCTGCGGCCAGTCTTACGGCGAGGATTATATGTGCGAAGTGGCTCTGCCCAACAAAGAGATTTCTTTCGTCTACAGCAAGGAGATCCTCTCTCAGCTTGAGAATATTATTCCTCGTTCTGCTGCTATTGCTATTCAGGAAGCTATCTACAAGGCAGATATCGAATCACTGCAAAAAGCCTTGGAAAAGTTCCTGCTCCAAACAATAAGTTTCCACGATGCTGCCGACGAAACATTTTACCATGGTCTGATATTGGGTATGTGCGCTGTGATGGACAACAGCTATCGCATTACCTCCAATCGCGAAGCTGGTGATGGACGGTTTGATATTCAGCTGCTTCCTTTGAATAAGCGGCTGCCTGGCATTTTGATTGAATTAAAGGCCGGGAAAGACCGCTCTGAAACACAGCTTGAAGACCTTGCTAATGTTGCCTTGCAACAGATCAACGACCGTGCGTACAGCGTTGATCTGCAGGCAATGAATGTTACGTCAATTATAAAAATCGGCATTGCATTCTCAGGCAAAAGAACACGTATTGCTGCCGAAAGGCAAAACATCGAATAACCATCTTCACTCAGTGGGCTGGCTATCATCCAAGTCAGCCTGCTGCCTTTTTGTCATCGCGCTTATTTCATTGTTTATGCGGCGCAATTTCTGAGCTGCTCTCTGCAGCAAAAAACACCCGCTGTTGGATGTAAACCCGGTCGGAAGCACTTTTAATATACAGAATTCAATCCCACACAAATCCCAAAAGCCGAGAGCGGTGGCTGAAGCAAACAGGGCAAAAAAGTTCCAAAGAGGAACTGTTGGAGCGACAGAAAGCGCCAAAGAGGGCGCAACAGGGCTTCCTGAAGGTTCAGACATAGGTTTGGGTCCACGAGGCCGCAGGTTCGAGTCCTGTCACCTCGACCAAAATAAAAGCCGCAAATTCGTTAGAGTCTACGGCTTTTATTATTTTGAGTACACACTTTTATAGCTTTTTCGCAAATCAACTTTCAGGGAATCCACTTTTTACTATTTTGCAGTCCCACTATAAACGCTATGTAATGGTTACAGCATCCATCGTTCCAGCATCTGGATGATATTTAAGCGCGATCGTTGTTTTCCGCTGGCGAAGGAATCCATCTGTTCCGAATTGAAAACAAAGCACGTTTCAAATTTATCCTTATCCTGATCGGGAACCAGCGCACAGATTTAAATATAATCGTAGAGCGGGCAGATACTTTTTGTTATCGTTTTCTTTCTTGTGTATTTTCCCCTTGGCTGATACAATGTAGAAAAAACAGTTAAGGAGCATCCCCCAATGATTCGTGAAATTTGCAAAGACAAGACTTTTCTTGCGCAGAAAGCCGCGCCCGCCACGGCGGCGGATCTTGGCGTAGCGCAGGATCTGATGGAAACTCTGATTGCCCACAAGGATGGCTGCGTGGGTATGGCGGCAAACATGATCGGCATGAACAAGCGCATCATCGCTTTTGAGAATGACGGCGAATACATGGTCATGTTCAACCCGGTCATCGTCAAACAGTCCGGAGCCTATGAAACGGACGAAGGCTGCTTATCGCTTACCGGCACGCGGAAAACCAAGCGCCACAAAGTCATCAAAGTGCAGTGGCAGAATGAAAAATTCCAGACGCGGCTTAAAACGTTTACCGGCTGGACGGCGGAAATCATCCAGCACGAAATTGACCACTGTGAGGGAATTTTGATTTAACCTTTTTCCTGCATTTGGCTTTCGTTCAGCAGGTTCAGTGGTTTCAAACCTCTTTCCAGTGTGCCTCAATGGCAGCGCGGTTCAGCTGCTCACCGATCACGATGATCACTTCCTGCGCTTTGGCAATGGCCTTTAAGGTCATGGCGTCACGGCTGGCGTTCAGCTCCAGCCAGCCATTTCCATCCGAAGTAAAGCCCTTAATGCGCATAATGCGGCCGCAGGAGGCATCGGCAAACAGTTCATTCACCACTTCTTTCAGCCGCGGCAGGGGTAAGTGACGGTCGATAAAATAGAGCGAAGAAAACACATCGTGCTGGTCAAAGTGCATTTTTTCATAGCTAGCCTGCTTGCTGCCGCAGGCGGCAACGGCGGCCAGGTCCTGCGGGGTCAGGTCCTCCCAGTTTTTGCGCAGTACATCTGCGCCAAAGCGGCGGGCGCAGCCGTTTTGCTCCAGCGCGTGGTTCAGGTAGTTTACCGTGGAATCCATCTCGGCCGGGGTAGCCAGCTGGCTGCGGCTCAGCACCACCATGCCGGCATTGGCGGTTTCGGACGCCAGCAGATAGGCCGACTGGGGCGAAAGCTGCTGCTCCTGCTTGGCATCCACAATAGCAATCACGTTGCCCATTCGGTACCACTTATCCAGCGGTTCGTCGTGCAGGATGTCAAAAAATTCATCTACATCAAAAATACCACTCGGCTCAATAATGACCCTGTCAAAGCCCTGCATGGCCAGCGAGATCAATTTGGTGCGCATCCGGCGCTGGTGGGTATCGCAGTCGCACCCGCCGCTGATGCTTTCCATATCGCAATGGTCGCCCAAAATATCCTGCAGCAGCATAACATCCACATTGACCGCGCCAAAGTCATTTTCCAAAATGCAGACATTCCAGCCCTGCTGAACCATATAGCGGGCATAGTGCCGCATAAAAGTCGTTTTGCCGGAGCCAAGAAAGCCGGTGATCAAATCGACCTGTACCATAGTTGTTCCCCTCCTGTTGGTGGTAAATTGCTTGTGCCTGTTATTATATCACATTTTTATTCAGTTTGCTTCATCAAACCCAAATTCAAAAAGAAAAGCCGCCACACAGGTCCCTGTTCCTGTGCGGCGGTTTTTCCTTGAAAAGAAGAAAAAAGAGAAAGAGGAGTGGATGAAAAAAGTCTGCGTTGTTCCCCTGAGCATTTGGCAATGCCCCAACGGTGTTCGGGTCCCTGTTCCCTGGCACCGTTCCTTTTGGGAACAACTATAGAATACCCGATAGATGTGAACAATTCGTGATAAAAAATTCAACATTTTGCAAAAAACGCCGCGCAATTTTCCATATTTCAAAGGCTGTGGCGGTTATTCTTCCTGTGCGGGGTGTAAATTTGCCCCGCAATACGCTATAATGGGGTTAGATTGCGGCAGCAGCCGCTGCCATGCAGGAGGGAAAACACCATTGGCAAACCGAATCAATTATGAGCGCGTGATGGAAGAAACCATCGCCGCATTAGAGCGCAATGGCCAGCGCCCGCAGCTGCTGCTGCACGCCTGCTGCGCGCCCTGTTCCAGCGCCACGTTGGAACGTCTGGCCGACCATTTTGACGTTACCATTTTATATTATAACCCCAACATTGCCCCACCGGAGGAATACCACCGCCGGGAAGCCGAACTGGAACGTTTTGTGCGCGATGCCGGATACGCTGCCCGCGGCATCACGGTGGTGGAGCTGCCGTATGACCCGCAGGAGTTTTACACTGCGGTAAAAGGGCTGGAAAACGAGCCGGAGCGCGGCGAGCGCTGCACCGTGTGTTACCGCATGCGGCTGGAACGCGCCGCCCAGTACGCCAGGGCACACGGCTTTAACTGGTTCACCACCACCCTTTCCATCTCCCCGGTCAAGGACCCTGTGCGGCTGAACACCATCGGCTGCGAACTGGCCCAACAGTACGGCCTGAACTACCTGCAAAGCGAGTTCCGCAAAAAGGACGGTTACAAGCGCAGCCTTGCTTTGAGCGCAGAATACGGCCTGTACCGGCAGGATTACTGCGGCTGCATTTTCAGCAAGCAGGAACGCGGCGTTTGATTGCAAGGAGAAATGTTTCATGCCAAAACATGTTTTAGTGGCTCTGCCATTGAGCGATGCCCAGCGCAGCGCCTTGCAGGCCAGCGTGCCGGAATATGAATTTATCTTTGCCCAAACCGAAACCGTTACCCTGGCCCAGGTGCTGGAGGCAGATATCATCATGGGCAATGTGCCGGTAGAGCTGATTTGCCAAAACCACCATCTGGAATGGTTCCAATCCAACTTTGCGGGACCGGATACCTATCTGGTGCCGGGCGTGCTGCCGGAGCAGTGCCTGGTGACCAACGCCACCGGCGCTTACGGGCTGGCCATCAGCGAGTGGATGCTGGGCTTGTGGCTGGGGCTGCAGAAGGATCTGTTTTTGTACCGGGACCGCCAGACGCAGCACAAGTGGGATGCCATCACCCGCCAGGTGCGGCCGGTGGCCGGGTCCCGCGTGTTATGCGTTGGCATGGGAGATATCGGCTCTAACTTTGCCATGCGCGCCCACGCCCTTGGGGCCGAGGTTGTCGGCGTGCGGCGCAGCGTGCGCCCTGGTGCCCCCTGCCCCGATTACTGCCTGCGGGTGGTACCCCAAAGCGAACTGGACGCCGAGCTGCCGCAGGCAGACTTGGTTGCCTTGAGCCTGCCCGGCACGCCGGAAACGCTGCACATGTTTGATGCCGCCCGCCTGGCCCGCTGCAAGCAGGGGGCAATTCTGCTGAACGTGGGCCGTGGTTCCACGGTGGACTGCCTTGCCCTGGCCGATGCCGTACACAGCGGGCATTTGTTCGGTGCAGCGCTGGATGTGACTGACCCAGAGCCGCTGCCGTCAGACCACCCGCTGTGGAGCGAACCGAATGTGATCATCACGCCGCACATTTCCGGGCGGTTCAGCCTGGCCAAAACACTGGATAACATTGTAGAAATCTTTATCCATAACCTCAAGCTGTACGCTGCCGGGCAGCCGGTGGACAACCAGGTCAGCCGCACCACCCACTATGTCAGCGGCGGCAGTGGCGGCCAGCGGCTGGTGTGCGGCATGCCGTAAAGGTTCTTATTTTCAACCATTCTGCGCCAAAATATTGCATAACTCCTTTGGGTATTGTAGAATAGTGGTGTTCGCTGATTCTGCAACACACAGAGGAGTTTTTATGTTATACCAACTATTCTGGCTGTTTTTGGCCTTTTCGTTCCTGGGCTGGTGCCTGGAAGTTGCTGCCACCGCAGTGCGGCTGGGCCAGTACCGGGACCGCGGCGTGCTGCACGGGCCGCTGTGCCTGGTTTACGGCATTACCGGCTGCCTGATCACCATTGCTCTGCGGGAATTGAGCGGCGGGTGGTTCTTTCTGTTTTTGTTCAGCGCGCTGTATGCCACGGTGGTGGAATGGATTGCCGGGCATTTGCTGGAGCACTACAGCCACACCCGCTGGTGGGATTACTCTGACTGCAAATGGAACCTGGATGGGTACATCTGCCTTTCGGCTTCCGTCGTCTGGGGTGCCCTGGGCCTGGTAACCGTCAAGTGGCTGGTGCCGCTGCTGATGCGTTTGTACCAGCTGGTGCCCGCCGGGCTTGCGCATGTTCTGTTGTGGATCTTTGCCATTTTGCTGGTCATTGATCTGCTGGGCACCGCACTGACCCTGGGCGGCCTGCGCTACAAGCTGCCCAGAGTGGACGAGGTCAACAACCGCCTTGCCAACCTGACGCTGCGGATGGGGTTGTGGATTTTTGACCGCACCGAGCGCCGCATGCGCACCAAAGCCCCGCAGCTGGACCTGATACGCCCCAAGCGCACCAAAAGCACGGTGTTTGCTGCCGGGTGCAGCTTTTACAAAATCTTTTTGCTGTTTGTAATCGGCGCGTTCCTGGGCGACATCACCGAAACGATTTTCTGCCGCATTACCGCTGGGTATTGGATGAGCCGTTCCAGCCTGGTGTGGGGACCTTTCTCTATTGTTTGGGGCCTTGCCATTGCGCTGGTCACCCAGGTTTTGTACAAGTACAAAGACCGTTCGGCATTCTGGCTGTTCGGCATGGGCACCCTGTTGGGCGGTGCTTACGAGTATCTGTGCAGCGTATTTACCGAAATCGTGTTCGGCGCGGTATTCTGGGATTACAGTGCCCTGCCGTTCAACCTGGGCGGGCGTATCAATCTGCTGTACTGCTTTTTCTGGGGGCTGGCCGCTGTGGCATGGTTCAAGGTGCTGTTCCCGCCGTTGGACCGCTTGATTGAAAGCCTGCCCCGCCGCGGCGGTACCATTTTGACCTGGTGCCTGGTGGTATTTATGGCAGTCAATATGATCGTCAGCTCCGCCGCGCTGATTCGTTATGACGCCCGTTTGGAGGGCGTTGCCGCCCAGACCAGCCTGGATACCCTGCTGGACGAGCATTTCGACGATTCCTATATGCAGCGGGTCTACCCCAAGCTGGTGCACATGAATTAAATCATTTTAGTCACAGATTGCCATAGGGCAATACCGCATAATTCTAAGTGCCGATACGGCGAGCGAGGTGCGGCAGC
>ERZ773104.1466-NODE-1466-length-31177-cov-54.880278_pt1 | contig 31177 bp, 27 predicted proteins | sample MGYA00511920_ERZ773104 | MGnify/ENA primary metagenome ERZ773104 (study PRJEB29015, sample SAMEA2737857) | human gut metagenome | biome: human gut; feature: human-associated habitat; material: faeces | place: China | collected 2012 ... | reverse complement strand
CGTCTTTTCCCGCTCTGTCAATATATTATCCATATTGTCATATATGCACTTTAACTGCTCTGCTGTAAGCATCTCGCCTACATCATCTCTTGTTTCATCACCGACAACATCTATAAATGTTATATCATTGCCCTCTTTATCCGTGCCAATCGGCTCATATAAGGACAGCTCCTGCATTTTCTTCTTATCATTTCTTAACATCATCAATATTTCGTTATCTATACATTTTGCCGCATATGTCGCAAGACGGATTTTCTTATCAGGGTTAAAGGTATTAACTGCCTTTATCAGTCCTATTGTTCCTACTGATATTAAATCCTGTGTATCTTTCTCAGCACAAGCATATTTCTTAATCATATGTGCTACAAGGCGCATATTCTTCTCTACAAGTATATTCCTAGCCTCTATATCCCCATTACGGCTTCTTATTAACATCTCTTTTTCTTCCTGCTCTGACAATGGTTTCTCAAACACCTTCAAGAAAAAGCACCCCTACACATATTTCTATATTTTATGCGTAGGACACACCTTTATTGCATATCCATATAATTTATTGCATATTGCTCAAGTGTGCATCATCGGCACATAGTACCTTTTATGCAACTGGGAATTCCTATTACATAAAAATACGCCAGTATGGACTATTCATTCATACTGACGCACATAAATCTTAATATATTATTCTTCTTTTCTTCTTAAAATGTCATATCTTTCAAGTTCTACACCAAGGTCAATATAAAGCTGCTGTTTAGGATGTGGACAGCTTTCCATATCAACGCCCTTTTCGTCAGTTATCCGCTTAACTGTAACTAAAAGATTAGTTCCGTCCGGCTTCATAACTTCAATCTCCTCACCAACCGAGAACTTATTACGCTGTTCTATATTGTAAAGACCTTCTTCGTTCTTATCTCCTACAATTCCAAGATAAGTGTATTCCTTAATGTATGTGTTGCTTTCATATATCTGTGTATTTTCATCTGGCTTTCCAAAGAAGAAACCTGTTGTATACTGTCTGTAAGTACATTTGCTTATCTCTGACTTGTAAAATGGAATTCTTGACTTATAAAGTTCTGGGTCTTTTAAGAAATCATCAATTGCAAGTCTGTATGTTCTTGCAACTGTAGCTACATAAAGGGCTGTCTTCATTCTTCCCTCTATCTTAAAGCTGTCAATTCCTGCCTCTATAAGCTCTGGAATATGCTCAATCATACATAAATCTTTAGAGTTAAAGATATAAGTTCCTCTTTCATTCTCATATACAGGCATATATTCGCCTGGTCTGTTCTCCTCAACAACAGCGTACTTCCATCTGCAAGGATGTGTGCAGGCACCTCTGTTAGCGTCCCTTCCTGCCATAAAACTGCTAAGAAGACATCTTCCTGAGTATGATATACACATAGCACCATGTATGAATGTTTCTATCTCCATCTCATCAGGAATATTCTTTCTTATATTCCTAATCTCATTCAATGAAAGCTCTCTTGCTGTTACAACTCTCTTAGCACCCTGTTTCCACCAGAACTGGTATGTCATATAGTTAGTATTATTAGCCTGTGTGCTTATATGAATATCTATATCGTGAAGTTCTTCCTTAGCAATTGTGAACATTCCCGGATCAGATATAATAACTGCATCTGGCTTTATAACATCAAGCTCCTTAAAATATTCCCTTGCTCCGTCAAGGTCATAGTTATGTGCAAGTATATTAGCTGTAACATACACCTTAACATCTCTTTCGTGGGCAAATTTAATTCCTTCTACCATATCCTCTTTTGAGAAATTCTTAGCCTTAGCTCTTAAGCCAAAAGCCTCTCCACCGATATATACTGCATCAGCACCAAATATAACTGCAATCTTTAATACTTCAAGACTGCTTGCTGGTATTAAAAGTTCAAGTTCCCTGCCATTATAATAATGTCCTGCCATATTATTTTCCTCCATTTATTTTTTAACGCTCAATGTAATTCCGTCTCCAATTGGTACAATTGAAGTTATAAGATTATCATTATGTGTAAGCTCATATACATACTCTCTAATTCTTGTATGTATTGTCCTGTCCCTCCTTGTGACAACATATCTGGACTCTACAAGCTCACCCTCCTGAAGTATATTATCTGTTATAAGAAGTCCGCCCTTAGGCATAAGCCTTAATATTTCAGGCAGATAATTAATATACTGTCCCTTGGCGGCATCCATAAATATAAAATCATATGGACCTTCCAGCTCTTTTAAGACTTCCATAGCATCGCCCTCTATAAGCCTTATACAATCCTCTTTTCCTGCCCTCTTGAAATTATTGCGGGCTATAGGTATTCTTTTATCATAATTCTCTATTGTATCAATTATACAACCCTCAGGCATATTCTCACTCATAAGAATAGATGAGTAACCTACTGCCGTTCCTACTTCAAGAATCGACTGTGGCTGCTTTAATTCAAGCAGCACCTTTAGCAGATTGCCCATCTCTTTTCTAATAATCGGGACATCGTCCTCAATTGCTTCCTTTTCGATTGTATTACAGATTGGTGAATTACCTCTATCAAGAGAATTAATATAAGCTACTATTCTTTCGTTGACAATCACCTTAGTAAACCTCTCATTAATATTTATTCACTATCAGCAGTATCAGTTGTGCTGACGCCAGCTAATATCTTCATCATATCTGTTGGCTTCATACCTGTATTAAGACTGTATGTTCCCGCCTTAAACTTATCTTTATAATCAGATAACTTTACCTGAAAATAAAATATTTTCTCATCACTAATAAGACCTTTTTCATATAACTGGCTGGCTAACCTCTTAGCTGTTACACCATCAGCTATTGTCACTTCAACCACTTTGGCATTATCAACTGTGTCCACCGACTTCTCATTAAATATATTGTTACCAAATGTATAGGCTTTTGTTCCAAACATAACAACCACTACTACAGCAATTGCAATAAACAATGCATTAAGTGACAATGAAACAACCATTCTTATAGATTTATTATTCATAATCAAATATCCATTCCCGTCCGACTAAATATAGTTATGATGATTAATTATTCAAGAAATCAACATCGAATTCAATTGTCTCAACTACAGTTCTGCATATATCCTGAACCATACGGCACAGACAGACCTCAGACAGCAGATATCTGTTGACCATATCCTGTCTTCTCATATCTGCATATCTGTTATTAAGATCCTCCTGTGCGGCAAATATATCATCAACCTTACCACTATTCTGTATATCAAAATTCTGTCTTCTGAACTCATCAATACTTCTCTTTAAATTAGGGTCTTTATCTATAATAGCCTCTAGTCTTTTATATTCAATATATTCAGGGCTTTCTTTTATAGCTTTGCTTAGTTCAAGCTTTAACTGCTCAATTCTCTGCATTAATATCTCCCATTATAACTGATTACATCTGAGCTTCCATAATAATTGGAAGAATAACTGGATTTCTCTTCATCTTCTTCCACAAATATTCGCTGAGATCATCTTTGATAATGTTCTTAATCTTGCTCCAGTCAGTGATATTCTTATCAAGACATCTAAGAACAGAATCTGTAACTATAGCTCTTGCCTCATCAAGCAGTTCTTCTGCCTCTCTTACATATACAAAGCCTCGAGTTACAATATCCGGTCCTGCAACAAGCTGTCCTGTATACTTCTCAAGTGTGAGAACAACAATTATAATACCATTCTCTGCAAGATTCTGTCTGTCTCTTAATACAATATTACCTACATCACCAACACCAAGTCCATCGACAAGAATAGCTCCTGTGTGAACCTTTCCAACGATTGCAGCCTTCTCATCACTAAGTTCAATAACATCACCAGATTTGGCTATAATAACATCTTCCTTATCATATCCAAGTGACATTGCAACTTCCTTCTGTGCTATAAGGTGTCTGTATTCACCGTGTACTGGTATAGCATACTTTGGCTTAAGAAGTGAATATACAAGCTTTATCTCTTCCTGACAGGCATGTCCAGATACATGTGTATCCTGGAATATAACCTTAGCGCCCTTCATTCCAAGTTCATTGATAACTCTTGCTACAGACTTCTCATTACCAGGAATAGGTGTTGATGAGAATACAACACAGTCGCCCGGCTGGATAGATACCTTTCTATGAAGGTTAGCTGCCATTCTTGAAAGGGCTGCCATTGACTCTCCCTGACTACCTGTTGTAATAAGCACAATCTGCTCAGGTGTGTAATTCTTCATAGCCTCTGTCTCTATAAGAGTACCATCTGGAATATGAAGATATCCAAGGTCTTCAGCAACATCTATAATATTGACCATACTACGGCCTTCTACGCATACTTTTCTTCCATATGCAACTGCCGCATTAATAATCTGCTGTACTCTGTCTACATTAGAAGCAAATGTTGCAATTATAATTCTGCTGTTCTTATTATCATTAAATATCTTGTCAAATGTACTTCCTACAGTTCTCTCTGACATTGTAAAGCCCGGTCTTAAAGCATTAGTACTATCGCACATAAGTGCAAGCACGCCCTTCTTTCCAAGCTCTGCAAATCTCTGTAAATCTATTGGTTCACCATTAACTGGTGTATAATCAACCTTAAAGTCACCTGTATGGACAAGAATACCTGCTGGAGAGAATATTGCAAGTGCAGCTGCATCTGCAATACTGTGGTTAGTTCTTATAAATTCCACCCTGAAATCACCAAGAGTAACTGACTGTCCATATCGTACAACTTTTCTTTTAACTTCACGAAGCATATTATGTTCTTTTAGCTTAGACTCTATAAGTCCCATTGTAAGACGTGTAGCATATATAGGAACATTAACTTCCTTTAATACATAAGGAATTGCTCCGATGTGATCCTCGTGGCCATGTGTAATAACAAATGCTTTAACCTTATCAATATTCTCCTTAAGATAAGTAACATCTGGAATAATAAGGTCAATACCAAGCATTTCTTCTTCTGGAAAGCTTAAACCGCAATCCACAACAACAATACTGTCATCGTATTCGATGGCAGTTATGTTCATTCCAATCTGTTCAAGGCCTCCAAGTGGAATCACCTTAACAGAACCGACATTTTCTTTTTTCATTAAGCACCTCATTCTTTATTCAATTATATAAGTTCAATATCATCATCCATAAGTTCCGCAAATATTCTGCTGATTGCATCAAATTCTGTATCGTCCTCAACAAATTCATATACTGCATCTGCATCTGCTTCACTTGATGTGTCTTTTAAAATGTAACATTCCGCATCTGTATCTTCTTCATCAGAAGAATCTGTTACTAATAAATAATTAACTCCATTCGCTCTTGTCTCTTCAATAATATATAATTCAACATTCTCGTTATCATCTGTAACAAATGTGAGCTTTTCCATATTAATTATAACCACCTTTATTAATTCATTTACCTGCCTGCATTAGCCTGACAGTCAAGATAACCTTGTAATATAAACACAGCAGCAATCTGGTCAATAACTGCCTTTCTGTTCTCTCTTCTTACGCCGCTTTCCATAAGTGCCTTCTCTGCTGAAACTGTTGTAAGTCTTTCGTCCCACATAATGACTTCAAGCCCTGTTCTTCTCTCAAGATTCTTAGCAAACTCTTCACAGGCTATAGCTCTCTCACCTACAGTATTATTCATATTCTTAGGGAGTCCGACAACTATCTTCTCAACGTCATTCTCTTCAATAATAGCTTCTATTCTGGCGTATGTCTTTCTAAGCTTATTCTCTTCTTTTCTTGTGATTGTCTCAACAGGCTGTGCTGTAATGCCAAGTGCATCGCTTAACGCCACGCCCACTGTCTTTGTTCCATAATCCAATCCAATTATTCTCATAACTTAATTATAAACCCTTACCCTCTATGAAGTACTTGATAACCTCTTCTACAAGTTCATCTCTTTCTACCTTCATAATAAGGCTTCTTGCATTGTTATGACTTGTAATATATGTTGGATCTCCTGACATAATATAACCTACTATCTGGTTAACAGGGTTATATCCTTTTTCTTTTAATGCAAGATATACTTGTTCAAGTATTCCTTCTACTGATATTGTCTTTTCTGGCTGTGTTCTAAAAAATTGTGTATTATTATCTATCATATCTACCACGTCCCTTTCGTATACCTTATTATAATATAACATATCACCAAATAAAACAAGAGAAAAATCAAAAACCACCATCTGATGAATAACATAATACTATCATTCATCAAATGGTGTTTAATTTGTTATACTATATAATCTTCCACTTAATATGTCAACATTTAATTCAATGCCGATACGCTGTTTTCTGGCATAATTCCTACTGATATATTAAGATTTCCATTTCTTACCCTTAATTCGTCAATGAAATCTTTTTCTGCATCATCATTTTTTAATCTGATTTCATATGTAAGCTCATACATTGTGCCCATATTAGTTGTCTTAACTTTATTTAATCTGTTCTCAGACGTGTATTTATCAAACAGATCATCAAATACCGAATTATAGTTAAGGCTTTCTGGAATAACAATTTTAAGCTGCTTACGTCCTTCATTCCTATCTGCAAAACCGAATGCTGATATAAGTATTAAAAGCAAAAGCATAACTGCTGTAAATGCTGCTGCAAATGTTACATATCCAAGACCACAAGCAAGACCTGCTGCCATTGTAAAGAACACAATTGAAATATCCTTAGCACTTCCCGGTGCACTTCTGAATCTTACAAGTGCAAATGCTCCTGCCATCGAAAATGCTCTTGCAACATTGCTTCCCACAAGAAGAATAACGACTGATACAACCGCTGGAAGCATTAAAAGACCAATTATAAAATTCTTCTGGTAACCTTCTTTTTTGCTGATGTACATATATACAATTGCAATAATAACTCCGATTACGATTGATGCACCTAAAGATATTGCCGCCTGGCTGATATTTATTGAATTATCCGCTGTTGATGTAAATATTGATTCAAACATAATATTGCTCCTTTTAATTTATACTTTTATTATTAGATACATATTGCACTTTTTCCATACTGTCCATACTGACAGCCATATACATTACCGTATTCCTTTGCATATTCATTAGGTGCTATCTGGTTACTCAATTCCTCTGTATCTTTATCATAACCTTCAAGCACATATCTTTTATATTCTGTTCCATATTTAGAGAATGAAACAGAATATATATGCAGATCCGAAAGACATCTTGTAAACCACATCGGTACTGCACCGCTTATTTTAATCTCCATAAGATACAATCTGTCAGGAATAAGCTTATTGCCATAGCTTCCGCTCTCAAGCCTTACATCGCCTCTCCTTGTTGTTATATTAGTATCAAATGTAACTCTGAAATCACCATCATTTTTTTCAAAATAAGCATACCTGTCATATGAAAGATATACCTTTGGCTTTAATGTATACATTTTCTTAAAATAATCAATCTCTTTAAGCACCTGTGTGTTAATACATTGTGTGTCACTCTCAGGATACACATCACTTTCCATATACTTATATGCGTCTTTTAGTACAATTGATGTTCTGCGTTTATTAACAATGCCATTATATTTCTTCTTAATCTCAAGAAATACCCTGTCTTCTCCACAAGGAGTACCATAGCTTCTCATTCTGAGTTTCTCCTTGTATACAGGCTTCTCAATTGAACTTCTTATAAGCCTGTTGTCATCAGTATCATAATAAATGTTACATATACTATAAAATTGTCCATTAAGATTATATTTATCCGGCTCCATATAATCATTTATTCGTTCAAGCAGCCTTCTGAAAGTGTGTTCATCAAGTATATATTTTTTCTCATATCTGTTAAATACTTCAATTGCCATACACTGGTCTCCAATCTTTCCTGCACATCTTAATATCCTCTGCAAGTTACTTCACAACGCGTTTTCCTGTGAACAATTGTATATTACTTGGAAATTGTGACCAAATGATGTAAAAAATAAGTAAAAAATGTGATATTGCTGTGTATTCTGGCATTCGCAATCTTAATATCCCAACGACTTAATTCTTTATGACTATATGAAATCACTCTGTCTTCTAAATATATCCATACAACTATATAAAGGAACAAAAAAATCCGGCAGTACACTGCTTAAACGCAACATACTGCCGGAGTATTTATAAGTATTAATCTTAATTCAACTGCTCACTAACTGGTCTATTCTGCCAATTAATATATACATTCTAGTAACCTACCGCTGGTGCGAAGGTTTCCTTAACTGCACAATACTTGTCAGCAAGGCATACAAGCCAGGCTTCCCTGCACATAGGTGGAACTATCGTAAGAGGAAACATATGTCTTGAGATTATATTTCTTTCTATATCGCCAAGATTATATTCCTTCTCTGCATTCCTTAGTGCTGTTGCAGGATGTGTAAAGCCGTGGAAATGATGTCCCATTCTCTTTATGTGCCAGTCATATAAGAAATAATCGTGTAAAAGTGCTCCTCTTATAAGTGCTTTCTCATTCACCTTTAAATGAAAGAATTCTGCAAGCTTAAGACTTGCTCCTGCCACACCTACACTATGCTCATATACTGTTGTTAAACCGTGCTGTATAGCATTCTTCTCGTGTGCAAGATTGCCTTCCTGCTCTAATTCAGAAAGCACAAAATTAAAAAGCTGCTGTCTTTCTTCTGATAACTTCAATTCATTCTCCATTCTGATACTCAGCCATTAATCTTCATATCATATTAATATCCCACATACAATAAGTTACTTTATATGAACAGGAAATTCAAGTTAGTCTATATGAACCTTTCATCCCATCCGGCAACATTATAGCACACATATATTCATATAACAATATATTATTACACAATATTTATACAACAATATTTATATAATATGTACGTCCATCTGGTTAAATGGAATTTCTATGCCGTTCTTATCAAATTCCGACTTGTATTCTTCAAGAAGTGCAAATCTTGTATCCCAGTAATCTTCTGTCTTTACCCACGCTCTTGTCTCAAGTGTCACACAACTTTCATCAAGGCTCTTTACTATAACCTTCACTTCCTTATCCTTAAGGATTGAATTATCAGCTGCAAGAATATCACTTAATATATTCTTGGCAAGCTTTAAATCAGATGAGTAGCCTATAGACATCTCGATATCAAGACGTCTGTTATCTTCAGCACCCACATTTACAATATTAGAATTAGATAATGCACCATTAGGAAGCATTACCACCTTGTTATCAACTGTTGTGAGCTTAGTGTAAAGAAGCTCTATAGTTCTAACAGTTCCCTCAAGATTACCAACTACTATATAGTCACCAACCTTAAATGGCTTAAATATAAGTATAAGCACTCCGCCTGCAAAGTTAGAAAGCGAACCCTGTAATGACATACCTATTGCAAGAGCTGCTGAACCAAATACAGTTACAAGTGAAGTTGTCTGTATTCCAAGTTCATCAATAACCATAAGTATAAGCACTGAATAAAGTGCAAATCTTATTATTGACATTGTAAAATTAACAACACCTGGGTCTAAGCTTCCTTTATCAAATACTTTCTTTAAGAATTTCATACAAAGTGCTATTACTTTCTTACCAACAAACCATATGATAATAGCGAATAAAATCTTCCATATTCCAGTAAGTCCCCAGTGTGTAATCTGTTCAACTATACTTGTTATCTGCTCCATAACACATATGCGTATATCGTAAACACCTTATCTTTCATATTTACTAATATACTTTCTCCTTCCTTTATAATATTGCTGGTTCTCATACTATCCAGTTTTTTAATTTCCAATGTCAGGATTATATGTCTGTCCTGTCCCCATATGTTCCAGTTTATTTTTTAAGCTGACTTAACCTAAGCTTCATTTCCTCGTCTATTCTTTCGCTTTCCTTAACTGCTTCTAAAGCTTTCTTCTCAGCTTCCTTTCTTGCATTCTGTGCAAGCCTTAAGCTTTCCTTGGCTTCCTTCTCAGCATTTGCCGCCCTCACAGCCTCTTCTTCCGCCTTATCAGCAAGTTCTCTTGCTAAATCAACTCTTTTTTCTGCTTCAACCTTAGCCGCCTTAGCTTCATTTTTAATCTGGATTTCTTTAATCTCAATATCAGTATATGGTTCATACTTATATACAACCATTGCTGATGCTGGTATATCAACAAACATCTTATACCTATCATTGCTGTCAGCTTCAACCGCTGACTTCACAACAACAGCTTCCACCTTGCCATCACCGCCATATTCCTCATTGTCACTGTTAAATACAAGCTTGTACTTTCCAGCCTTAGGTACATTTAACTCATAAGCCTTTCTTTCAACCGGAGTGAAATTAACTGCCACTATGTCCATATCATTATCTGACGAATATCTTGCATATGAATAAACTGTTAATTCTGCATTATAATTATCAACCCACTCAAAACCATCTGATGAGCTGTCTGCCTCATACATTGAATTATCTGTTGTATACAATGTGTTGAGTGCCTTTATATATGCTTTCATCTGCTTATACGCCGGTTCTTCAAGCCTGCTTAAAATCTGCATTTTATCATCATCTACAGACACTAATGCACCTGTATCATTGCCATAAGACACACATACTGGTCCTGGGTAAGTATATATATATCCTAATACTGCCCTTATATCAGAAAGTCTCTGCTTATCGTCATTGCCAGATACCATTGCATATAAAGTATCATCTTTTAATGCCTCGTAAGTAAGGTTGGTAATAAAATGTTCCTTATAATGATATAACATTTCATAAGTAACCCTGTTATACATTCCCTTTCTAAACAATGGATCCTGCTTTACAAACTCAAAGAATTCCTCATTAAAGCCATCATTTAACTTATAATCAAAACCAAGACTGTCCTCATTATCATTATTTCGTGTAACGTCTGACCACAAGCTCTTTTCATCTGCTATAGTTATCACGCCGTCATTTCTCTTATGGACATATTCATTCATCTGCTTTATGAATTCTATGGCATCAAGATTTTCATTGCCGCCATACATATTAGGCGTCCATTCGCCAGGATTCTTGCCATAATCAAGATATAACATCGTTGCTGTGTCTGTAATCTTAATTCCGTCTATATTATATTCATCAAGCCACATAGCTATAGCTGATATAAGGAAACTTCTTACCTCACCCTTCTCATAGGCAAATGTTGTTATATTCATCTGAGGCTTTTCAATTATCCTTGGCTTAAGATAACCATAACAGTCACCACCATCATAATTAACTATACTTCTTATATCAATGCCAAAATAAGCTACATTAAAATCAATAATTACACCTATTCCGTTATTATGAAGTTCCTTAATCATATGCTTGAAATCTGTAGCTGTTCCATACTGTGATGATGGTGCATAATAACCTGATGCACCATAACAATAACCTGTCTTTTCAAAAATACTGTCACTGCCCTTTATAAGAACATAAGTATATCCTGTATCTTTAACATACTCTGTAATATATCTGGCTATATCCATATAATTAACCTTAGCCTTATTCACAGGAATATTATCATAAGCAATCTCAAGTATAGACAAAGGCTTATTAACACCCTTTATCTGTTTTCTTTGCTTTACCCATTTAACATTATCTTGTACAGCCTGCGGCTCACCTGTTACAGAGTGTGCATCTGCGTACTGTGTAATCTGTCTGGCATACGGATCAAGCTTTAATACAGTATTAGTACCTTTGAACTTTATCTCATACATATATTCCTGTCCAGCTTCAAGTTGTGGAATGAATATTTCATATATACCATTGTCGGTAATACGCTCCATCTGGTATATCCTTCCATCCCAGCTATTAAATTCGCCTACAACACTTACTCGTAACGCATTAGGTGCCCATGTTCTAAAAAGCACACCTGAAATGCCGTCTTTTTCGCACACCTTATTACCAAGAAGGTTATATGCATTGTATTCAGTTCCTGCTGCGAACTTGTTAAATATAACTTCTGACTTATCAAATCTGCCAAATGAATATGGGTCACGTAATCTTGTAATATGCCCATTCTTATCTTCAATATTAAGAACATATTTAACATTTTTCTTAATCGGTATTAATGCCGCAAAAAATCCAGCATCATCAACTTTTTCAAGTTGTATGGCTCTTTTTCTTTCACTTACTGATACACTTACAGATACAGCATCCGGTCTGAACACCTGTATAAGATACCCCTCTTTTACAAGGTGGCCGCCTAATATACTGCAAGGCTGACTGCTTTCCGAATACACAATTTCTTCAATCGCAGGCCAATCCATAAGCTTATATAACTTATTATCCATACCCTTCTCCATTTCTATGGCTGTTTCTTATGCCATACGGTTCATCCACTGTTCAAACAACTTAGTCCATTCATATACTTCCGGCTGATAATGTTTGCCACCCTTTGTAGCAGTTTCTTTAGTTCCAAGTCCCAATCCATGACAGCCATCTGGAAATACGTGATATTCAAACTTAACATTATTCTTTCTTAATGCTTCTACAAACAAAAGTGAATTCTCTAATGGAACAGAATTATCATCAAATGTATGCCATACAAAGCTTTCCGGTGTATCTTTAGACACCTTATTCTCTAATGATATATCATCTATATATTTATCATAGTTTTCACCAAGCAGCTTTACAAACGAACCCCTATGTGAATTTTCCCCAGCTGTTATTACAGGATAACCTAAAAGAAGTCCATCTGGTCTTACATATTCCTTATCACATCCCAGATATTTTTTTGCAAATGATGCAACCATATCACCACTCCACATAGTACCAAGACATGCCGCAAGATGTCCTCCAGCTGAGAAGCCTGCAAGTATAATTCTGTCAGGATTAACATCCCATTCCTTAGCGTGATCCCTTACCCACTTAACTGTATAAGCCGCTTCATATACCTGTGTCGGATATACATATGGTGCAAGGCTGTATCTTAATACTACCGCATTATACCCAAGATCCAGCATTTTAATAGCCATAGACTCGCCTTCTCTTGGTGAATGATGGTCATATCCACCACCTGGACATATTATAACAAGTGGTCTGTTAAATGGGTCCTGATAATCCGGGTACATTTCTTTAATATATGTTGTTATTGTTGCTTTTTTATCCGGTGTCTTTAACCCAAGTTCCTCATATGGAAGTTCAATATCGTATACTTTATGTAACATAATAATCCTCTTTTCCATTCTATATTCTTTACATCTATTTTGAACCATATACTTATTCTTCAATCTTATGTATAAACAATCCACTTCTTAACTTTGGCTCAAACCATGTAGACTTTGGTGGCATAAGCCTGCCCGCATCGGCTACTGCAAAAAGCTCTGCTATGGAAGTTGGATACATTGAAAATGCCAGCACGCAATCAGTATGACATCTTTTCTCAAGCTCCAAAAGTCCTCTTATTCCGCCAACAAAATCAATTCTCTTGTCCGTCTTAGGGTCATGTATACCAAGTACAGGCTCTAACAGGTTATTCTGAAGTATTGCAACATCAAGCCCATCTACAGGATCATCTGATAATATATCCTTCTTAGCCTTAAGCTTATACCACTTCTCATCAAGATACATTCCAAATTCCGCCTTATAAGCCGGTTCTACTGCTGCAGCACTTTCTTCTATTTCAAACTTTTCTTCTATCTTCTTAATAAATTCTTCTTTACTGTAGCCATTAAGGTCTTTTACAACTCTGTTATAAGGCATTATCATAAGTTCTTCATCTGGGAAAAGAACTGAAAGGAAATAATTAAATTCCTCCTCACCTGTATAATCAGGGTGTTCTTCCCTTCTCTTTAAACCGACCTTAACTGCTGATGCCGCCCTGTGATGTCCATCTGCTATGTAAATATCATCTATTCCTGCAAATGCTTTCTCAATATTTTCTACTGACTGTGCATTTGAAATCTTATACACCTGATGTCTTATACCGTCTGGTGAGGTAAAACTGTAGAGTGGCTTTGTTTCCTTGGCTTTGACTACTTCATTTCTTATAACCTCATCAGCCCTGTAAGCAAGGAATATAGGTCCTGTCTGTGCAGAACATCTGTCAACGTGGTTAATTCTGTCCTGTTCCTTATCAGCCCTTGTATTCTCGTGCTTTTTAATAATATTGTTATTATAATCATCTATGGAAGCACAGGCAGCTATTCCTGTCTGTGTTCTGCCATTCATTGTAAGCTCATACACATAATATGCCTTATCTGTATCAGTAATAAATGTACCATCTGCAATTCTGCTATCCAAAAGCTCCCTTGCCTTGTCATACACACAGTCTGCATATGTATCTACACTGCTGTCAAACTGTGTCTCAGCCCTGTCTATCGCAAGAAATGACAATGGCTCACGTTCTACTTCCTTTAACGCTTCCTCTCTGTTGTATACATCATAAGGAAGTGCCGCCACTCTGTCTGCAACCTTTTCATCCGGTCTTATACACTCAAATGCTTTAATAACTGCCATACTGCCTCCAATCTGCCCTGCATAACAGGGCTTTATCTTATTTTATACTTAATTATCTTATTCATACTAACATTGTATATCAATAATTCGTATAACATATTATACAAATACACAGGTAGTGTCACTTTACCTAATGGCTGATATGTAATAATTCGTGTGCCTTGTGTGATAATGGCTCACCAAAATAATCTTTGTAGCACTGCATTACTGATGGATTTTCGTGTGAAAATCTGAGATTATTCACTTTATCAAGTCCATAAAGCACCTTGCTTCTATTGACTACTTTGTTATCATCATCTTTAATAGGCTGTCCACCACCATTAATACATCCACCAGGACAAGCCATAACTTCAACAAAGTCATAATGTGCCTTGCCTGTTGCAATAGCTTCCATAAGCTTTCTTGCATTAGAAAGACTGCTTGCAACCGCAACCTTAAGTATATTGCCATTAATTGTAAACTTAGCTTCCTTCCAGCCGTCAAGACCTCTTACACACTGGAAAGCATCAGGTTCTGGATTAGTCTTATTAACAAGGTAATAAGCACTTCTAAGTGCAGCTTCCATAACTCCGCCTGTAGCACCAAATATAACACCTGCTCCGCTTCCTACACCTAATGGGTCGTCAAATTCTTCTTCCTCAAGTTCCTGAACCTTTATAAAGAAAGACTTTAACATACGTTCCACTTCTCTTGTAGTAAGAACCGCATCAACATCTTTACCATTATCCCATGTACATTCATCTTTCTTGGCAATACAAGGCATAAGTGATACACAGAATATTCTTTCAGGCTCTACGCCCAGCTTTTCTGCATAATATGACTTAGTCACCGCTCCAAACATCTGCTGTGGTGACTTTGCTGTTGAAAGCCTGTCCGCATACTGAGGATATTCCTTCTTTATAAAGTTGACCCAGCCCGGACAACAAGATGTAAACATAGGAAGACCTGACTCCTTAATCTCTGGAAGTCTTTCAAGAAGTTCGCTTCCCTCCTCCATAATAGTAAGATCTGCTGAAAATGTTGTATCAAATATGTAATCAAAGCCAATCCTTCTAAGTCCTGCAACAAGTCTTTTGGCTGTTGCGAAATCTTTAGAAAGTCCAAAGCCTTCACCCCACGCTGTTCTTACAGCTGGGGCTATCTGAACGACTGTTATAATATTCTCATCTTCAACTGCATCAAGAACACGGCCTACATCATCTCTTTCCCTTAATGCACCTACTGGACAGTTCACAACGCACTGTCCACAAAGAGTACAGTTAGTCTCCTGAATAAGTCTGTTCTTAGCCACATTCACAGTTGTTCTTGAACCTGTATTAACTACGTCCCATACGTGCATACCCTGAACATTATCACATATCTGCACACAACGCATACATTTAATACATTTGTTATTCTCTCTTATAAGTGGAAATGTCTTATCCCATTTATTCTTTTCAAGAATAGAGTCATAAGGCATCTCAGATATATTAAGTTCATTGGCAAGTGACTGTAATGTACAGTTACCGCTTCTTACACAGGAAGCACATTCATAATCGTGCTGTGAAAGTATAAACTTAACATTAGTCTTTCTTGTTGTACGTACCTTTCTTGTGTTAGTACGGATAACCATACCTTCCTGAACAACATTATTGCACGCCGTAACACATCTGTCCTGTCCCTCAACCTCAACAACGCACACACGGCACGCACCTATTTCATTAACTTCCTTAAGATAGCAGAGTGTAGGTATCTCAACGCCTACTTTTCTTGCAGCTTCAAGGATAGTTGTACCATCTTCTACTGATATAGCTATACCATTAATTGTTGCATTTACCATTGTTCTTCTCTGCCTCCTCTGAATGCTCCAAATCCAAAATGGTCACATCTTAGACAGCGTCCAGCCTCCTGACACGCTTCCTCACAAGAAAATCCATATTCGATTGGCTCAAAATCATTCTTTCTTTCTGCCGCATCTCTTAACGCAACCTCAACTCTTCCACAGGCAACCTTATCTTCATTGCTTGCATACGGAATTTCAACATCACATGTAATCTCGTGGTTAAATCCTAAATATTCATCTATATTAGCCGCCGCAACTTTACCTGCCGCAATAGCCTTAATAACTGTCGCTGGTCCAGTTACACAGTCACCACCTGCAAAGACACCCTCAGACATTTCTCCGTCCTGTGGTGTAATATTACCTGTATTAAGTGCTGATATAACACCTCTCTGAACCTTAATACCGTGTTCCTCGAAGCTCTTAGTCTCTATACCTTGTCCGATAGCAACAACTATAAGGTCACTTTCTAATAAAACCTCATCTTTAGCCGCTGCCTTAGGAGCTGGTCGTCCGTGTGAAACCCTTGATATCATCTGTGGCTTTACAATAAGTCCTATAGCATTACCTTCTTCGTCCTGCTTAATACGCACTGGTGACATAAGTTCAAGAACATCACAGCCTTCCGCCTCTGCACCCTCAACTTCTTCTTCAAGGGCAGTCATATCTGCTTTACGTCTTCTGTATACAATGCTTACCTTGCTCGCACCAAGTCTTATTGAAGAACGTGCAACGTCCATTGCCACGTTACCACCACCGATAACGATAACCTTCTTGCCTGTATAATCTGGCATATCTCCATCACCGATAGCACGAAGCATCTCTACAGCAGATGTAATGCCGCTCTTGGCATCCTCGCCTTCTATACCAATCTTTTTATCAGCGTGTGCTCCAATTGATATGTATGTAGCATCGTATTCTTTGGTTATATCATCAAATGATATATCCTTTCCTACGCTTATATTCTTCTTAACTTCTATTCCTGTTGAAAGTATTGAGTCAATTTCCTCGTCAAGCTTCTTTCTTGGAAATCTATAATTAGGAATACCATATCTTAACATTCCGCCAAGCTGCTTTCTCTGCTCAAATATAATAACCTTATGTCCCATAAGTGCAAGATAATAAGCCGCACTAAGACCACCCGGTCCGCCACCGATAATAGCAACCTTCTTGCCTGTCGGTGCTTCACATTCTGGAACCGGAACAATACCTGAATTATCAACAGCCATTTTCTTAAGTCCACGGATATTAACAGGTGCATCTATAATTGTTCTTTTACATCTGTTCTCACAAGGGTGCTCACATATATAAGCACAGGTTGTTGGCATTGGGTTATCCCTTCTTATAAGTCTTACCGCATCAGCATATCTTCCCTGCTGTACAAGTGCTATGTAACCTGGAATATCAACACCTGCAGGACATGACTTAACACAAGCAACCGGCTGGTTACTGTTGCATGAACAGAAACCATTATGTATATGTGATTCAAAATCATCTATACAGCCATCAACTGACTTTAATGCAAGCTTTGCAGCTTCATATCCTATTGCACAGTCTGCTGAATAATATATACCTTCTGCTGTAAGCTTAATATTCTCTACTGTCTCCTCATTTGCCTCACCATCAAGAACATTATCAAAAAGTCTTGCAAGCTGTCTTAATCCTACACGGCAGGGAACACATTTACCACACGACTGTGCAAGACACATTTTTATAAATGACCTTGTAAGGTCAACCGGACAAAGCCCAGGAGGACTGGCTACAATTCGTCTTTCAAGATCCTGATACAAAGACTCCATTGTAACCTGAGCCTTATCTTTAGTTAATATCGTTAATCTACTCACTAATAAATAGACCTCGCTTTCTATAATAATATTACCGCTTTCAATCTGCAATCCGACATCAATATACCTCTTAATATCAATATATAATCTGATATCATCATTGCAGCTTTCTTCTATATCCAAACTATTATAGTGTAACATTACCATTAATAATTGACAACAAAGGTTATTTCTTTAACAAACTAACACAAATACCATATTTTACATACAATTCTTAATACAATGTGCTGTCCTGCAAACTTTTACAACTAAACACCTTATTATCCATATAATACACGATATCACTATAAATACACCATACAATTAACTTAATCTAATATTATACCGCCACACGCTATTATGCAAGCAGAAACGATTTCGGCATTTCACACTACTATGCAGGAAAAACATCAAGCCTTGTCACAATTCAGGAAAAATTGTAATCTAACTCGAAAATTCTGACTAACAAGAAAGGACAGCCGACTTCCTCGACTGTCCCTTATGGATAACTATTTTATTATTGTTGTATATCGTCCTATAATTCAATATCGCTAAGTCAGTTCTTTAGAATTTTCTTTTATTACCTTTTAAATTTATATTTTCCTTTTCCATAACCAGATACTGGTTGAATAATATCTGCCTGAACCAGATTTGAAAGAAACTTAGAAGCACCTGAACCTTTCAGCTCAAGAAGTCCCATAACTGTACTTCTACCAAACACTTCATCAAAGCCATACTTCTCAAAAAGTCTGTAAATATATTCTGTCGTTTTTACAGAAAATTTACCTATTTTTCCTGAGAGCAGACTTTCAATGTCCACTTTTTCATTCTCAATATCCACTTTTTTGCTTTCAATATCCACTTCTTTATCTCCAATGTCCACTTTTTCATTATTCAAAAGTCCACTTATATGAAGATTTCTATTATGGAGTTCATTTTTCTCATTCAAAAGCAGATTTCTTAAGAACGCTTCAAGATACTCTGTTGTTTCGTGAATACCTTTTTGAAGATTTGTATAATTAGCACGGACAAGAGCATTTCTGAAATACCACGCATTTTCCGCAAAAATATCATTCGTTACAGAAAAACCAAGTGTCCTCAAATACTTAATAAAAAACACTGCCGTTGTTCTTGTATTGCCTTCACCAAAAATATGAATTTGCCATAACCTTGAAATAAATACCGCAAGATGATGAATAATCTCATCCATCGAAAGACCCTTATAACTAAAATCTTTCTCCTGCGAGAAGTCATACTCAAGCGTTGCTCTCAGTTCAGAGGCACTACCATACATAACCGTTGCCCCGTCAAGTACCCATTCATTCTTTGTAATATTGTAATCTCTAATCTTTCCAGCATATTTGTAAATTCCCTGAAAGAGTTTACGATGTATAGCGATATACTCATTCGGAGAAAATGTAAAAGCTATTTCAGAAAGAATTTCCGCAATACGTGAAGAAACCTTATCCGCTTCTTCAGTACGCTCATCATCTGATAAATGAACTGGTCTTTCTTTATAGTAGCTGTCAATAAGACTTTGAGCCTCTTTCATTGTAATTTTGCCTTCAATATTCTGAATAGCAGTATCAACCAGATATTTAGAGGGTTTAAGTCCATCCACTGCCTGTAGTCCGATTGCCGTACTCCAGACATAGCCCTTATGTGCTTTATCCGGTTCAGACTCTCTCAAATATTCTTTAAATGGGTCTTTTTCCATATCCACTACCTCGCTTCATAGTTTTTACCATAATTTTTATATATCACTCATCAATAGTATTTGTCTGCTATTTCTTTTTAGACCTTCTTTATCGGGTGTCTTATTACCGTTTTGCATTTTTCTGGTGCAGTTTTTCTTGGGTCTGATAAATAAATTTCGTGATGAAGCCGTTCATCAGTAAAATCATTTACATAGCCATTTTCTTCAAGATATTTATCCATTAGTGCCACTGTTTCTGGCTCATCATCAAAAGCACCTATATGCATTATCTGTACGCACAAGCCTTCGTCAATGCTTAGGAACTCAGCAACATAGCAGTCAATCTTTTTCTTTTTTGAAGCAGTTTGCACCGCCCAGTCAAAATCTTTCTTTGTAATAAAATCCGGCAGACGAATAATTGAAATCCAGTTGAAAGCTGATTTATCAGTATAATCTACACCCTCAACATTATCCTGCCACCAAAAGCCCTCAAGTGGCGGTACAACATATTCAAAAAAGCCTTCTATTTTATAATCTGTCTTATAGCTCATTTTTAGAGTATAGGCAACCGCATATAAAACGCTAATCGCAGCTTTATATTCCCCGCCTTCTTCATTCGGATTGCCTTTACCTCTTACGGCTATATAATTTGCCTTTGGAATTGTCACAATCTGCGGCTTGTTCTTTGGCATATAGAACTCTTTGTATTCTTTCTTAAAATCGAATGCCATTCGTCATTTTCTCCATAATCAGTTTGCATATTTTTTAAAATTTTCTGCCTGTTCAAGAACTTCCTTGTAAACATCATCAATGGTTACTGGCGGATAGCCGAACTCATCAAGCAGCAATATCAAATCCACTTGCAAGTTTGCCTTAATATCATCACGGGCAGACCAATCTGTATAGCGTGACTTATCATCGACAATCAGCTTTATCCTCTTGGATAATTCAATCATTTTATCGTCCGGATATTCAAACTCAAACTTCCTGGAAACTGCTTTCAAAATATCATAGAAAGCTTTTTCCTCATAATCTATTCCCATATTCTTAAACGAGTTCTTTTCTGTTTTCAGTTCAGACAACAACTGTGCAAGCTGCTCCGCAACATCATCAAGAACTTCGTTGGCATACGCTTCATCACGGCGACGATTGTTATACTCCTCAACAACTTTTTTGAGTCTGTCTGCAAATTCCACACCCATAATTTTATTGACTTTCTTAAACTCGTCAATTGCCTGAGAAAGAAGTCTTTGAAGTATCTTGATTTTCGTATTCGGCAACTGAATTGCATTTATTTTATCCATATACTCATCGCTGAAAATATCAACTGATATATGCTTTCCAGTTTCAAATAATTCCTCAATGCCATCAGACTGAATTGCACCCTCAAGCATTTTGCGGACACGAGCGTTCATCTGCTCAATATCCGGCGCATTGCCTTTTGTCAACTTGAAAAGGATAGAACGGACAGCACAATAAAAATGGATATAATCCTTATCTTCATCAGAGAATTTCTCACTTGAACTACAAAGGTTAAATGCCTGTTTCATTCTCTTGACTGCTGCCATAAATCTTCTTTCCAGTTCTTCAGACAACTGCACATACTCAACCGCACGGTTCAGGCAGGCAAGCTGTTCGGTAGGTGAACCGTTAAAGAAATCACTGCTGTTAAAGTTATGGAACATCTGACCAAGAACTTCTAACTGGTCTTTTACAATCGTAATGGACTGCTCCACACCTTCAAATTCTTCGCTCTCAAAATTTGTATATTTCTTGAGGGCGGTATTCATATTTTTCTTGATACCTATGTAGTCAACAATCAAGCCTTTATCTTTGCCCTCGCATACACGATTTACACGGGAAATCGTCTGAATAAGGGTGTGCTGCTGAATAGGCTTATCAATATAAATCGTATCAAGCTCCGGCACATCAAAACCAGTCAGCCACATATCTACAACAATGGCAATCTTAAAGTTTGACTTCGGATTTTTGAACTGACGGTCAAATTCTTTCCTATCCTCTTTTGTTCCGAGCATATCAAAGAGGTCTTTTTCATCATCTTTATTACGAGTCATAACCAATTTGATTTTTTCCATTGGTTTCAACTCTTTTTTATCTTTTTCACTCAGAACAACACCGTCATCACAAATCTTCTTTTCTGTCCATTCCGGTCTGAGTTCCTTTACTATCTTATAGAAATCGTATGCTATATTTCGGTTGGAACATACAAACATTGCTTTGCCTGCTACGGTTGCACCTTCTGCCACACGGGTTTCATAATGTTTAATAAAGTCCTCCGCAACAGCACGAAGTCTATCAGGGTCGCCAATAATAACTTCCATTTTGGCAACTGCCTTCTGACTTTCTTCTACTTGATGTTCATTTGCTCCCTCAAGCTCACACTGTGCATAGTATTCTTCAATCTGTCTTACCTTGTCCTGATTAAGCATAACCTTAGCTGCACGACCATCGTAAACAAGATTAACTGTAATACCGTCCTTAACAGCTTCCGTCATTGTATATGCGTCTACAACACCGCCAAAGACTTCGATTGTTCCATCAACCGGAGTTCCGGTAAATCCAACATAAGTTGCATTTGGTAAAGAGTCGTGCAGATACTTGGCAAAGCCATAGGTTCTCTGAACACCTGACTCTGTAATCTTAACCTTTTGGTCGAGATTGATTTGGCTTCTATGTGCTTCATCAGAAATACAAATAACATTTGTTCTGTCTGTAAGAAGCTGCAAATCCTCTGTAAATTTCTGAATGGTAGTCAGATAAACACCGCCACTCTCTCGTCCCTGAAGTTCCTCACGAAGTTTCTCACGGGACTCAATGCTTACAACAGTTTCATCTCCGATATATTTTTTTGAACCGACAAACTGCTTTGAAAGCTGGTCGTCAAGGTCTGTTCTGTCTGTGATAATGAGAATAGTCGGGGAAGAAAAGTATTTGCTTTTCATCAGCATACGGGTAAGGAAAAGCATCGTATAACTCTTTCCGCACCCTGTCGCTCCGAAGTATGTACCACCTTTACCATCTCCTTCAGGGCGAAGATGAGCCTTGATATTCTCATACAATTTATTTGCTGCAAAGAACTGCGGATAACGGCACACTATCTTCAAATCCTTATCTAAGTTATCCGGAAAATAAATAAAATCTTTGATAACTTCAAGTAAGCGGTCTTTTCGGAAAAGTCCTTTTATCATTGTTACAAGAGAATTGATACCGTCCAGTTCTTTATCGTCTGAGTTTATCTTCCTCCACGCATAGAAGAAATCATACGGGCTGAAGAAAGAACCGTATTTATTATTTGCTCCGTCACTGATAACAACAAACGCATTGTATTTAAAAATCTCCGGAATATCTCTACGGTAACGGATTGTAAGCTGCTTATATGCGTCCATTATGGTCGTATTCTCTTGTACCGCACTCTTAAATTCAAGAACAACAACAGGAATACCATTTACAAACACAATGCCATCAGGAATACGCAACTGATTATTTACGCCTTCAATTTCAAACTGATTAACCACCTTGAAAATATTGTTTTCAGGAGTGTCGAAATCAATAAGTTCAATATAGAGGTCTTTCTGTGTTCTGTCCTCACGATTAAGAATAAAACCATCGCAGAGCAACTTAAATACAGCTTTGTTTGCTTCATAAATCGTACCGGAAATATTACGCAACATTAGAATGACACTATCCACCTCACTCGGTGTGATACCGTCTTTCGCATAGCGATTATAGAGGTATTGCTTCAGGTCGTCCGTAAGCAGAACCTCTGTCCTTTCTCTGTGTATCTGGTTGCCACTGACATAGGCGTATCCCTCGTCTTTGAACAACTCCATTATTGACATTTCCAATGCATGTTCATTAAAATTTGCCATTGCATTCACTCCTTTTAGAATTTTATACTGTCACATTATTACTTCTTTATTCTAAAATCTTCAATAATAAGCGATTTCATTCCACATTTAATACATCCGTAATCCGAATGACTTCCAAACTGATATAATCTAACAACCTCATGCTTACATAATTTAGCTAAATTTGTCCTTTCAATTTTATCAAATTCATCTTCTTGCATATTTTTCAATTCCTTTCTATTAAATGATAATTTAGAAGCAACTGCAAGTGCCATGTTCAAGGAACGCTTTTCTATTGAAAGAGCAAATCCTGAATGGTTAGTTGGAACATTGCAAGACCTATATACATTCCAATATGGGAAAGGTAACAATAATCCTGACAACGGTGGTGTTTATCCGGTTTACGGTAGCAATGGTATCATTGGCGGATATGATGAATACAACAATGAAGATGCTCCCGTTATCGGACATATTGGCATTAACTGTGGTTCTTTGGTCTTTGCTTTGGGCAAACACTTTGTTACCTATAATGGTGTTATGTGTAATGTGAATAATCCCAAGAATAAATATTTTGGATACCTTACACTTGCTAATAGCAGGTTGCAAGCTCACGTTCGTGGTAGTTCTCAGCCTTTTGTTTCATACGATATGTTATACGAAATCAAGGCAGTTTTACCGCCGAGTGAGGTCATAGAGCAGTTTGAGAAACAAGTAACGCCATTGTTTGAACAAGTATCTTCAAACCAAAGGGAGATAAAACACCTTTTAGAACTGCAAACCATACAACTTGCTCGTCTTGCAAACTAAGCCGCTAAATTATCATTTATCTTCTGCTTCAACGCAATCCTGTCTGTAACAATCTTATATGCATTCACAATCTTTCGCTGTTTTTCGATAGGCGGTACTGGCAATTTCATTTTTGCAAATTCTTCCCACGGCATACTACCACGCACACCGCCAACAGCAATAAAAGCAGCTTCTCTATCAAATTCAGGTCTTTTGAACCACATTTCCAAATACTCTGGCAAAATAATATTCTTATCTTTTACTCTAAAAATAGGATATGCAGGCGACATTATTGCTTCTTCATATTTCTCTAATCTTGCAACCGGTATTTTTCCATCACGACTGACCTGCATTAAACTTACCGCAAAGTCATTTTTACGGATAATCTTATACTTTGAAAGGTCTGTTCCATTTGTATTTGCAACAGATTTAATGAAACATTTATCAATACTTACACCTATCAATTCTGAAACTGTTCCATCGCTATTTCTTTCATCTACCCTTGTTACAAGTTCCTCAATGGTTTTATACATATCTTCTCCGCCTTATCCTATATATTTTCTATGAGCAATTTTCACATTACTCTGCTTAACCATTGCATATTGCAATGTAGTATCTATTCTTCTATGTCCCAAGAGCTGCTGAAGCTGCTCTATTGGCATTCCTTTGTCTATTGCCATTGTCGCAAGTGTTCGCCTGAATTTATGAGGGTGTACCTTATTTAGTCCCAATCGTTTTCCAAGTTGTCGTAATCTCACTTCAATACCTCCGATATTCATTCGATTATACGGAGATTGTAATGATACAAAAAGTGCCGGATTATCGTCCTTTCGGCTATTTAAGTAATTCTGTAAATGTATTTTTGTTCTTGCATCAAAATATACTATTCGCTCCTTATCACCTTTACCAAAAACAACACATTCTCTTTCGTTAAAATCTATATCCTCACGATTTAATAACACCATTTCTCCGACACGCATACCTGTTGAAGCAAGCATATCAATCATTGCCAAGTCCCTAAGTTCCGTACAATTATCCCTCATCAATTCAAGTGCTTCATCTGAATAAGTTTCCTTAATGTTCGTTCTGGTCTTAACCTTATGTATTCGCCTGACTGGACTTTTCAAAATATAATCCTCGTCCTCAAGCCAAGAGAAAAAACTGGAAAGTATTCGTCTTATATTATCTATCGTGACTTTGCTGGATTTTTTCTTAGCCTGATACTCAGTCAAATAACAACGAATATCATCAGTTACAATGTATTTGATACCTTTTCCAACGCCATCAAGCATTGATTGTATCGTTGCATTATAGTATTTCAAGGTTTTCTCAGAACAGCCTTCAATACGCTTTGCCGATAAGAAAGACTCTACTAAATTCAGTTCTGAAAGTTCCTTATCTTTTTCTGTCTTTGTTACTTCATAATCAAAAAGTGTATGTTGCAACACCTCTTGCAATCTTTCTACCTGTGCATTATTCAAATAAGGTAACATTCCTTGAATAACATCTGTAATTAGGTTCTGTTTCATTGTCGTTTCTCCTTTAGATTATTGAGAACCGACACGCAACGGCTGTTCTTTTTTTACTCCTGCCGTTGGTAGGAACGTCTTACTATTTTCCTTTATTTCGATTTTTCCCGTTTTTAGCTGTTCTTATCCTATCCTCAGCTTCGGATAATCTTAAATCGAAATGTTTCTGCAAAAGACTGATTATTTCATCATCTTTCAAATTTGAATCTACCAATAAGTTCATCATTTTCAGCATACACAAATCAAAACCTTGATAAAATTCATCATCTAGGTTTTCTGCATACTGATTATTCAATCGGTCTGCGAAACTTCTTGTGGCTGATTTTATAGTTCCGAGCACTTTCTCTTTATCCATATATATCCTCCCTCGTAAATGATAATTTAGCGGCTTAACCGTGATAAGAGCATCTCTTGCAATTTGATAAGCTGTCTGATTTCATCAGCATTTTTTTCAATAGTAATCATTATAGGATTACAAAAACGTGCAAACTCTTTTTGAATATTCATTGGCGGAACGATGATAGGTACTTGTATTAATTCTGATTGTCGAATACCTGTAACTGTTGTTCCTGTTTTGCGAATATCAATTTGATGTTTTCCAATAGAATCTGTCAACTGAAAATACAATACAGTAGGTTCAATAATTGTTTTATTGGCTCTCATTGCAAATAATCGTTGGCTTAAGCAATATGTAGAAAAATCCGCAAGATAATAAAATTCTCCGAGTGGTGCTTCAGAGGTCATAAGAATATCTTGAGATTGTAATTTCTGCGGCATCCAGCGATTGTATAAATCATTATCAATATGATTAGCTATATCTAAATTCACAAGTTCATGATTTTTAACTGACTTAGCTGATAATGCAATAATTCCTTCATTACTCCACTTGCTACCAAGTTTAGTAGGAGTCAAACCTCGACGGTCAATGATTGTATCAAGAACCTCTCCAAGAGTGGAAAGAGTCCAGTCAATCGGATATGTACCAATTTCAGTTTCTTGCCAGCATTCAGGGCATTGAACATATCGAATTTTATTAAAAAACATTATTGAAGCGGAAGCACGTAAATTATCATTTATCTTCTGCTTTAAAGCAATTCTCTCCGTAATTGCCTTATAACTGTTCACTATTTCAAGCTGGTTTTCAATAGGCGGAATAGGCAATTCTAGTCTGCATATATCATCCCAAGTAATCCCACCACGAACACTCCCGTCAGTATGTAACCAACAAATTCGGTCAAACTCCGGTCTGCGAAACCACATCATCAGATAATCTTCATTCAAAATGCTATTATCTATTACCTCAAACATAAAATATGCCGGAGAAACAATAGCAAGTTCTTCTTCAGCATACAATGCAACCGGAAGTCGTTCATCACGACCAACGTGCATTGGATTACACGCAAACTTTCCTTTTGTTATCAGTTTATATTTACTCAAATCCGTACCTATGACATTTGCAACAGACGGCATAAAGAACTTGTCTATGTTAATTCCCAAAACTCTGTCTGTTATGCTTTCTCTGTTCCGAGTATCAATCAGTCGAATATGGTTTCCTAAAATATCATAATTCGATTTCATATCCCAACTCCTTAAATACAGCAAGCAAATCTAATTTAGATTTTTCCTCTTGAACAAGAAGTTCTTTAAGTTCTCCCTGCAATGACTTCATTTTTGTATCAAAGTCGATGTTCTCATCACGATTGACAAACTCAATATATCTGCTCGGTACAAGAGTAAATCCTTTTTCCTTTACTTCATCAAAAGAAGCAGAATAACAAAACTCTGGTACATTCTCATAAGTTTCCTCATAGCCTTCCTGCTGCCAGTTATGATATACACTTGTAACTTTAGCTCTATCTTCCTCTGTCAATTCAATGTACTTCTTCTCATAAGGGCTCCCCATCTGTCGTAAATCCATAAAGAGTATTTCATCTTCTCGGTTACGATAGCGTTTGAGCTTTCCGTTCTGTTCCACAACACGAGCCTTTTTATTCTTATTAAGTACCCAAAGGGTAACGCTGATGTCAGTGGTATAGAAAAGGTTTCTCGGAAGAATAATAATCGCTTCTACCAAGTGATTTTCTATAAGCTGCTGTCTGATTTTCAGCTCTGTACCGTCATCAGATAATGCCCCATTAGCAAGTAGGAAACCTGCCACACCGTTTTGTGAAAGTTTGGAAACAATATTCAGTATCCATCCATAGTTTGCATTGCTTGTTGGCGGAACTTCATATCCGTTCCAACGAGGGTCGTCTACAAGCTCATTTTCGGCTCTCCACTGTTTCTGATTGAAAGGTGGGTTTGCCATAATGAAATCTGCTTTAAGGTCTTTGTGCTGGTCGTTGGTAAATGTATTGGCTGCCATCTCTCCAAGATTTGCAGAAATACCACGGATAGCTAAGTTCATTTTTGCCAGTTTGAAAGTGGTATTCGTGTATTCCTGACCGTAAATAGACACTTTCTTTTTATTACCGCTATGTGCTTCTACGAACTTGATGGACTGCACAAACATACCGCCCGAACCGCAACAGGGGTCATAAAGTATTCCATCGTAAGGTTCAAGCATTTCGGCAATCAGGTTTACAATGCATTTTGGTGTGTAGAACTCTCCTTTACCTTTTCCTTCTGCAAGAGCGAACTTACTAAGGAAATACTCATATACACGACCTATAATGTCGTTCTCTTTATCATCAGTGTTGATACGATTGATTTCATCAAGCAAAGAAGCCAACTTTGCCGTATCAATATGTAAACGGGAGTAATAGTTATCTGGCAAAGCACCTTTCAGTGCCGGGTTATTCTTTTCAATCGTATAAAGTGCCGTATCTATCTTCAGAGCAATATCGTCCTGCTTTGCATTTTCAATAATATACTTCCAACGGCTTTCTTCAGGAAGATAGAATACATTTTCCTGAGTATAAAACGGCTTCATATCCGCATACTTTTCGCCGTGCGTAGCAATAATCTTATTACGGCATTCCTCAAACTTGTCACTGGCAAATTTAAGGAAGAATAAACTCAGAACAACGTGCTTATACTCCGCAGGTTCAACCGAACCTCTCAGTTTATCAGCACTTTTCCAAAGTGCTTCTTCCATTGATATTTCTTTCTTTGGTTTAGCAGCTCTTGCCATCTATAATTCCCTCCGTTTTTTTTATCTTCGTCTAAAATAATTTCACATATATATCACTAAAACATTTGTCATTTATTCATCAACAATTATTTTGCCATTCCAATAATTAATATAATATTATATATTAATTATTGCTACCTTTCAACAAAAAGCAGGTGCGGATCTAATTCCACACCTGCCAAAAATATAATTATATAACTTTTATTATTCTTAATATCTAGAATAAATTGTCACTACTATAATTCTTTGATTACTTAACAACTCTTACCTTAATAACGCCGTCAATAGCTGAAAGCTTAGCTGTTACATCATCTGTGATAGCTGAACCTGTATCAAGAACAGAATATGCATAATCTCCTCTTGACTTGTTATCCATAGATTCGATGTTAATACCTGCATCACCCATAACGCTTGTAAGCTTGCTTATGATTGCTGGTACATTCTTATGACATACTGTAACTCTTCCTGCTGATGTACATACACCACAGTCACAGTTAGGATAGTTAACAGAATTAACAATATTACCATTCTCTATGTAGTTTCTTAATTCCTTAACTGCCATAACAGCACAGTTATCCTCTGCTTCTTCAGTTGAAGCACCAAGATGTGGAAGTACAATAACGCCTTCCTTACCTGCTGTTGTTGTGTTAGGAAAATCTGTAACATACTTAGCAACCTTACCAGACTTGATAGCATCAAGAATAGCTGGCTCATCAACAAGTACATCTCTTGCACAATTAACAACGACTGTACCCTTCTTCATCATATCAAATGCTGCCTTATTAATCATACCCTTAGTACTGTCAAGTGCTGGCACATGGATTGTGATATAATCACATTCCTTGTATATATCCTCAACATTAACAATATGCTTAACTTCGCTTGAAAGATTCCAGGCTGCATTAACTGAAAGATATGGGTCATATCCATATACTTCCATTCCAAGGCTTATAGCTGCATTAGCAACTAACTGTCCAATAGCGCCAAGTCCGATAACACCAAGCTTCTTACCCTTGATTTCTTTACCAGCAAATGCTTTCTTAGCCTTTTCTGCTGACTTAGCAATATCCGCATCATCTTTATTATCTTCTACCCACTTGATACCGCCAAGTAAATCTCTTGAAGCTAAAAGTAAAGCTGCAAGAACGTGTTCCTTAACTGCATTGGCATTAGCACCTGGTGTATTAAATACAACAATACCCTTATCTGCACATTTATCAAGTGGAATATTATTAACACCAGCACCAGCTCTTGCTATAGCAAGAAGATTATCTGGCAATTCCATATCATGCATCTTAGCACTTCTTACAAGTACTGCATCTGCTTCTTCAAATGCTGCATTAGCATTATAATCGCTTGAGAAAAGGTCAAGACCTACAGAAGCTATATTATTAAGACAATTTACGTTAATCATTAGGCATTCTCCTTTTCGAACTTCTTCATAAATTCAACTAACTTCTCAACACCTTCGATTGGCATAGCGTTATATATAGAAGCTCTCATACCGCCAACTGTTCTGTGTCCCTTAAGATTTACAAATCCGGCTGCTTCTGCTTCTTTAACAAACTTAGCATCAAGTTCCTTATCTCCTGTTACGAATGGAACATTCATAAGTGAACGGTCTTCCTTAACAACTGTTCCCTTAAACATCTTAGATTCATCAAGGAAATCATAAAGAATTTTAGCCTTCTTTTCATTGTGTTCTTTCATAGCTGAAAGTCCACCCATTTTCTTAATCCACTTAAATACCTTGCCGCAGATATAAATGTTGTAGCAAGGAGGTGTATTATAAAGAGAATCTGCATCTGCCTGTGTCTTCCACTTTAACATAGTTGGTGTTCCTGGAAGTACGTCATCTGTTATAAGGTCTTCTCTTATAATTGCAATAACAACACCAGCAGGTCCGATATTCTTCTGAACTCCACCGTATACAACTCCGTACTTTGTTACATCAATTGGTTCTGATAAGAAACAAGATGAAACATCTGATACAAGTATATGTCCCTTAGTATTAGGGAGTGTCTTATACTTAGTACCATAAATTGTGTTGTTCTCACAGATGTATACATAATCTGCATCCTCTGGAATATCAAGATCTGA
>ERZ773104.1456-NODE-1456-length-31325-cov-7.298657_pt1 | contig 31325 bp, 43 predicted proteins | sample MGYA00511920_ERZ773104 | MGnify/ENA primary metagenome ERZ773104 (study PRJEB29015, sample SAMEA2737857) | human gut metagenome | biome: human gut; feature: human-associated habitat; material: faeces | place: China | collected 2012 ... | reverse complement strand
ACTTGGTGTCGAAGTTGCGCTTGTTGTACTCGCCGATGGCCTCGTGGTCGAGGGCGAAGGTCACGGTGACATTCTCGTCGAGGCTCGTCGTGCCGCTGGAGTAGATGGCCAGCCTGCCTTCGCAGCCCTCCTCGCCGTATTCGAACTCCTGGCCGAGGATGTTGTTCTCGCCGCTGACGATGAAGATTTCCTTGCGGTAGAGCTCCTCCTTGTAGTATTCCATTTCGCACGAGGCCAGGAAGACGGCCGCCGCGGCGAGGAGCGTTATTTTGCTGAATGCTTTCATTTGCGGATGTTTTTAGGAATTGACTATTTCTCCCAGCCCGGGTTCTGGTCCAGGCTCGGCACTTTGCGCAGCTCGTCGCGGTGCAGCGGCATGAACATGTACTTGGACTTGAACGTGCGTTCGCGGATGGTGCGGTACGAGATGATGGTCGGCGAGTAGAATCCCTCCCACTTTTCGGCATCGACGTTCAGGCCCGTCAGCGGTTCGCGCTCCAGCTCCTCGAAGATGCCCCACCGGCAGATGTCGTAGTAGCGGCGGTTCTCGTGGAGGAACTCGACCATGCGCTCGCGCTGGATCAGCTCGTTGAAGGTCCCGGGATTCGCCAGCTCGGCCGCCTCGGCTCCGGGTAGTCCGGCGCGGTAGCGCACCTGGTTGAAGGCTTCGGCCATGGCGCTCTCGTCGCGCGAATAGCTCTCGCCATTGACCTCGTGGGTCGTCGTCAGGTTGTTCAGCGCCTCGGCGTAGGAGAGCAGGATTTCGGCGTAGCGGATGATCGGAAAGGTCTTCGTCACCGTGCGGGCGTTGCTGCCCGTGCGGGCGTCGCGCGGGTGGACGTACTTGCGGCAGGTGTAGCCCGTCAGGTTGTAGATGTTCGTCACGCCCGCCTGATTCTTGCCGGCGTTGGCGCCGTTGTAGTACTCGACGATCTGGTTGCGCATCTCCTCCGAGGTGGTCGATTCCATCTGCCAGAGGGCGCCCGAGAAGCCGATGCTCGCATAGAAGCGCGGCTCGCGGTTGTCATAGGCCTTGTACGTGCCGCCGGGCAGGCGGTAGTTCTTCGAGAGCTGCTTGTCGGCCGTGGTGACGCAGGTCTGGTCGTAGGGACGGTCCTCGTAGGGATACTCCGCGCTCGCGTTGTGGATGTCGCGGCCGTCGGCCATGCGGTAGGCATCGACGATGCGCTGCGGAATGCTGATCGAACTGTTGCCGCCCAGTTTCAGGGGAAAGACCACGTCCTGCTGGTCGGTGACGTTCTGCGTCGTGCCCCAGATCAGCTCGGGGTTGGTCACGTTGGTCGTCTCGCCGGTGAACATTTCCGAGTAGGAGCGGAAGGGGTCGATGCCGCCCGCACCCTGCGGGAAGGCGGCCGAGGGGACGTTCGCGGGCAGGGGCACGGTGTACTCGTCGGCCGGAACCGTGTGCAGGCGGTAGATGCCCAGGTCGATGACACGCTTGGCCGCGGCGGCTGCCACGGCCGAACGTCCCACCGCGCCCGCATTGGAGACCTGCGGTCTGGATCCGGCTCTGGCCCAGTCCATGATCCTGCGCCTGCGCGAAGCCGAGCCGCGCCTTTCCGTCTGGCTGGGCATCGTGCTGGAAGGAGTGGAAGAAGCCGGGGACGAGCTCTGGAAGCGTCTGCGCTTCCTGCTGCGCTCGCTGGATGCGCCCGCTGCCGAAGTGGACGCCTTCGTGGATGACTTCCGTGGCTGGCTGGAGCGCATGGAATATGTGCAGCTGGACGAATTCCGCTCCGAATTGCAGTACCGTCTGACCCTGGCCCTGGATATGGAGGACGAGGAGGACGAGCGCAGCCGTCTGTTCCTCAAGATCAGCGAAGGTCTGAGCCGGACCCGCGAGCAGTTCTCCCGCCGTCTGGACAGCCTGTTCAGCAGCCACGGCGAACTCAATGAAAGTTTCTGGGAAGAGCTGGAAGAGCTCTTCATCATGGCCGACCTGGGCTACGAGCCTTCGCTGGAACTGGTGGAGCGCCTGCGTGAACGGGCCCGCAAGGAGAACGTGACCCGCGTGGAAGACGTGCGCGGCCTGCTCATGGCCGAAGTGGACGAGATCTTCCGTCTGCCGCGCCGCATCAGCGCCGTGAACCCGCCAGAAGTGGTGCTTTTCATCGGCGTCAACGGCGTGGGCAAGACCACCACCATCGCCAAGCTGGCCCATCGTGCCCGCATGCAGGGCAAAAAGGTCATGATCGCCGCGGCCGACACCTTCCGTGCGGCGGCCATCGAGCAGCTGCAGGTCTGGGCCGAGCGCGTGGGCGCGCTTTTCCATGCCCGCCCCGCCGGTTCCGATCCGGCCTCCGTGGCCTACGAAGCCATGGACCGCGCCCTGGCCGAAAAGGTGGACATCCTCTTCGTGGATACCGCTGGTCGTCTGCAGACCAAGGTCAATCTTATGGAAGAGCTGACCAAGATCCGTCAGGTGCTGGGTAAAAAGCATGAAGGCGCGCCGCACCGCTGCATCCTGGTCATCGACGCCACCACCGGCCAGAACGCCCTTTCGCAGGCCAAGCTCTTCAAGGAGGCCGCCGGTGTGGATGAGCTCATCCTCACCAAGCTGGACGGTACGGCCAAGGGCGGTGTGGCCATCGCCGTGGCCATGCAAGAAAAGCTGCCCATCACCTATGTAGGCCTGGGCGAAAAGCTCGAAGACCTGCGGCCCTTCAACGGCGCCGACTACGCCCGCGCCCTGCTGGGCGACCTGGACCAGGACAAATAAGGTCACGTCATCATGAAGCAGATGAGGGGGGCTTCCCGTGAGGGAAGTCCCCCTCTCGCATTCTTGCTGCCGAACAGGACTGTGCATCTCTGGTGGTCGCACTCCGGCGGATCGCGGCCACGACATCCGGCGTGCGGAGGGACTGCCCCGTGGCAGGGGCAAAACATCCCCAAGTTGTTGGCTCCCGCACAGACTGTTTTTGCTTGGGGAAGTTCTTCTGTTCGCACTGGAGGGGGCAGGGCAGGGGAGAGCTCGTGTCAGTCCTTGCAGGGGAGGGGACTTGGCGAGCGGGCCGGTCCGGCAGACCGGGGAGGGCCGTCTGGAAATTTTTTTGCGCGGAAGGCATGCCGGTAGCCGAAGAGGGATGTCTGCGCGGCTCCGGTGCTTCGGTAATTTTTTTCGTACGGCATGTGAAAAAAAGCCCAGTCGGGTCGATGTGAAAACATATTTTATGACACCCGGCTTCCTGGCTCGGGCGGGCAGGCTCTTTTGCCTCCCAAAGCGGGAAAATCAGCAATAGCGCGAAAAAAAATCCTTCCCGCAGTGAAAAAAACTTGACGCATCGTCCCATTCCCGATAGAAGGAACCTCGCCTTGAGCAACAAGGCTGTTCCCTGGACGGCAGGGAAGGGCAGATTGAGTCTGTCCTGATGCACCCAAAGCGGTCGCTCCGCGGCGGGTTTTGACATGTGCAGGCGTTACCAGATGCCGAGACAATGTCGAGCCGTTCCAGCCCACACAGCGGATCCCACCTGGCGATCAGGTGACCCCGGGCTGTAAAGGTAAGGGGGGATGTTCCCCCATTTGGTGACCCTGCGGGACCACCCCTCGTCACTGCTTCAGTCAGTGACAGGCCTGGGCTACGCCGGGAAGCATCACACGGATGATGCAGGCACGCTCAGGCGTCCGTACCTTCCGATATATCTGATTCCTTCAGATTCTGTGATGTGCGCTGCTTCAAGCGCTTCTCTTCCCCAAGTTGTTGCCCAGTCTCCCCAACGGGTGAGGCCGACCTTCGGGCCCGTGGTTTTTGGCCCGCGCAAAGCTGTTAAGAAACCTGCGCCGAACCCAACCGGCCAGGATTTTTCAAACGGAGTAGGCAACAATGACGACAGTTAGCAGTGATCGCATTCGGATCAAGCTCAAAGCCTACGATTACCGCATCCTGGACAAGGCTGTTGCGGAAATCGTGGATACGGCGCGCAATACCGGTGCCGGTGTGGCCGGGCCCATCCCGCTGCCCACCAATATTCATAAGTACACCATTCAGCGTTCCGTGCATGTGGACAAGAAGTCCCGTGAGCAGTTCGAAATGCGCATCCACAAGCGGCTTATGGACATCCTTGAACCCACGCAGCAGACCGTTGACGCCCTCGGCAAGCTTTCCCTGCCCGCTGGCGTGGACGTTGAAATCAAGCTCTAGTGAGAGGCAGTCATGGCTGAGAAAATGGGAATTTTGGGTCGTAAACTTGGTATGACCCGCATTTTTGCCGGTGACGGCGCCGCTGTGCCCGTCACGGTGATTCAGGCCGGGCCCTGCCCCGTCACCCAGGTGAAGACCGTTGAAACCGACGGTTACAACGCTCTGCAGATCGCGCTGACCGAAGACAAGGAAAAGCACGTCAGCAAGGCCATGAAGGGCCACTTCGCCAAGGCCGGCACCGGCCTGTACCGCGAACTGCGTGAAATCCGCCTGGAAAACGCCCCTGAAATGGAACCCGGTCAGGAACTGACCGTGGAAATGTTTGCTACCGGCGACGTGGTCAAAGTGACCGCCAAGAGCATCGGTAAGGGCTACCAGGGCCGCATGCGCCGTTGGAACTTCGCCGGTTCCAAGGATACGCACGGTTGCGAAAAAGTGCACCGTAACAACGGCTCCATCGGTAACAACACCTTCCCCGGCCACGTGTTCAAGGGCCGTAAGATGGCTGGCCATTGGGGCAACGAAACCGTGACGGAAATGGGCCTTGTGATCGTTGACGTTCGTCCCGCCGACAACGTCATCCTGGTCAAGGGTTCCGTGCCCGGCCCCAAAAACGGGCTGGTGCTGATCCGCAAGCAGTAGAGGAAGCACAACAATGGCTACCGTGAAAGTTTATGACCAGAACAAGCAGGAATGCGGCGAACTGACGCTTTCCGCCGACGTGTTTGAAGTTGAGGCTCGTCCCGAGATCCTCAACCTCGTGGTGCGTGCCCAGATGGCCGCCAAGCGCGCCGGTACCCACATGGCCAAGACCCGCGCCTTCGTTTCCGGCGGCGGCGTGAAGCCCTGGAAGCAGAAGGGCACCGGTCGCGCCCGTTCCGGCTCCAATCGTTCGCCCGTGTGGCGTGGCGGCGCCATCGTGTTTGGCCCCCAGCCCCGCGATTACAGCTTCAAGGTCAACAGCAAGGTGCGCGCCCTGGCCATGAAGATGGCTCTGTCGAGCCGTCTGGCCGCCGAAAACCTGCTGGTGGTCAAGGGCATCGAACTGCCCGAAGCCAAGACCAAGCATTTTGCCAAAGTGGCCGGTACTCTGGGCCTGAACAAGGCTCTCATCGTGACCGCCGAGGAAAGCGAAGCTCTGACCCGCTCCGCCCGCAACATCCCCGGCATCACGCTGACCACGCCTGATCGTCTGAGCGTGCTGGAGATCCTCCGCCACAAGCAGCTGGTCCTGCTGGAAGGCGCCGTGGCGCCCGTGCAGGCCCGCTTTGAAAAATAAGAGGGGCAACTCATGGAATTCACCCAGGTTCTTATCAAGCCCCTGCTGACGGAAAAGACCACCCTGCTGAAGGATGAGTCCCGTCAGGTGGCTTTCTATGTTCATCCCGGCGCCAACAAGCTTGAGATCAAGCAGGCCGTGGAAAAGGCTTTTGATGTGAAAGTTGAAGCGGTCAACGTGGTTCGCAAGGCTCCCTCCAATCGGGAACGCCAGGGTCGCGTGGTGGGCCGTAAGCCCGGCTGGAAGAAGGCCTATGTGACCTTGCGCCAGGGCGATAAAATCGAGTTCTTCGAGGGAGTGTAAAATGGCTGTCCGTAAGCTGAAACCGACCTCCGCCGGGCGTCGTTTCCAGACGGTTTCCGACTTTGCGGAAATCACCCGGACGACCCCTGAGAAGTCGCTCACCGTGGGCCTGACCAAGAAGGCCGGCCGCAACAACCGTGGCCGCGTGACCAGCCGTCGTCGTGGCGGCGGTGTGAAGCGCCTGTACCGCATCATCGACTTCAAGCGTAACAAGTTCGGCATCGCCGCCAAGGTTGCGCACATCGAATACGACCCCAACCGTACCGCCCGTATCGCCCTGCTCCACTACGTGGACGGCGAAAAGCGCTACATCATCGCTCCTGTGGGTCTGAAGCAGGGCGACGTGGTGCTGGCCGGTGAAGGTGCCGACATCAAGCCCGGCAACGCCATGCAGATGTCCCGCATCCCGGTGGGTACCGTGATCCACAACGTCGAGCTGTACCCCGGCAAGGGTGGCCAGCTCTGCCGCGCCGCTGGCACCTATGCCCAGCTCGTGGCCAAGGAAGGCAAGTACGCCCTGCTGCGTCTGCCCTCCGGCGAAGTGCGCAAGGTGCTGGCTTCCTGCGTGGCCACTGTGGGCCAGGTGGGCAACATCCAGCACGAAAACATCTCCCTGGGCAAGGCCGGCCGCAACCGCTGGCTGGGTCGCCGTCCTCAGGTCCGCGGTGTGGCCATGAACCCCATCGACCATCCCCTGGGCGGTGGCGAAGGCCGCAGCTCCGGTGGTCGTCATCCCGTGTCGCCCTGGGGTATGCCTGCCAAGGGCTTCAAGACCCGCGACAAGAACAAGGCTTCTTCGCGCCTTATCATTAAGCGCCGCGGCCAGAAGTAGGAGTAGCAGATGCCCAGATCTTTGAAGAAAGGGCCGTTCATCGACGGCCACCTGATGAAGAAGGTTGACGCTGCGGTGGCCTCCAATGACCATCGCGTGGTGAAGACCTGGTCGCGCCGCTCGACCATCCTGCCCGAAATGGTGGGTCTGACCTTTGCGGTGCACAATGGCAAAAAGTTTGTGCCGGTGTTCGTGACCGAAAACATGGTGGGTCACAAGCTGGGCGAATTTTCGCCCACCCGTACCTTCCACGGCCACGCCGCTGACAAGAAGGCCAAGGCCGGCAAGAAGTAGGGTAGAGATATGGAATCCAAAGCTATCGCGAAATTCCAGCGCGTGTCGCCCCGCAAGACCCGCCTTGTGGCCAAGAACGTGCAGGGCAAGGGTGTGGAAGAAGCCATGAACATTCTGCGCTTCACCCCCAACAAGCCCGCCGGCGTGCTGCTGAATGTGCTCAAGAGCGCCGTGGCCAATGCCTCCCAGCTGGGTGGTGTGAACGTGGACGCCATGGTCATCAAGGAAGTCATCGTGAACGAAGGCCCCACCTGGAAGCGCTTCATGCCCCGCGCCCAGGGCCGTGCCACCAAGATTCACAAGCGTACCAGCCACGTTACCGTTATACTCGCAGAAGGGCAGGAATAGGCTATGGGTCAGAAAGTTCATCCGTTTGGCTTCCGGCTGGGGTACAACAAGAACTGGCAGTCCCGCTGGTTCAGCAAGAAGGACTACCCTGCCTTTGTGTTTGAAGACAGCAAGATTCGCGCCTATGTGAAGAAGCTCCTGTATCATGCGGGGCTGGCCAAGATCGAAATCGAACGCGCCGGTGGCAAGATCCGTCTGATCCTGTCCACTGCCCGTCCCGGTATCGTCATCGGCCGCAAGGGCGTGGAAATCGAAAAGCTGCGCGGCGACCTCCGCCAGAAGTTTGGCCGTGAGTTCTCGCTGGAAGTGAATGAAATCCGTCGTCCCGAAGTGGAAGCCCAGCTCGTGGCCGAAAACATCGCCCAGCAGCTGGAACGCCGCGTGGCCTTCCGTCGCGCCATGAAGCGTACGGTGTCCATGGCCCGCAAGTTCGGTGGCGAAGGCATCAAGGTGACCTGCTCCGGTCGTCTGGCGGGCGCTGAAATCGCCCGTACCGAATGGTACCGTGACGGTCGCGTGCCGTTGCAGACCCTGCGCGCCGACATCGACTACGGTTTTGCCGAAGCGCACACCACCTACGGCATCATCGGTGTCAAGGTGTGGATCTACAAGGGTGAAATCCTTGACAAAGAGGTTGATCAGTAATGCTCGCGCCTAAGAAAGTTAAATTCCGTAAATGGCAGAAGGGCCGCCTGCGTGGCCTGGCTAGCCGCGGCGCCTCCATCGCCTTTGGCGATATTGGCCTGAAGGCCGTGCAGCACGGTCAGTTGTCCAGCCAGCAGATTGAAGCCGCCCGTATCGCCATGATGCGTCACATCAAGCGTGGTGGTAAGGTCTGGATCCGCGTGTTCCCCGACCGCCCCGTGACCGCCAAGCCTCTTGAAACCCGTCAGGGTTCCGGTAAGGGTGCTCCGGTGGGCTGGTGCGCTCCGGTCAAGCCCGGCCGCGTGCTGTACGAAATCAAGGGCGTCAGCCTTGACCTGGCTCGCGAGGCTCTGACCCGCGCCGCCCACAAGCTGCCCGTGAAGACCATCATCGTGGTGAGGGAGGGCCTGTAGTATGGCTGCCAAGAAGAACGAAAAAGCCGCCATGGCCACTGCCGCCGAGCTGCGCGACATGAGCGTCGAAGAGCTGCGTGCCAAGCTGGCCGAACAGCGCGAAGAACTCATGACGGCCCGTTTCAAGCATGCCACCGCGCAGCTTGAAAAGACTTCCGAGCTCAAGGCCATGCGCCGTCAGGTGGCTCGCATTTCCACCGTTTTGACTGAAAAGGAATAGAGGGGCTGAACCATGCAAGCTCTGGAAAATCGCAAGGGCAGAACCCTCACCGGTATCGTTGTCAGCGACAAGAACGACAAGACCATCGTCGTGCGCGTTGAAACGCTGGTGAAGCATCCTCTGCTCAAGAAGTATGTGAGGCGCCGCAAAAAGTTCACGGCTCATGATCCCATGAACGAATGCGGCATGGGCGATAAGGTTAAAATCGTGGAGTTCCGCCCCATGTCGCGCAACAAGCGCTGGCATCTGGTCTCCATCATCGAAAAGGCTGTGTAGGGTAGAACCATGATCCAGGTAGAATCGACTCTTCAGGTGGCCGACAACAGCGGCGCCAAAAAGGTGGCCTGCATCAAGGTGCTCGGTGGTTCCCACCGCCGTTACGCTTCCGTGGGCGACATCATCGTCGTGTCCGTCAAGGAAGCCATGCCCCACAGCAAGGTCAAGAAAGGCGACGTCATGAAGGCCGTTATCGTCCGCACTGCCAAGGAAGTGCGCCGTATGGACGGCTCCTACATCAAGTTCGACGGCAACGCCGCTGTCCTGCTCTCCAACCAGGGCGAACCCGTGGGTACCCGTATCTTCGGACCCGTCGCTCGTGAGCTGCGCGCCGCCAACTTCATGAAGATCATTTCTCTTGCCCCCGAAGTGCTGTAGGAGATGACTATGAAAACGTATCGCATCCGCAAGGACGACAAGGTGATGGTCATCACCGGCAAGGACGCGGGCAAGATCGGCAAGGTGCTCAAGGTTCTTCCCAAGAAGGACCGCGTGCTGGTGGAAAAGGTCAACGTGGCCAAGCGCCACATGCGCCCCAACCCCTATGCCCAGCAGCCCGGTGGCATCGTGGAAAAGGAAATGCCCATCCACGTGTCCAACGTGATGGTGGTGTGCTCCGCTTGCGCCAAGCCGACCAAGGTGGGCTACAAGTACATTGAGTCCGAAGGCAAGCAGAAAAAAGTGCGCTTCTGCAAGAAGTGCAACGAAGTTATGGAATAAGGTGATACGATGACACGCCTTGAAAAGATTTATAGAGAGAAAGTGGTTCCGGTACTGCAGAAGGAGTTCAACTACTCCTCCTCCATGCAACTGCCCGGCATCGAGAAGATCTCTCTGAACATCGGTCTCGGCGCCGCCAGCCAGAACAACAAGCTGATGGAAGAAGCCGTGGCGGAACTGACCGCCATCGCCGGACAGAAGGCCGTGGTTACCCGCGCCAAGAAGTCCATCGCTTCCTTCAAGCTGCGTGAAGGCATGCCCATCGGGGCTCGCGTCACCCTGCGCAAGGATCGTATGTGGGACTTCCTGGACAAGCTGATGAACTTTGCCCTGCCCCGCGTGCGTGACTTCCGCGGTATCCCGGACCGTGGTTTTGATGGTCGCGGCAACTTTACCCTGGGCATCAAGGAACACACCATCTTCCCCGAAATGGAAGCTGACCGTGTGGAAAACCCCAAGGGCATGAACATCACCATTGTCACCTCGGCGACCACGGACAAGGAAGGCAAGTTCCTTCTGGACCAGCTGGGCATGCCGTTCCGCAAGTAGGAGTAGAGCTATGTCCCGTACCGCTCTTGAAGTGAAGGCTTCCCGTAAGCCCAAGTTCAGCTCCCGCGCCTACAATCGTTGCCCCATCTGCGGGCGTCCTCGGGCCTTCATGCGCCAGTTCGGCATCTGCCGTATCTGCTTCCGCAACATGGCCCTGCGCGGCGAACTCCCCGGTGTGCGTAAATCCAGCTGGTAATCCGCATCCCGGACTGATCTGAAAGATGGAGGGACTCCGAAAGGGGTCCCTCTTTCCGTTTCTGGAGACGGGCAGGGGAGAGGAGAGTGGTTCCCGGTTCCCCCTGCATCCGGCGGGCAACCCGGCAGGAAGGCTCTCTGCCGGTATCCTGCGCCAGTGTTTTCCTGTCGCTCCCGGCCTTTTGGGGAAGTGACGCATCCCTTCCCGGGGTGCGGTCTCCACCGGCCGGTCTCCCTCCTTTTGCAGATTTTGCTTGCTTCCCGGGAGCAGATGGGCTATCTGCCCCTGCGCGCCGCCCGCTGCGCCATGCCGGAAAGTCCGGTGGAGCCGCGGCCATGCGTCGCATGCCGCACCGGAGACAGCTGTCGCTCCTGCAGTGGAGCAGCCCTGTTTTTACCCATGGTGCGACGATCCGGTGCCCGATCCTTCGCATACAGGCCGGGATGCCCCGGCAGGACTGGCGCCGGCATGACTCGGGAACGCCCTGGAAAGAGCGGATTTTCAGGCCGTGAGCAAAAAAAACATTGCCTTTTGCTCCGGCTTGGGATATGGACTTTCGATTGTGTGCGGGAAGTGGCGGCATGGGGCCGCTAACCCCTCACGAAACCAACCTTAGGAGCTATCGATGTTGACAGATCCTATTGCGGATATGCTGACCCGTATCCGCAACGCACATTTGGCCCTGCACAAGGAAGTGAATGTGCCGCGCTCGAAGATGAAAGAAGCCTTAGCCGCCATCCTCAAGCAGGAAGGTTACGTCGAAGACGTGGCTATCGACGACCGCAACATTACCATCACGCTGAAGTACCAGAGGGGCAAGGCCGTCATCTCCGGCCTGAAGCGCGTCAGCACCCCCGGTCGCCGCGTGTATGTGGGCGCTCACCAGATCCCCAAGGTGCAGAACGGCCTCGGCATTTGCATTCTGTCCACGTCCAGCGGTGTGCTGGACGGCATGACCGCCCATGAAAAGAAGGTGGGCGGCGAACTTCTGTGTGAAATCTGGTAGGGGTGCACCATGTCTCGTATTGGCAAACAGCCCATTACCGTTCCCGCTGGCGTTGAAGTCAAGATCGGAACGGATGTTGTGGAAGTGAAGGGCCCCAAGGGTACGCTGCATACCCCTGTGTGCAGCCTGCTGAATTATGACCTCACCGACGGTGTGCTGACCCTGACCCGCGTGGAAGACGACCGTCACAGCCGTGCCCAGCACGGTCTGCGCCGCACCCTGCTCGCTAACTGCATCGAAGGCGTGACCAAGGGCTTCTCCAAGTCCCTGGAAGTGATCGGCGTGGGCTACCGCGTTGCCGTCAAGGGCAACATGGTGGAACTGTCCGTGGGCTTCTCCCACCCCGTGCTGGTGGAACTGCCCGAAGGCATCCAGGCCAAGGCCGAAGGTCAGATCCTGACCATCAGCGGCGCCGACAAGGAACTGGTGGGCGAAATGGCCGCCAAGATCCGTCGCATCCGCAAGCCCGAACCTTACAAGGGCAAGGGTATCAAGTATACCACCGAGACCATCCGCCGCAAGGTCGGTAAGTCCGGCGGCAAGAAGTAGGTAGGGATTGCGTTATGAAGCTTACCAAGAATGAATCCCGTCAGCGCCGCAAGGTCCGCATTCGTAAAAAGGTGCAGGGTACTGCCGAACGTCCCCGTCTGGTGGTGTACCGCTCCAACATGCACATCTACGCCCAGATCGTGAACGATCAGGAAGGCGCCACCCTGGTCGCCGCCTCCACCCTCAGCCTGGCCAAGACCGAAGCCGGTATGCATTGCAACCTGGCCGGCGCCGAGAAGGTGGGCATGGAAATCGCCCGTCTTGCCAAGGAAAAGAACATCACCCAGGTGGTGTTCGATCGCAACGGGTACCTTTATCACGGTCGCGTGAAAGCCGTGGCCGACGGCGCCCGCGAAGGCGGCCTGGAGTTCTAATATGCGTCAGGAAAATACCGAAACCAAACAGAACGAATTGGGCGAAATCGAAAAGATCGTCTCCCTGAACCGCGTGGCCAAGGTGGTCAAGGGCGGTCGCCGTTTCAGCTTCAGCGCCCTCGTGGTGGTGGGCGACGGCAAGGGTGGCGTGGGCTACGGCCTGGGCAAGGCCCAGGAAGTGCCCGAAGCCCTGCGCAAGGCCACTGAACGCGCTCGCAAGAACCGCGTGCAGATTCCTCTGGTGGAAGGCACCCTGCCTTACGAAGTGCTGGGCCGCTTCGGCGCTGGTCGCGTCATGCTGAAGCCCGCCTCCGAAGGTACCGGCATCATCGCCGGTGGTGCCGTGCGTGCCGTCATGGAAGCCGTGGGCGTGCATGACGTCCTGGCCAAGGCCATCGGCACCAACAACCCCCATAACGTGCTGCGTGCCACCATGCAGGGCCTGATCTCCCTGCGCAGCGCTGACGAAGTGTCCGAGCTGCGTGGCAAGAAGCTCGAAGCCCCGAGGAAGTAAGTCATGGCTGAAATTACGGTCAAACTCGTGCGTTCTCGCATCGGCACCACGCCGGCCCAGCGCAAGCTGCTGGACTCCCTTGGCCTCAAGCGTCGCGAACAGGTCAAGTCGTTCAAGGACACCCCGGCCATCCGGGGCATCATCGCCAAAGTTTCGCACCTTGTGGCCCTGGTGGACTAGTCCACGGCCGCAGGAGGAGTATATATCATGCAACTGCACAATCTCTTTCCCTTCCCGGAAGAGCGCAAAACCCGCCGTCGTGTGGGCCGTGGTTCCGGTTCCGGCCTGGGCTGCACCGCTGGCAAGGGTAACAAGGGTCAGAACGCCCGTGCCGGCGGCGGTGTGCGTCCCGGTTTCGAAGGCGGCCAGATGCCCCTGCAGCGTCGTCTTCCCAAGCACGGCTTCAAGAACTTCCCCTTTAAGGTGACCTACGACGTGATCAACCTGGACCGTCTGCAGGAAGCCTTTGAAGGCAAGAGCGAGATCACCCTGGACGACATCTACGCCCGCGGCCTGGCCCGTCTGGGCGCGCCCGTGAAAGTGCTTTCCCGTGGCGAAGTGAAGTCGGCCATCAAGGTGGAAGCTCACAAGTTCAGCCAGGCCGCTGCGGAAAAGATCCGCAACGCCGGCGGCGAAGCCACCGAACTTGAAGCTGCGCAAGCGGCTGAGTAATTATGCGCCATGCCGGTAACGGCAGGCGGATGTCTTTGACCCCGCGCCGGAATGGGCGCGGGGTAAAGACGCTCCCGCGCATATGCGTCCCTTACAGCGTAAAAGGTAACGAGTGATTCATGGCATCAGCATCGGTTAATCCCCTCGGACAATCTTCTCTGGCCAAGCGCCTGGGCTGGACCTTCCTCCTTCTGTGCTGCTACAGAATCGGTGTGCATGTGCCCATCCCCGGTGTGGATGCCGCGGCCCTGGCCGCGTATTTCAAAAGCCTGTCGGGAACGTTGTTCGACATGTTCGACATGTTCTCCGGTGGCGGCCTGTCCAACGTGTCCGTCTTCGCTCTGGGTGTCATGCCCTACATCTCGGCGTCCATCATCATGCAGCTCCTGCAGGTGGTGAGCCCCGATATCAAGCGCATGGCCAAGGAAGAAGGCCAGGCCGGACGCCGCAAGATAACCCAGTACACCCGTTACCTGACCGTACTGATCACCCTGGTGCAGGGCCTGTTCATCTCCATCGGGCTCGAATCCATGACCAGCCCCGACGGCACGCCCATCGTGCTCAATGCGGGCTGGCATTTCCGCATGGTGACCATGGCCACCTTCACGGCCGGTTCCATGCTCGTCATGTGGCTGGGTGAGCAGATCACTGAGCGCGGCATCGGCAACGGCATCTCCCTGATCATCTTCTGCGGTATCGTGGTGGGCATCCCGCGCGGCATCATGCAGTCCATGGACCTCATCAAGTCCGGCAGCATGAGCATCTTCCTCGCGGTCATCATCGTGCTGCTCATGGCCGCCGTGCTGACGGCCATCGTGTTCGTGGAGCGTGCCCAGCGCCGTATCCCCATCAGCTACGCCAAGCGCCAGATCGGACGCAAGATGTTTGGCGGCCAGAACACGCACCTGCCCCTGCGCGTCAATACGGCGGGCGTCATCCCGCCCATTTTCGCCTCGTCGCTGCTGCTGTTCCCGGCCACGGTGGGCCAGTTCTCCACCAATGAATACGTCAGGATGGTCACGGACTTCTTTGCTCCGCACGGCGTCCTGTACAATGTGCTCTATGTTGTCCTGATCTTCTTCTTCTGCTACTTCTACACGGCCATCATCATCGATCCGAAGGATATGGCCGAGAACCTGAAGAAGAACGGCGGCTTCGTCCCCGGCATCCGCCCCGGCGAACGCACCCAGGAATACATCGACACCGTACTCTCGCGTCTGACCCTGAGCGGCGCGGTGTACATCTCGGCCATTTCCCTGCTGCCCATGCTCATGATCGCCAAGTTCAACGTGCCGTTCTACTTCGGTGGTACCAGCCTGCTGATCCTTGTCGGCGTGGCCATGGACTTCATGAATCAGGTCGAGTCCCACATGATCTCAACCCAGTACCAGGGGTTGATGAACAAGGCGGCCCGCAAGGGCGGCCGCATGTAATTCTGGCAAAGAGAGCTGGAAAGTCATGAAGAAGTATCAAGGCGCATTCATCAAAAATGAGCGGGAGATCGCCTGCCTGCGCGAGGCCAACCGTATGGTGGCCAACATCCTGGATGCCATCGGCGATATCGTCAAGCCGGGCGAGACGACCATGCGCTTTGAAGAACTGGCGCGCGACATGTGCGCCGATTATAAAGTGAAACCGGCCTTTTTGGGCTATTACGGCTACCCCTACGCCACATGCTGCTCGGTCAACGAGCAGGTGGTCCACGGTTTTCCCTCCCCGCGGCTGCTTGAGGAAGGGGACATCGTCAGCGTCGACATGGGCGTGGTCTTTGAAGGTTTTGTGGGCGACGCTGCGCGCACCTTCCCTGTGGGCAAGGTGAGCGAGGAAGCCTGCAAGCTCATGCGCGTCACGGAGGAGAGCCTCTATGTCGGCATCGAGCAGGCGCGTGCCGGTAACGATGTCTATGCCATCGGTATGGCCGTGCAGAACTATGTGGAAGCCGCCGGTTTCAATGTCGTGCGTCAGTATGTGGGCCACGGTGTTGGCGCCAAGATGCACGAAAAGCCGGAAGTCCCCAACTATCACCCCGGTGGCCGCGGGCTGACCCTGCGTAACGGCATGGTCATCGCCATTGAGCCCATGGTCACCGCCGGCAGCTACGAGGTGGACGTTCTGGAAGACAAATGGACTGCTGTGACACGCGACCGCCGACTGGCTGCGCATTTTGAACACAGTGTAGCCATTACGCCGGACGGGCCCCGAATCCTGAGCATTTCGGACCGCGGCCTGAACCGGACGACAATTGGTTGTTGACAGAGCAGGTAAAGATGGATAAAGGTTTCTGTTCCCGCTGCTAATGAGCGGTGAGCAGCCGTATTGACCGGGTTTGTGTTGTGCTTCCGGCAGCGGCAAACCTTGGTCACGCAAAGCCGGATGGCTTTGCCACTCATTGGAGACGAATCATGAAAGTCAGACCTTCCGTCAAAAAAATATGCCCCAAGTGCAAGGTGATCCGGCGCAAGGGTGTTCTTCGAGTTATCTGCGAAAACCCCCGGCACAAGCAGCGCCAGGGCTAGGGCAGGAGACGTACTGTGGCGAGAATTGCAGGTGTTGATTTGCCTCGTGGCAAACGTGTGGACATTGCGCTCACCTATATCTATGGCATCGGCCGTGCTACGGCCCTGCAGATCCTGAGCACCACCGGTGTGAACTGGGAGCGCAACATTGATGATCTTTCCGCCGACGAAGTGAACGAGATCCGTAAGGAACTCGAACAGAACTACAAGGTGGAAGGCGACCTTCGTCGCGAGATCTCTACCAATATCAAGCGCCTCATGGACATCGGCTGCTTCCGTGGCCTGCGCCATCGTCGCGGCCTGCCCGTGCACGGTCAGCGCACCCACACCAATGCGCGTACCCGCAAGGGTCCCCGTCGCGGTGTGGTGGGCAAGAAGAAGTAGGGCGCATTCCTTTTCACGCGAATTTAGCCAGATTGAGGTAATATCATGGCCAGACCCAAGAAAGTGGTCAAGAAAAGAGAAAAGAAGAACGTGCCCGTGGGCATTGCCCACATCCAGGCTTCGTTCAACAATACCATCATCACCTTTACGGACACTCGCGGCAACGCCATCAGCTGGGCCTCTTCCGGCCAGAGCGGTTTCAAGGGTTCCCGCAAGTCCACCCCCTTCGCTGCCCAGGTTGCTGCCGAAACTGCCGCCCGTAAGGCCCAGGACAACGGCATGCGCACCGTGGGTGTGTATGTGAAGGGCCCCGGCTCCGGTCGTGAAGCCGCCATGCGCGCCATTGCCGCTGTTGGCTTCCGGGTTGCTTTCATCCGCGACGTTACGCCCATCCCCCACAATGGTTGCCGGCCGCCCAAGCGCCGTCGCGTGTAGTTGGCTGCCCGAGAGGCAGTGGTAATCAACGCAAGAGGATTCTTCAAATGGCCAAATATACTGAAGCCAAATGCCGCATTTGCCGTCGCGAGGGCTGCAAGCTCTTCCTGAAGGGCGACCGCTGCTTTACCGACAAGTGCGCTTATGATCGCCGTCCCTACGCTCCTGGCCAGCACGGCCGTGCGCGTAAGAAAGTCAGCGAATACGCCGTCCAGCTGCGCGAGAAGCAGAAGACCCGCCGCAGCTACGGTATCCTGGAAAAGCAGTTCCGTGGATACTTCGAAAAGGCTGAAATGCAGAAGGGCGTCACCGGTACCAACCTGCTGGTGATCCTGGAACGCCGCCTGGACAACGTGGTGTACCGTCTCGGTTTCGCCAACTCCCGTAACCAGGCCCGTCAGCTGGTGCGTCACGGCATCTTCACCCTCAATGGCCACAAGGTGACCATCCCCTCGCTGCAGGTGCGCGTGGGCGATACCATCGAAGTGCCCGAAAAGAACCGCAAGATCCCCGTTCTGGCCGAAGCCCAGGAAGTCATCGCCCGCCGCGGTTGCCCCGCCTGGCTGGAAGCCGACGGCGCCGCTTTCAAGGGCACCGTGAAGGCTCTGCCGCAGCGTGACGACATCCAGTTCCCGGTCAATGAACAGCTGATCGTTGAACTTTACTCGAAATAAGCGGGGGCTTCATGCTTATCAAACAGGGCGAACGCCTTATCAATGCGCGCAACTGGAACGAGCTCGTCAAGCCCGACCAGATCCTGCGCGACGAAGACACGGCCAGCAGCACGCACGGCAAGTTTGTTTGCGAACCGCTGGAGAGAGGTTACGGCACCACCATCGGCAATGCCATGCGTCGTGTGCTGCTTGCCTCCCTGCAGGGTGCTGCCTTTGTGTCTGTGAAGATTACCGGCGTGCAGCATGAGTTCACCACCATCCACGGCGTCCTCGAAGACGTCACCGACGTGGTGCTGAACATCAAGCAGGTGCGTCTGCGCATGGACACGGACGAACCGCAGCGCCTGACGCTTCGCGTTGACAGCAAAGGGCCTGTTACGGCCGCCCAGATTCAGGCCAATCAGCATGTGACCGTGCTCAATCCTGAACAGCACATCGCCACCCTCACCGAGGACGTGGTGCTGGAAATGGAATTTGAAGTGCGCATGGGCAAGGGCTATGTGCCTGCCGACATGCACGAAGGTCTGGCCGATGAAATCGGTTTGATTAAGCTGGACTCCTCCTTCTCGCCGGTTCGCAAGGTCGCCTACGCTGTGGAACAGGCTCGTGTGGGTCAGATGACCAACTACGACCGCCTGATCCTCGAAGTGTGGACCGACGGTTCGCTGACCCCTGAAGATGCCATCGCGTACAGCGCCAAGATCATCAAGGATCAGATCTCGGTGTTCATCAACTTCGATGAACGTGTGTCCGGTGACATGCGTCACGGCAGCAGCGACAGCGGCGAGACCAACGAGCATCTCTTCAAGAGCATCGACGATCTCGAGCTTTCGGTGCGCGCCACCAACTGCCTGCGCAGTGCCAACATCGCGCTGGTGGGCGAACTGGTGCAGCGTTCCGAGGCTGAAATGCTCAAAACCAAGAACTTCGGCCGTAAATCTCTGGACGAGATCAAGGAAGTCCTGCACGACATGGGCCTTGATTTCGGCATGAAGGTTGACGGTTTCGAAAAGAAATATCAGGACTGGAAAAGGAAGCAGCAAAATGAGGCATAGCAATTCCGGCAAAAAACTTTCGCGGACGCCTGCGCACCGTAAGGCCCTGTTGCACAATCTCGCCAAGGCGCTGCTTATCCACGGCCGCATCCGCACCACCGAAGTGAAAGCCAAGGAACTCCGCGGCGTTGTCGAGCCGCTGATCTCCCTGGCCAAGCGCAACGACCTGCACGCCCGCCGTCTGGCTTACCGCGTGCTGTGCGACTACGCTCTGGTTAAGCGCCTGTTTGACGAAATTGGTCCCCAGTTCGCCGGTGTGCCTGGTGGTTACACCCGCGTGATGAAGCTGGCCATGCCCCGCAAGGGCGATAACGCTCCCATGGCCATCATCGAACTGACCCGCCTGCCCGAAGCCAAGACGGAAGCTCCCGCCAAGGCTGAAAGCGCCGAGTAGTTCCGATGACCGTGTCCGGCTCCGGCCGGATGAGGGAAAAGGATACAAGGGCCCCCGCAAGGGGGCCTTTTTGCGTTCTTGGGACAAAGTCCGGGGAGAAGAGGAGGGGGGGCCCGCACGGCAGGTTACTGCCATTCCTGTTCCCGTCCTGTGGTATGGATACCGCTGATTCGGAAAGATGAAGAGAGTGCCGGCCCGCCCCTTCCTCTGTTCTCTCTCCCTCCCTCTCACAGCTGTGCCTGCATCCTCGAACCACTGGTCGACAAGGGCAAGGCATCACGCTGCGGGAGTGGCTCTTCGTGCATAGGCCGATAATTTTGTCCCTGCTGCTGTCTTTCTGAAGACCCGCTTTCCTGTGCCGGTGCTGTTCGTTCTCTCGTGCTCTCTTCCTTTGTGCCAGACCGCAGCCTGGTGTCCTGAAGAGATTCGCTCCTGTGGGGACGGCTTTGCCGATGGCGGGCTGCTCTGCACTGGCCTGCTTCTGAAGCGCGCGTTTTGAGGGGAGCGGGGGTGTTTGAGGGGGCGAGGGGAAACTTTTCGGCGCTAGGAAAAGTTCTCCTCGCCCCCTCAACAACACATTCTTGATGTGCATCCTCCAGCCCCTTTCCCGGCATGACTTGCCAGCAGGGGGGCTTTCATGGCATGGACGGCCTGTGCCTGTGTGGCATCCTTTCATTTTTCAACAAAGCGAGGTTCATCATGAAGTTGCTGGAAAAGGCCCGGGCCGCCGGCTGAGCGGCAAAAATGGCTCCAGGGGCCCTGGAGCAGCTTTTGCGGGGCCTCGCGCCCCGTGGATCGTCGGATCTGGAACAGCGCGTCATTGCCGGGCGTGCTCGTAACGAGGACGCCGTGGTCGTGCGCATGCCTGCGGGCAAGGCCATCGTACAGACCGTGGACATCCTGGCGCCCATCGTCAACGATGCCTTCTGGTTCGGCCGCATCGCGGCCTGCAATGCCCTGTCGGATGTCTATGCGCTGGGCGGGCAGCCCTGGTGCGCCATGAACGTGGCTTTTTTCCCCACCTGCCTGACCGAGAACGATCCCGAGAACATCCTGGCCAATATCCTGCGCGGCGGCATGGATGCCCTGGAAGAAGCCGGGGCCGTGCTGGCCGGCGGGCATACGGTGCAGGACGACGAGCTCAAGTACGGCATGGCCGTGACCGGCGTCATCGACCCTGAGCATGTGGCCGCCAATGACAAACTGCGGCCCGGGCTGCGCCTGCTGCTGACCAAGCCGCTGGGCACGGGCATCCTGGCTACCGGTGTCAAGGCGCGCTGGGACGATCATGAAGAAAGCGAAGCCCTGCTGCAGCGCTGGTGCGGACGCCTCAACCGTATCCCCGGGGAAGCCATCGCCCACTTCCGCATCCCGGCCGCCACGGACATCACGGGCTTTGGCCTGGGCGGCCATCTGCTGGAGATGGCGCAGGCCTCGGGTGTCTGCGTATCGTTGCGGACGGAAGCCCTGCCGCTGCTGCCTCACGCGCTGGAGTATGCCCGCATGGGCCTCATCCCGGCGGGCAGCCATCTGAACCGCACCCACTGCGCTCCTGCCGTGGATGTGGCGCCTTCGGTGGATGAGGCGGTGGAAAGCATCGTGTTCGATGCCCAGACCTCGGGCGGCATCGTGCTGGCCGTGCCGGACGCTGAGATGGCCACGGTACGTGACTGGCTGGAGGCCAGAGGCGAGCTGGCCGTGGAGATCGGCGAGGTGCTGGAGGCGCGTCCCGACGGCAAGTATTTGCAGCTGCGGTAGCAGGGGAGATGTTTCTGGCCTCTCATGTGCCGCCAGGCAAGGCGGGGCCTTTCCTAGCCACGATCCCGGGCTTGCTACGGTTCTCCCTCGGAAAGGTGGCATGCCGGAAGAGCCGAGTCCTCGCCAGCGACCCTGTTGCGAGGTTCGGGAACGTCTGTGTTCCTGTCGCCGGTCCGTGTCCCCTGCCGTCCGGTACTGAGGGGAGGGCTGGCCGAGGCTTGCGGGAAAGTGGTGTCTGTGGTATAAAAGTCATCTTTGCGAGAGTGGCGGAATTGGTAGACGCACTGGACTTAGAATCCAGCGGTTTATCCATACGGGTTCAAGTCCCGTCTCTCGCACCAAAGATAGCCAGGGCAGTTACTGACGGGTAGCTGCTCTTTTCTTTTGGCGAGGTAGCAAAAGTAGGGGGTGGCGCAAGGCTACGCAACCACCAAAAACTCAGTGGGCTTTAGTTTGACAAAACTAGCAAAGGGGGGCACTATAAAACAATACTAGCATCTCGTGCATGCTCGTTCCCAGAGAATTTTGAGGAGAAGCACCTACTGTTATGATAACGCTTTCGCATGTTTACAAATTTTTCGGCAACCATGAAGTGCTGAAAGACGTCAACTTGACCGTTCGGGAGGGGGAAAAGCTTGTCATCATTGGTCCTTCTGGATCCGGCAAGTCGACGACAGTGCGCTGTATGAACGGTCTTGAGATGCCTACTAGCGGACAGGTGTTCATCAACGGAACGGAGCTGACGAAAAAAAATCGCATAGAAGTTGTACGCAGTACGTCTGCCATGGTTTTCCAGCAGTTTAACCTATATCCTCATCTGAGCGTGTTGGAGAATCTTACTCTGGCTCCTATGAAGCTGTTCAAGAAAAGTCGTAGGGAAGCAGAGGAGATGGCCTACCATTACCTTGACGTCGTTGGCCTTGTTCGCAAAGCGCAGGCCTATCCTGCCGTACTCTCTGGAGGACAGCAGCAGCGTGTGGCCATCGCACGTGCCCTTTGTTCGCAGACAAAGATTATCCTGTTTGACGAGCCGACCTCCGCGCTTGATCCTGAAACAGTTCAAGAGGTGCTGAACGTTATGGTCAAGCTGGCTAGTGAGAGCATCACCATGGTCATAGTAACGCATGAAATGGGCTTTGCGCGTGAAGTAGCCGACCGCGTCATTTTCATGGATCATGGAATGGTGATTGAGGAAGGCACGCCAGATCATTTTTTTGTCAGTCCCATTCACGACAGAGTGAAGCAGTTTTTGGGAAAAATTCTGCACTAAGGCGCTTGACTTAGATGTGATGTAGCCCCTGTAACTATCCATCTGCAAGGTATTGGATTAAAAATGTTCTCGCATGCTTTGTATGCATGCGAGCAGACATGATTCCAGAGAGTATTTTCTTAGCTATTGCTTCTTTGGATGTTCGTTCTCTGTTCGATGGATAGGCTCTCTGTCACCTCAATACTATATGCGCTTTAGCCGCGCATGAACAAGGAGGAGAAAAGATGCATTTTATTCTTACTATTGTTCTAACTGCCGCGCTGATGTTGGGTATAACGGCGCCTATCTCTCAGGCGATGGATCTACCGCAGGAAGTTAAGAATATCGTTAAACGCGGCCAGTTGCGTGTCGGCGTTAAAACTGATGTCCCTGGCTTCAGTGTGCAGGATTTGTCCGGTAATTTTCAGGGAATGGAAGTCGACATCGCCAAAAAATTGGCTATGCGCATGGGCCTTAAGGCTAATAACATCATCTATGTGCCCGTGACTGCCAAAACACGCGGGCAATTGGTAGATTCTGGCGATATCGACATGGTTATTGCCACGTTCACCATCACGGAAGAACGCAAGAAAACTTGGAATTTTTCTACTCCGTATTATATCGACGCCATTTCTCTTTTGGTTAAGAAATCGTCAAATATTGATAGTTATAATGATTTGAAGGATAAAAAAGTGGGGGTTGCAGAAGGTTCTACCTCCAAGGAAGGGTTGATCAAGGCTGCGGAGCAGCATGGTGTCACCTTGAGTGACACCAATAACTTCCAGACTTTTCCGGACTATCCGTCTATTAAAGCAGCACTGGATGCTGGACAGGTCCAGGCTTTTTGTGTGGATGGCTCCATCCTTGCTGGCTATCTTGATTCGGGCACCCATCTGCTGACGTCTATCCGTTTCATGCCCCAGCAGTACGGTATTGTCACAAAGCTCGCCAACAAGGAACTGGCGGCTTTTGTCAACGAATGTATCGAGACGTGGCTTGCCGATGGGACTATTAAGGAGTTCATTGAGGATAACAACGTGCCCCCCTCTTTTAATGAATAGACAGATTTTTTATTGTGGACACAGCAGACATCGTGCTGTTGTGCCCACATAGCAAGGTATTCTCACAGTGATTGAACAAATATTGTCTCTTCAGTGCTGGGCAACATTCCTCAGCGACTGGACACTCTTTGCGCAGGCATTTGGGACGACAGTCTTTGTCTCTGTGCTGTCTTTGCTGCTTTCGTTGGTGTTAGGTGTTATCTTTGGGGTAATGTCCACGTCGCATTATGTTGTTTTTCGCGCAATTTCGCGGAGTTATGTTGAGTTGCTGCAGAATACTCCGCTGGTACTACAAGCGTATGTTTTTTATCTTGCCCTTCCCTACTTAGGAATCATGCTGGGCCAAGTTTCTGTGGGTATCTATGCTGTTGGTATCTATCATGGTGCCTATATCGCAGAGGTCGTGCGCGCGGGTATTACCTCCATCCCGGTAGGGCAGTCGGAAGCTGCCGCTTCACAGGGCTTCACCTATACCCAGACAATGCGCTGGATCATTCTGCCCCAGACGATTAAAATTATTCTGCCTCCACTCATCAACCAGATGGTGAACCTCATCAAAAATACGTCCGTTATTGCCCTCATCGGGGGGACGGATCTTATGAATCGCACCAACGATTGGGCTACCACGGGATCCTGTATCTATGGCCCGCCCTTTCTAGTCTGTGGTATCCTTTATTTCCTGTTATGTTTTCCTTTAGCTAGTTGGGGACGAAATTATGAGGAAAAACTGAAAAAGCGTGATGTTCAGACAGCGAATGAGCTGCGCGAAGTCGAGGAAAAACTGTCGTGATAGAGGTCATCAGCAAAACATTTACGCCCGATATCCTTAAATATCTGTTGGGAGGGGCTTGGCTTATTATTGAGCTCTCGCTCGTTATTGCCATTTTCAGCATGTTTTTTGGCCTAATACTGGCCTTGCTGCGCAACTATGACAAATTTATCTTGGGTAGATTAGCAGGAGCTTATGTTGAGATATTTCGCAATACCCCAAATCTGATGTGGGTACTCATCTGTTATGTGTATGCGCCATTTCCGACGCCTTTTTTACGCTGTACCTTCGCTTTTGTTCTATTCACCTCTGCAGCCATTGCGGAGATTATCCGGGGAGGTCTGAACTCTATCGCTAAAGGGCAGTTCGAGGCGGCATACTCTCAAGGCTTTAACTTTGTTCAGACTCTAGTGTATATCATTTTACCCCAGTGCTTCCAAAACATTGTTCCCACCTTGCTGAGTCAGATTATCACTGTGGTTAAAGACACTTCTTTTCTTTCTATGGTAGCTGTAGCAGAGCTCATGTTCCGTTCACGTAATGCATTAGCTCTTCTACCTCGCTATACGGGGCAGACAGTAGGAATCACCCAAGTAGCAATTATTTTTGGTTTTGCTGCGCTCCTATACTTTATCATTAACTTTAGTCTTTCCTGTCTGGTGCGCTATATACAGAGTCGAAGGCAGCAGGCAACAATTTCTCGTATCAACATGGAAGAAAGTGCTGTCTAGCTGTAGTATATACTGCCTGTGGATACTATGAAAAACGGCCTGTTGCTGAAAAAGCAGCAGGCCGTTCATACGAAAAAGAGTCTGTTAGGTGGAAGAGTTAAAAAAAAACTAACTCATTAGCCTGTGGAACTTTCGGCGTTTTGGATACAATTAGGTCTTTCAACCCCTGCTAGCCGTATCCAGCGCTAAGAAGATGCTGTGCCAGGTCGCTGTGATTCATCTGTTTTTCTTTGACATCTTGGTCAGCACGCGCTCATGCTTACCTTTGACGGCAGAGAGCTGCCAGAAGACCGACATCCATCCGCTTGAAATCCGCCCTTCTTTGAGCTATGAGAAGCGATTGTCGTAGCTGGCGAGTCCCTCGCCATGCCGGATGATGCGTGCCATGCGTCGCATCATCGTTCATAGAACTGCCGTGCGGCCCAGGTCGCGGTCGTCTTCGGGACATCCCCGGGGCGCGGCGGAAAAAAGAGACTTTTCGTTAAAGGAGCGCCTCGTGGAATATACTGTTGAAGATTTGTCCCCGGTCAAGAAAAAGGTTGCCATCATCACTGATCCCAAGGAAGTGGAAGCCGCCATCATGGGCGCTGTCGCCCTGTACAAGACGTCTGTGCAGATTGACGGTTTCCGCAAGGGCAAGGTGCCCGCTTCCGTCATCGAACAGCGTTTCCGCGACCGCATCTATGAAGAGGCCCGTCAGGACCTCGTCAACGTGCACATCAATGAAGTGATGTCCAAGCTGGACGTGACCCCCGTCTCCGGTATCAACATGGTGGACGGCGAGCCTGTCTTGGAACGCGGCAAGGGCATGAACTACAGCATTGAGTTCGAAGTGCTGCCCATCTTCGATTTGCCCCCCTACGAAGGCATGGAAGTGGAGCAGGAAAAGACCATCGTGGACGACGCTGAAGTGGAAGAAGTGGTGGAACGCATCCGCCGCGACCGCGCCAAGCTGGTGCCCGTGGACGGCGATGGCCCGGCCGTGGACGGCCAGGTGGCCAACATCGACTTCTGCGCCTACGAAAACGGTCAGCCCCTGGAAGGCATCAAGGCTGACGGCTTCGATCTGGCCCTGGGCGAAAAGCAGGCCCTGGAAGATTTCGAAAACCTGGTCAAGACCATCAAGCTGGGTTGCGAAGCCGAAGGCGACATCACCTTCCCCGAAGATTTCCTGGCCAAGGACCTGGCCGGCAAGACCGTGACCATGAAGGTCAAGGTGCATGCTATCAAGGAACGTCAGCTGCCCGCCGTGGATGACGAACTGGCCAAGGCCGTGGGCGTGGAAAACGTGGAAAAGCTCAAGGCCGGCATCCGCGAAAGCTACCGCTCCAGCCGCTACAACCTGAACAAGGGGTCCGCTCAGAAGTCCATGCTGGACAAGCTGGTGAAGATGGTGGAATTCGAACTGCCGCCCAGCATGGTGGACGTGCAGGCCCGCACCCTGCTGGCCGATATGCGCGCCCGCATGGAACGCCAGGGCAAGAGCCTGGATTCCCTGGGCAAGACCGAAGAAGAACTGCTGAAGGAAGTCCAGCCCCAGGCCGAAGAGATCACCCGCATGCAGGTGCTGCTGCTGGCCATCGCCAAGGAGGAGGGGCTGGACGTGAACGAGCAGGAAGTCAATGCCCAGCTCTACCAGCTGTGCATGCGCAGCGGCGAAGACTTCAAGCAGGTTCGCGAAGCCTATGAAAAGAGCGGCATGATCTTCACCCTGCGTGACCGCATCCTGGCCGACAAGGCCATGGACGCCATCTACGCCAAGGCCCAGGTGAAGGAAGTGGAGCCCAAGGCTGCTGAAAAGACTGAAGAAAACAACTAAAGCGAGCGATGTCTGCACCATGGTGCAGATGTTTCCCGCATCTTTCCGGCGACGCTTCGTCGTCCGCTTTTGACGTACGCCGCGGCGGTTCTTCCGTCGCGGCGGCGTCGAATTTATACGGTTTAACTCACAGAGAGGTTTTCATGTCCCTCGTCCCCATGGTCATCGAAACCACGGGCCGTTCCGAACGTGCCTACGATATTTATTCCCGTCTGCTCAAGGATCGCATCATCCTGCTGAGCAGCGAAGTGAACGACACTGTGGCCTCCCTTGTCTGCGCCCAGCTCCTGTTCCTGGAATCCCAGGATCCGGAGAAGGAGATCAACCTGTACATCAATTCTCCCGGCGGCTCCGTGACCGCCGGTCTGGCCATCTACGACACCATGCGTTACATCACCGCGCCCGTCAGCACGGTGTGCATGGGCCGGGCCGCCAGCATGGGGGCATTTTTGCTGGCTGCCGGGCAGAAGGGCATGCGCTACGCGCTGCCCAACAGCCAGATCATGATCCACCAGCCGCTGGGCGGCTTCCAGGGCCAGGCCACGGATGTGGACATCCACGCCCGCGAGATGCTGCGCATCAAGGAGCGCCTGAACACCATGCTGGCCGAGAACACCGGCAAGAGCTATGACGAGGTGGTCCGGGCCACGGAACGCGACAATTTCCTCACCCCCGAACAGGCCCTCGAATTCGGCATCATCGACCGGGTACTGGTATCGCGCAGCGATATGACGGAGAAAAACTAGTCTATGTCCAACAGCAAGAATTCCGGACAGGAACCGCTGCGCTGCTCCTTTTGCGGACGCAGCGAGCTGGAGGTGAACAACCTTATCGTGCAGGACAACGCCTGCATCTGCGACAACTGCGTGCGCGCCTGCGGCGACATCATCGCCCGCGACAAGGTCCAGCAGCAGGTGGAGGAGGCCGACGAGCGCCTGCTCTCGCCGCAGGAGATCAAGGCCCGCCTGGATGAATACGTCATCGGCCAGACCGAGGCCAAGAAGATCCTTTCCGTGGCCGTGCACAACCACTACAAGCGCGTCTTCTTCGCCGATGCCCTGGGCGACGACGTGGAGCTGGAAAAGAGCAACATCCTGCTGGTGGGTCCCTCCGGCAGCGGCAAGACCCTGCTGGCCAAGACTCTGGCCAAGGTGCTGCGCGTGCCCTTTGCCATCGCCGACGCCACGACCCTGACCGAGGCCGGCTACGTGGGCGAGGATGTGGAGAACATCCTGGTGCAGCTCCTGCAGAATGCCGACTACGACATCGAAGCCGCCAGCAAGGGCATCATCTACATCGACGAGATCGACAAGATCTCGCGCAAGAGCGACGGCCCCTCCATCACCCGCGACGTGTCCGGCGAAGGCGTGCAGCAGGCCCTGCTCAAGATCATCGAAGGCACCGAGGCCAACATCCCGCCCAAGGGCGGCCGCAAGCATCCCCAGCAGGAATTCATCCGCATGGATACCAGTAATATCCTGTTCATCGTGGGCGGTGCCTTCGTGGGCCTGGACAAGATCGTGGGCTCCCGCATGAGCGGCAGCTCCATGGGCTTCGGCGCCCAGGTCTGCTCCAAGAAGGAGATGCCCCTGGGCGAGCTGCTGGAAAAGATCCAGCCCCAGGACCTGGTCAAGTTCGGCCTGATCCCCGAATTCGTGGGCCGTATCCCGATCATCACCCATGTGGACGATCTGGACGAGGCCGATCTGGTGCGCATCCTGACCGAACCCAAGAACGCCCTGGTGCGCCAGTACCAGAAGCTGTTCGAACTGGACCACGTGCAGCTGCGCTTCACGCCCAATGCCCTCAAGGCCATCGCGGCCCGGGCCATCGAGCGCAAGACCGGTGCGCGCGGCCTGCGCAACGTCATGGAGCGCACCATGCTGGACATCATGTTCCGCCTGCCCTCCATGCCCGGTGTCAAGGAATGCCTCATCAACCGGGCCGTTATCGAAAAGGGCAAGGAGCCGGTGCTGCTGTATGATGAAAGCGCCGAAGGCGCTGCCGCCGATACCGGCCTGAACTAGCCCGGCTTCCGGCATGGCCGTACGGTGCGGAGACGCTCCCGCCTGCTGCTGCCGGTCGCACCTTGCCGGGGCCTGCCCCCGGGCAGGCTGTCACAAGATCTGAAAGGGGGGAAGCATCCGTTTTTGCCGCAGGCAAAAGGGATCCTTCCCCTTTCAACGATATACCGGGGCCATCCGGCCCGGCCGTCCCGACGGCTGAGCGGGCCGCCCGCGCGGCCCTTTTACGAGGTACACTATGTCCGAATTCCAGCGCGAAGCGCGCTTTTTTGCCGAACTGCCGGTCATGCCCCTGCGCGAAGTGGTCATGCTGCCGCGTACCATCATGCCGCTTTTCGTGGGGCGCGAAGCCTCCATCAAGGCCATCGAACTGGCCCAGTCCGGCTACAACAAGCAGATGTTCCTGGTGGCCCAGCGCGAGCCCGATGTGGAAAAGCCCGGCGCCGATGATCTGAGCCCCGTGGGGGTCGTCTGCAAGGTCCTGCAGATGCTGCGCCTGCCCGACGGCACCATCAAGGTGCTGTTCGAGGGCCTGCACCGTGCCCGCTGGACGGAGCTGCGCGAAGAGGACAACTGCCTGATGGCCATGCTCTGCACCGTGCCGGAAAGCGAGAGCCGCCCCGAAGAGCGCGAGGCCCTGGTGCGTACCGTGCAGGAAGCGCTGGAAGAGTACGCCAAGAACAACAAGAAGCTGACCCAGGAAGCGCTCATGTCCATCATGGCCCTGCGTGATGCCGGGCCGCTGGCCGACGCCGTGGTGCCCCACCTCAAGGTGGATTACCGCAAGAAGCAGGAAGTGCTGGAGATCGCCGACGTCACCGAGCGGCTGGAGCGCGTGTACGAGCTTTTGCAGGGAGAGGTGGCCCTGGCCTCGGTGGAAAAGCGCATCAAGAACCGCGTCAAGGTGCAGATGGAGCGCAACCAGCGCGAGTATTACCTTAGCGAGCAGCTCAAGGCCATCAACAAGGAGATGGGCCGCGAGGACGATCCCCAGGCGGAAGTGGACGAGCTGGAAAAGAAGCTCGAAGGCCGTAACATGCCGCAGGAGGCCCGCGAACGCTGCCAGTCCGAGCTGCGCAAGCTGCGCAGCATGCCGCCCTCGGCCGCGGAATACACCGTGGTGCGCAATTACGTGGACTGGCTGCTGGATCTGCCCTGGAACGACCTCAAAGAGATCGACATCGACATCGAAAAGGCCCGTGCCATCCTCGAGGGCGATCACTTCGGTCTGGAAAAGCCCAAGGACCGCATCCTGGAATATCTGGCCGTGCAGAAGCTTTCCAACGGCCTGCGTGGTCCCATCCTCTGCTTCGTGGGCCCGCCAGGCGTGGGCAAGACTTCGCTGGCCAAGAGCGTGGCCCGGGCCACGGGGCGCGAATATGTGCGCCTTTCCCTGGGCGGCGTGCGTGACGAGGCCGAGATCCGCGGTCACCGCCGTACCTATGTGGGCGCCCTGCCCGGCAAGATCATCCAGTCCCTGAAGCGGGTCAAGAGCAGCAACCCCCTGTTCTGCCTGGACGAGATCGACAAGATGACCTCGGATTTCCGGGGCGACCCGGCCTCGGCCCTGCTGGAAGTGCTGGACCCGGAACAGAACAACACCTTCATGGATCACTATCTGGATCTGGAATACGACCTTTCCAAGGTGTTCTTCATCACCACGGCCAACTCGCTGGACTCCATCCCGGCCCCGCTGCTGGACCGTATGGAGATCATCGAGCTCAACAGCTATCTGGAAACGGAAAAGCGCCAGATCGCCCGCAACTTCCTGCTGCCGCGCCAGGTGAAGGAACACGGCCTGAAGCCGGAAAACATCGCGCTGTCCGACGGCGCCATCCTGGAGATCATCCGCTCCTACACCCGTGAAGCGGGCGTGCGCAATCTGGAGCGCGAGATCGCCGCCCTGTGCCGCAAGACCGCCATCCGTCTGGTGGAGGACAACGATCTGGACAAGTGCGTGAGCATCTCCCGCCAGAACCTGGCCTCCTTCCTCGGCGTCAAAAAGTATCGCCATGAGGAACGCGAGAGCGAGTCGCAGGTGGGCGTCTGCGCCGGTCTGGCCTACAACCAGCGCGGCGGCGAGATCCTGATGGTGGAGACCAGCCTCATGTCCGGTTCCGGGCAGGTGGTCATCACCGGCCAGCTGGGCGACGTGATGACCGAGTCCGCCCGCGCGGCTCTGACCTATGTGCGTTCCCGCGCCGAGATCCTGGGCCTTGATCCGCGTTTCCACCGCAAGGTGGACATCCATGTGCATGTGCCCGACGGCGCCACGCCCAAGGACGGCCCCTCGGCCGGCATCACCCTGGCCACGTCCATCACCTCGGCCCTGCTGGGCATCCCGGTGCGCAACGATGTGGCCATGACCGGCGAGATCTCCCTGCGCGGCCGCGTGCTGCCCATCGGCGGTCTGCGGGAAAAGCTGCTGGCTGCCCGCCGCAGCGGCATCAAGAAGGTCCTCATGCCGCATGACAACGAAAAGGATCTCAAGGAAGTGCCCGCCGAGGTGCTGGAAGATCTGGAGATCGTCTTCGTGGACCATGTGGACGAGGTCCTGCCCCATGCCCTGGCCGCTTCCGTGGAAGAGATCTTCTCCGGTCGCGCCACGGCCCAGCCGCTGTACCTCAGCCTGCGTGCCACCAAGGGCGACAAGGACAGCAGCGCCGCCGCACCGCAATAGTATGTGAGGAGGGAGAGAGGCGGGGGAAACCTTTTGTGGACAAAAGGTTCTCCCCCGCACCCCCTTCCAAAAAACTTTTTTAGGTAGGGCCGCAGGTCCCCGTCGCTGGACGGCGGAGAGCGGACAACGGCCCGTGGACCGGAAAGACTGGAAGAGGAAGGCATTTTGCCTTCCTCTTCTTGTTCTTGGTGCGTATGGCGTGCCTTGCATACGCAGTGTGCGTTTGGGAACTGATGACCAGCATAAAACGCGGAGGGCAGAGTGCCTTCCGCGTTTTCTGTCATGGGCTGCGCCTCTTTGTCAGAGAGCCGTCTGTTTGGGCCATTTTGCCGGGGGACCGGCAATGGTGACTGTCCGGCGTTATACCGGGGAGTCCATCCTCCTGCATAAAGCGCGTTGGGAGGAGGATGGGGGCTTGGGGGAA
>ERZ773104.1450-NODE-1450-length-31440-cov-16.638267_pt1 | contig 31440 bp, 19 predicted proteins | sample MGYA00511920_ERZ773104 | MGnify/ENA primary metagenome ERZ773104 (study PRJEB29015, sample SAMEA2737857) | human gut metagenome | biome: human gut; feature: human-associated habitat; material: faeces | place: China | collected 2012 ... | reverse complement strand
TTGTCATTCTTTCACGAACAACTCTTTCAAGTCTTGTTAAACCAATTCTGAATTGGTTTTGTAATAACTCTCCAACGCATCTAATACGTCTGTTTCCTAAGTGATCTATATCATCAACAGATCCTATTCCATATTCTAAGTTCAATAAGTAACTTATTGAAGCAATCATATCTTCAGTAGTAATTGTTAGTGGTACTAATTCGCTATATCTTTCTTTAATTACATCATGTAATTTCTCGTCTGGAGTTGTATCCATTATGGATTTTAATACATTGTAATTAACTCCCTCTTTAAAATGAAGATCTGATAAGTCCACATTTGGTAACATTTTGTGAATATTTACTATGCCATTTCCAATTACCCTTACTTTTTGATCATCTACTAAAACGTCTACTACATTTATTCCAGAATCTTGGATATTTTCAGCCATTTCTTCTGTGATTACTGCACCTTTTTCAGCTAAAACCTCTCCTGTTGATGGATCGATTATATCATCATAAGATACTTGTCCTGCAATTCTAGTAGCAAGTCTTAATTTTTTGTTGAATTTGTATCTTCCAACTTTAGCTAAATCATATCTTCTGTTATCGAAGAATAAACCATCGAATAAGTTTCTAGCAGCATCAGCTGTTGGAAGTTCCCCTGGTCTTAATTTCTTATAAATTTCGATTATTGCTTCATCTTGAGTTTTAATTGGGTCTTTATCAAGTGTTGCCTTTATTTTTGGATTTCCGGCAAATAAGTCTAATATTTGCTCATCTGTAACGAATCCTATACTTCTTAATAATGATGTAACTGGTAATTTTCTTGTTCTATCAACTCTTACATAGAATACATCGTTTCCATCTGTTTCGTATTCAAGCCATGCACCCCTTATAGGCATAACTGTAGATGTATAGATTCTTTTTCCAGTCTTATCATAATCTTGTGCATAGTAGCAAGATGGAGAACGTACTAATTGGCTTACGATTACTCTCTCTGCACCATTGATAATGAATGTGGCACTATCTGTCATTACAGGGAAATCACCTAAATAAATTTCCTGCTCTTTAATTTCTCCTGTTTCTTTGTTAATTAAACGTACCTTTACATGTAATCTTGTAGAGTATGTTGCATCTCTTTCTTTGGCTTCTTCCATTGTGTACTTTGTTTTTTCTTCCATGTGGTAATCTAAGAACTCTAATACTAGGTTTCCAGAATAATCAACTATAGGAGAAATATCTTTTAATACTTCACCTAGACCTTCTTCTATGAACCAGTTGTAGGAATCTTTTTGCACTTGGATTAAATTAGGCATTTCGATAAAATCGCCTATTTTTGAAAAAGTTTTTCTTGAGCACTTTTCGTGTTTTACATCTTTTAACTTCAAAACCCTTCACCTCATAAAAAAAATTAAAGCAGAATTTAATATATAAGATTACAAAAAAGTCCCTCTTGTTGATTTACTTTTATAAATTACTTGAAGCTCACTGCTCTTTAAGCTTTGTTCGTTTATATTCAGCAAAACCCAATTCCTCTTTTTTGATAATTTACTTAACTAGATAAAAATTATAGCAACAAAAAAACTATTGGCAACCCTTGCATTTGTTTTGCCAATTCTTCTGTTGTTCTATCGTTTGTTTTCTATTTGATTTTTTATAATTATCACCCTTTACTTTTTCGTTCAGAGTCCAAAATTATTGTGGCAATTATCCACGTTATCAACATATATTAAGTATACACCAAATTAATTAGCAAAGTCAAGCAAATTTGGAATAAATTTTGTTAATATTTTAGAATTTTTTATGATTTTTTCAGAGTTACTAATAAAACTGATTTTTTATTTAAAATAGCACATATTAAAAGCCTGTTTTCTCCTACTTCTAGTATTATCTTCAAGTAGCAAAATAAAAGACCCGAAGCATTTCGAGTCTTTCCTATTTTGAGTTTATTTATTCTTGGACTTATTTATTTTTTGATTTATTTATTTTCGAATTTATCCAATCCTTATTTGATATTAATTTAATCACAAAAAAGCACTATTTCGTCTTTCTTTAAACTTTTTTGGACATCTATTACTCTTTGATTAGATGATCCTTTCCATTTTAAAGTTGGATTGTGTAATTCATCAACATATTGTCCATCAATCAATACATCTATGTATTTCAATACTTCTTTATCTTTCAGGTCTTTATCAAACAAAAATCCCGTCCATACCCATAAGTTCTTTTTAGGGAATTTTTTCTTGAAAGCTTTTGCAATTTCAAGTGTTCCCTCTATATTCTTGGGGTGCATTGGTTCTCCTCCCAATATAGATAATCCCTCTATATTAGGGTTATCGCATAATTCTAATAGTCTGTTTAACGTATTTTCTGTAAATTCTTTTCCACCTGCAAAATCGTGTGTTTCTTGGTTGAAGCAACCCTTGCAGTTAAAAGTACAGCCCTGTTCAAATATAGAAACTCTTACACCTGGTCCATCTGATATATCCATTTTTCTGATTTTATTGTATCTCATTGGCTTCCCTTCCTTTTATCATTATCTATTTTCAATATTTCCACATTTTTCTGTTTTCTTCATTGTTATATATTAGTTGTTGTTTAATCGTTTATTTTTAGATTGTTATTTTTTACATTACGAATTTATTTTATTAATTCGCCCAAAAAGGGGCGTCCCTTTTGGGCGAGCTTTTCTTTTGGGCGAATTATAGTTTTTTTATACCATTGCTGGTTGTTTCATACGTTTTTTGCTTTTTGTTATTTCTTCTTCAACATCGTAATCCATAAAATTCATTTGTTTTTCTTCTGATTTTTCTTCTTTACTTGTATCTGTATTTGCGTGGTCGCAATTACATTCATCACAATCGCAATCATCATCTTTGTTATCTATATGAAGTACTCTTTCTTTTATTTCTTGAGTTCTTCCTTTGTTCCAGAAGTTGCTTCCTATATATCCACAGGTTCTTCTTGCAACATTTAATGTGTTGTGGTCTCTGTTACCACAGTTTGGGCAATACCATTCTAGATTGTCATCTATTAATATTTCGCCTGTATATCCACATTTTTGGCAGTAATCAGATTTTGTGTTTAATTCTGCATACATGATGTTGTCATAGATAAATTTCATTATTTGAAGTACTACTTCCAAGTTGTTTTGTAAGTTTGGAGTTTCTACATAAGATATAGCTCCTCCAGGGCTTAGTCTTTGGAATTCACTCTCTAGTTTTAATTTAGAGAATGCATCTATTTCTTCAAATACAGGAACATGGTATGAATTTGTTATGTAGTTCTTGTCTGTAATTCCTTTTATTTTTCCGAATCTCTTTTGTAGACATTTTGCAAATTTATATGTTGTAGATTCTATAGGTGTTCCATAAACACTGTAATCAATATCTTCTGCATCTTTCCATTCTGCACATTTTTCATTCATTTTCTTCATTACTTCTATGGCAAAATCTTTTCCATCTCCATTGTCTGTGTGACTCTTGCCTGTCATATATTTAACACACTCATATAATCCAGCATATCCTAAAGATATTGTAGAATATCCTCCATGTAATAATGGATGTATGCTTGCGCCCTTTGGTAATCTTGCAAATGCACCATGCTGCCATAGTATTGGTGCAATATCACTAGTTGCTTTTGCAAGTCTTTCGTGTCTTGCTTGTAAAGCTTTATGGCAAAGTTCAAGTCTTTCATCATATATTTTCCAGAATTTCTTTAAATCTTTTCCTGATGATAAAGCAACATCAACTAAGTTAATTGTTACAACACCTTGATTAAATCTACCATAATATTTTGGTTTCTTTGTAACTGGGTCTATATAAGGAGTTAAGAATGAACGGCATCCCATACATGGGTAACATTGTCCATCTCCATTTGCATCTACTTTCATTTGCTTCATTATTTTCTCTGATATGTAATCTGGAACCATTCTCTTAGCAGTACATTTTGCCGCAAGTTCTGTTAGATACCAATATTTACTATTCTCATGTATATTGTCTTCTTCAAGAACATAAAGAAGTTTTGGGAATGCTGGTGTAATATAAACACCTTTCTCATTCTTGAATCCTAATATTCTTTGATTTAAGAACTCTTCAATTATCATTGCTAGTTCTTCTTTATACTCATCTGTTTCTCCTAAATACATACACACAGATAAGAAAGGTGCCTGTCCGTTTGTATTAGTCATTGAATTTACTTGGTAGTTGAATGTCTGAACACCATCTGCAACTTCTTTCTTAGTATCTTCTTTTGCAAACTTTTCGCATTGTTCTTTGCTTAATCCATTGTCTTTATATTTTTTATAATATTTCTCGTAACTACTTCTTACGAATGGAGCTAAGTGTGCAAGCGAAACTGTTGCTCCACCATAAGTAGAAGACGTAACAGCAAGTATTATTTGTGTTGCAATTGTACATGCTGTAATAAATCTGTGTGGTTTTTCAATCATAACACCATTCATTATTGTTCCATTTTGAAGCATATCTTCTAGGTTTATTAATTCACAGTTTGTCAAAGCATTTTGTGCAAAATAATCAGCATCATGGAAATGTATAATTCCTTCGTCATGAGCTTTTACAACGTCTTCAGGAAGTAAGAATCTTCTTGTTATGTCTGTACTTGTTATTCCAGCTAAATAATCTCTTTGAGTAGTAACAACTCTAGCATTTTTATTTGCATTTTCATTATTCCAATATTCACTTTCTCCCTCAATTAATTCCTTAATTGATTGGTCTGTAGTGTTGGCTTTTCTAACTAAAGCTCTTGTGTAACGATATGTGATATATTTTTTTGCAAGTTCATATCTTTTTATTTCCATTAATTTTTCTTCAATAATGTCTTGTATGTCTTCAACAAGGATTCTACCTTTTTTCAAATCTTCTATGTAACTCATTATTTCTTCGATTTCAGAATCAGTTGCCTTTTCTTTTCTAGAAACTTCTTTGTTTGCCTTTTCTATTGCAATTCTTATTTTTTCCCTATCATATTCTACTATTGTTCCGTCTCTTTTGATAACCTTCATTGCTATTACCCCCCAATTTATATTTTATGCTTATTACAATTTACTTTAATTTTTCTATATTCAGTATCTGAAATAATTCCTCCTTTTGTTTACATGGTAGATATTACAACATATGAGATATAATGTCAAAAGCATACGCATTATGTTATTACCTTTCAAAAAGCTTGATATATCAATATTTTTAGTTATTGGAATATTTTGTAAAATTAAGGAGATTTTATGTTATTTCTAAAAAATTAATCGCTGTAAGTGTTGAAATAAGCGGACTTTGGATTTTGCCCTATATATAATTTAATCATCAATATTACATTTTTATTACATTTTATAAAAAAATCATTTTTTCGTTTTATTATCTTTTTATATCTTGTTTTCAATTCTGCCGTTTTAGCTATTTTCCTTGTTTTATGTTAGTATTTATGTGTTTTTCATATATTTTTATCTCATTTTAGTTTTTATAAATATTTAGTATTTTATCATTTTTTAAAAAATCATTTTTTATATTTTATTACTTTTTGATATATTTTTATATTTGATTTTTATACATTTGTAACATACCTATTGAGCTTTTTATTTAAATTTAGCTTTTCTTTTTATTCAAAATAAGGGCTCAATATAAATAAAACCTTGTAAATCAAATTGTTTTTTAAAAGAATCAAATAGAGAATAAATAATTATTTTATTTATTCTCTCACGCAAAAAAGAACCCGACTATTTAAAGTCGAGTTCTTTCTATTTTAGATTCATATTAGAATCTTATTTTCTCTTTTTGATTATAACAATTGTTGTTACAATACCGATTATTAAGATTCCTGCAACTAATCCACTTAATACATAGTAAATGTAGTGTTGTCCGAATGGAGGTAATATTGTTACATCTTGAGCAGTATCTGCATCAATTTCTGCAGGCTCTTCTGTTGGGTTTTGGTTACCAACTACAGAGTATGCCATTCTTCTACCTAGCTTGTTGCTTGTTCTAACAAGTTCAACTAAGTTGCTGTAACTCATATCATCGCCCTTTGTATTGTCTGGAGATAATGGTTGTGTTAATACTAATTGTACTCCAGATACACTGCTTGTTCCATTTACTGTTGCTAAAGCATTTAATGGGTCGCTATCGAATGCGTCTTTAATCTTTGTAGCAGAATCTTGGTCAGCGATTATAGGAATTAATTCCTTCTTAGTACTTGCAGTATCTTTAGTTACAACTATTGTCTTATACAATTTAGCCTTTTCTTTTGCAGTTCCATCTAAGTAATCTTTTGATGTTATGCTATTATCTCCTTCTAGAGGAATTACTTCCCAATCAGGGTTGTCTTCAGCATTAAATTGTAAGTTGTTTCTTGTAACTGTTGTAGTACCACCAGTATTTTCATCAGTCTTGAATCCTACATAATCTATCAAGTTATCAGGAGTGGTTGTAACTATTGTTTGAACTCCAGTTGCACCGTTCTTTCCTGTATAATAGTTTACATCATCTGTAAAGAATCCTGTGTAGTAGAACTCATTTCCTTCATAATCTACTTCACCAATGTTTGCTACTGTTATAGCATAAGTGATTCTGATATTTGCACCTTGCATTAATTCTTCGTCCATTGTTAATTGGATTAGACCTTTGCTATTTGCATTGCTTCTTGCATTTGGTTCTTTCATTAATTGATTTTGATAGTTATTTCTTTCTGTATATGTGTTTTCTGTATCTTGTTCATGTGCAACATGTTTGCTCCAAAGAACGTTTGTTGCTCTACCAGAAGCATCAAATAATGTGTTTCCATTTGCAAGTGTTACTTTTACGTTTGTTACTTGTTTTGTAACTTTTAATTGAGCTTTTGATCTTTCAACTAAACCTAAATCTAGGTTTTGTATCTTATAGTAACCAGCTTTTGAATAGTTGTCTGATGTTTGACTATCTTGACTACCATTTCCTGTTATATCTCCAGTTTCACTTTCTGTTCTGTTATACTCGATTTCAACATTAATTTGACCAGATTGTGCAACCATGAATGTATTGCTTGTGAAGTCTGTAGATGATCTATCGTATAATTCTTTTGCTCTACTATTTGTAACGCCGTTTCCAGCATTATTACTGTAGTTATTTACATATTCTCTAGTTCCTGCTACTAATTGTCCTTCAGTGTTAGGTCCCATTATATCTCTTGCGTCAGAGTAACGATTTCCAGCTTTATTATCTGAATCTGACTGTGCTAAGTTGAAGAAGTATGTTGTGCTTGGGTCGTTACCCTTAGCATCATATATATTGTAAGTTCTTCCTGGATTTACAGGATAGTTCATAGTTCCTACATAAGTGTAAGCGTTGTTGTCAGGGTTGCTTATATCAAATGCTACGTTTCCGTTTGAATCTGATATTGGTGTATAGTATTCTGTAGATTTGTAATCTTGTCCATTATAGATTATTCCGCCATTTGCATCTTTTTCCATTCCGTCTATGCCGTAAATGAATTTTACAACATAATTTGATGGTATATATCCTACAAATGAGTAGCTTCCTTTGTCTCCGCCAGCACTTGTTGTAGTATCGGCAGTTTCCCATGTTGGAGCATTATTTAATGAAGCTTGATTACTGTTTTCATTCCAAGTCCAAGAACTTGTTCCATTTGTTCTTAATGTTTTAGCAATTATTTCTTGTCCTTTTTTAGCCGATTGTCTAATATCTACTAATTGAACTCTTACTCCAGATATTCCAGAGTCTTCGTCAATCTTACCATTACCAACTCTTGCAACATTGTTTACTGTTTCAGTTCTCTTGTCTTCCCAAACCATACCAGATACGCTTCTTGCGTCTTCATCACTTGAAAGCTTAATCTTAATTTGTGGAGCCTTATCTGAATCATCTTCCATTCCAAATTTTTCTCTTAACCATTTTGTCTTAGCTTCATTTACCTTAACAGCATAGTCTGGATCGCTTTGGCTTATAGAATTTAATGTGTTTTGTAGACCAGAGTCTTTATTCATTTCATCCTCGAATGTAGTATTCTTTCCAAGTCTTCCTATTGCATCTGTATTAATATTACCAGCAATAGAATCTACATCTACTAGACCTGCTACATCTCCTGGATTATATTCTGTGTCTGTCTTACTATTATTTGCGTTTGGAGCAATACTCTTATCGCCATAGTAAGTTCTGTAACCGTTTATTTCTACAATGTTTACTTTACCATTATCGCTTGTACCATTTCCATCATCAAGGATTAATAGATTTCCTATATCCTTAACTTTGAATGTTACATAGATATATAGGTCTCCAGATGGTTGTAAAATTCTCTCATCTTTTCCATCTGTTGTTTCTACTGTAATATAAGTTGTGTTATATCCAGTAATGTTCTTTTGAGTTGAACCATTGTATTTTGCATATTTACTTGTGTTGCTTGTTTTTACTTTAATGCTTGAATCTATAGTTTTTCCTTTTCTATCAGCAACATAAGGTCTATATTGTTCTTCACTTGGTTGAAGTGTATCATCACTGCCAATTAATTGATACTCATTATCATAGTAATCTACGATTTCTACTCCTGATGCAGCAATTACCTGTGCAGAGTTTCTTAATCTAATCTTATATGTTACATAAACTTTTAATAATTCATCATTATCAAGTGCAGTTTCTGTATTATCTAGAGGTTTAAAGTAATCTTCTTTATATAATTCTCTAGAGTAGCTTCTGCTATAATATGCCATTACATCAGATGCCTTTAATTCGATTATATTATCAGGATCATTCTTATCATATTTATATGTTTGTGTTTTGCCATTCATTTCAACTGTTGTTTTTAATACATCTTTATATAGTGATAAGTCTGCTGACTCTCTTAAAATGTATCCTTGATTTACGTATAAATTGTTATATTCTCCTGCATATAATGCATTGTATGTTGTTATATCTCTTCCTGATGTATCTGTTACCTTCATTACTTTATGAACTGGTTTTACAACATCATCTACAACAAATTTTTGATATACAGGGTAATAATCCTTTTTGAATCCGCCTTGGTTATATCCTGTGAAAGATGATAGCATACAATCTTTTGCAAATGTACTTTGGCTGTCTCCGCCATTTCCTTTGCTTGTTAAGTTTCCGAATTCATCTATATATCCGCCAGAATATAAATCATCTCTTGTATATACTGGTGCATATATGTTATCTTGTGAATATCTTTGTCCATTTGTTGGAGTAGAACCAATCTCTTTAAACTTCATATTAAATGCTTGTCTATCTGATAATGGGTCAACACCTTTTGAACTATTTTCCCAAGATACTCCATCTCTCTTGTATACTGTTGGCTCATAATATTGTCCATTGTATACGAATTCAACATAGTATGTGTATAGTGAATTTAAATCTTTAAATTCATAATATCCATTTCCATCTGTTTTTGTTTCAGCTTTTACAGATTCGGCTCCATCAGGCTTTCTTTGATGTAATTTAACAATAACATTTGTCATTGCTTTTGTACCATCTGTTCCTCTGTTACCACTTGGTTCAGACTCTTTTCCAGCTTTAACATCTACGAATGTATATCCGCCTATTCTCATAGTAAGATCTATTTCATTAGATGCCTCTGCTGTAGTTTTGTGTGCAAAAGTTGTACTAGTTGGTACTCCTCTTAATTGTTGAGAATCGTCTGTTGTATAATTGTTTAAATCCATTTGTACATAAACTTGGAATATTGAAGCATATATAGCATGAACTTCTGAGCTTGAACCCTCTCTTTTCTCATAAGTAGGTTCTTCTCTTACATCTGGATGCCAAACACCTTCATCATCTCTATAACCATAGTCTACGAAATGAGTTCCTGTTTGCTCATAATATGAATATCTCCAGTTTTCTGTTGCTCTCATTGTTACATATGCAAACTTTTGGTATCCCTTATAAGTATATATTCTTGTTTTTGCATCTAATGTTGTATAACTTGTTGTTGCATAATCTGTATATTCAAATTGTCCATTTATTTCAATGTTATCTGGATATGCAGCATCTGCAGCATTTAATACAATATAGAAACTTTCATTCTTAACTGGGAATATTGTTCCACCTGTTAATTTGGTATCTCCTTGGCTTTGTGCAATAATCTCAAATTCTCCAGCCTTATAACTTAATGTAGCAGAGCCTCCATCTTTGTTTGTTGTGTTAAGTATGATATCTGTCATGTAAGAAATATTTTTGTAATATGGATATGTTATAGAAACAGGTCCTATTATATATTCATCATTAGATCTATTTCCATCATCTCTACTTACAAATATTTGTGCATCGTCAACATTTACCGTTGCCTTATATCCCGCTCTTATTTCCTGTGCAAATTTATAATATTGAGTTGCTTCTTTATATAGCTCTAATCCTCTAGTGTTATTTACACCTTGTTTTAGAGTTTGGCTTCCTGTTCCATCTGCATTAAATCCGTGTGCACTTCCTTTATGGTCATTTTGAAGCCAGCTTGCAACTTGTATATCAACTAAGCTATATTGTGAAGGATTTTCTCTTGAAACATGATATTGTGCAGAATAAATGTAAGCATTTACAATTTCCTCAAAACTTGATGAAGTTCTTGTATCTATTGTTCCACTTCTAAAACTTGCTGAATATCCTCTTCCTCCACTGCTATTTGTTGGAACTGCAACTTGTGGTCCATTTATAGGATCAGATCCATCATAATAACTATACTCTCTATTTATTGAGTTATATATATGTCTTCCACTTCCACTTAAAGCAGGTGGTTGAACCTCTTTAGCAAGTTCATTTTGTCTTTTTATTAATGCATTTCTTAAAGATCTGTGTACAGCATGTGTTTCTACTGTATTTGTACCAATTTTAAGTATGTATGGTTTGCTATAATCTACTCCAGTGTTATAATATTCTTCCATTCCAGAATAAGATACGCTAAAACTTCCTCCAACAACATTGGATTTATCAGACTCTTGACATATATGATCTTCATATCTACTATCTTGAAGCCATGCTTTTAGGAATGACTCAGAGCTTTCTCTATCAGAATGTATTGCAACTCTTCCGCTAGTCATATATCCCATAGAAGCTCCATATTCTCCGGCAGTTGGATAATATCTGTTTGAATCAGTATATCCAAATCTTATCATTGAATCTTGGTCATTACAATAAATAATGCCATCTGATGCAGATTGTGGAAAATACCCTGTTCTGCTGTCTGATATTGTTGCACTTGCCATACCAGCTGAAGTACTTCCAGTATATGCTTCTACTGTTTTAGAAAGCACAAGCGACATTACTATAAGTATAAATCCTGCTACTACTGTTTTTAATGATTTAATCATTTTGTTTTTATTCATTTTCTAACCTCCCTTCTATTTTAAAACTCTCTTTTTTACCATGTAACCGCCTACACCAATTATAGCTATTACGGTTAAGGCTAATGTTGTATAAATAATAACTTGTCCTGTTTTTACTCCTGTAACAACTGTTGCTGTTGAGTAATCGTCTTCATTAGTTTGTTTGTTTCCTGGAGTAGAATCTGTATCTTTTACTCCGTAGTCGTTTGATGCCTCATAAATTTCGGCATTGTTTGTTATTGTTCCAAAGTTTTCTTTTGTCATCGCCTTGGTTAATATCAATTTAATTTCTTTGCTTTCTCCTGGATTAATTACTGTATTTGCAAGTGAGTTATTGTATATTGCTCCATCTTTTCCTTCATACCAGTCTTGATTAAGCTCTGTTGAGAATTTTAATTCTGATGGTAAGTAGTCTGCAATTTTCTTCGCATATCCAGGTATTGCACCTTCGTTTGTTACAGTAATTTTATATTCCACAATCATTGTTGATGAATCAGCATATTTTGATTCAAAATCAATCTTTGCAAAATTCTTATTGTAGCTATGTTCTGTTGTTCCTTTTTTATCATTTACTGTAATGTTTGTTATAATCTTGTCTAATTTTAAATCGAATTTTTTGTCTTCTACAAGTCCTAAATCCACATTATATACATTACTTGTTGATAAAACTATCTCATCAGTAACTCCGGCTTTTCTTGATTTTTCTTCATATAATATTACATCTTTTTCAATAGCATCTGAATTTTTAGCTTCATCTATTCCTTGCTTTTTGTAATCTGTAACACTATAGTTGGCTGAGTCGTAGAAGAATATTACTGTATATCTTCCTTGCTTAACATTATTGAATGCATAAGCACCTTGTCCATCTGTTTTTGTTGTTAATTTATTTCCATTAGAATCAACTGCTATGTCTCCTGTTGAGTTATCTAATAACATAACTTCAACATCATTTACTAATTGTTCGTCTGAATCTCTTTCACCATTTTGGTTTTTATCAATCCAAACAACACCTGCAATCATTCTTGTTTCTTTATCTACTGGAACTATTTCATCATCTTTTCCAGTTGGATTATATCCTTTTATTGTATTTTCAACTGTATTTGATGTAATTGTTCCTACTACGGCATTTTTTATTTCTGCTTTATTTGAGATTTTTGTATCACTTGTATTTCTTCCTGCAACTGCATTTATTATAACTGTTGCTTCTTGTTTTCCTTCTAACATTCCTATATTAACTATAGGATTTTTGTTATCATCTGTTTCTGCAGATGCTGTTGTATTCTCTCCTATTTTTAATTGTAAGTTTGAGAATAACACATTTTCAGGAAGAATATCCGTAAAATTAATATCTGATATTACTGTATTTGCTAAGTTCTTAATAGTAAATGTATAATTAAATACTTCACCAGCCTTAATAGGTATTCCTGTTGGTACTGAAGATGTTTGTTTAACCTCAAGTCCCGGTTTGTTTATTGTAACATTTACAGTTTTCATTGATTGTTCTACTGTAGAATCTCCTTTTATTGTTGGAGTAATACTTAATTGTTTTTCATATACATTTGCATCGACCATTTTAGCTTTTAATGTTACAGCAACTGCAACTTTATTATATCCAACTGTTCCTATATTAATAGAAAGTTTTCCATTTGAAACTGTTGCATCACTTGTTTTATCTTCGTCATCAATCTTTACATTATCTAATGTAAACTCTGCAGGTAATTGCATTGAGATTACAGAATTTTGTCTGCTTCCATTATATACTTCATTTCCATCATCGTCTGTTGTAATATTAGAATCTGATGATCTAACAAACATTGTAAATCTGAATGTATCATCTGTGTTTACATTATCTGTGCTACTTACAACTTGTGCAATATAGTCAACTTTTGTTAAAGAAATACTTACTGAATTTGTTTCTGCTTTTACATCTCCATTTGAAACTGTTGCTTTTGTTTCAAATTTTTCTTCACTTTCTGAGGTATCTGTTAATATCCAGATTTCTTTAGTTAAAGTAGAATGAGCATTTACATCTTCTAATGTGATATTTAATTGTTGTGCTGTATTTCCTTGGTCATCTTGAATTACTTCAAGCCCTTCTGCAACTTTATATCCTAATGTGGATTCAGTATCTTCAACAACATAAGACATACTTGATAATAATGGCATTGTTACTTTTAATCCTTGTGCTGATTCTGTTCCTGTATTTTCTACTGTTAGTTTATACTTTATTATTTCTCCATTTGCTATAGTATCTGTTCCAGTAACATTTTCTAGTTTTGCACTTATAATGGCTCCACTTCCTGTTGTAACTCCAACTTTTGTTGCTGTTGCACTATCAGAAGTATCTCCATTAGTATAGTAAACAACATAATTTTCATAAGCAGATTTATTATGATCTAGATTTGCTGGTAGATTTGTTTTGTATGAGAATGTGAATGTTGAACCTTTTACCATTTCGTAATTGTTAAATACAATCATATATGATTTTGCATTTGCAATATTGTCTGTAGATTCTGTCCAGCCATTTGCTGTATTTGATAAATCTTTTGTAGCATCTCCATTTGTTGAATAATATACTTTTGCACTTCCACTTTCATTTCCTGTAACAGAAACTCCAGTGTTAAGATTTAAGTTTATATTTGAACCTAAGTCTGCATTTGTTGCTACATCTTTGTTTCCTGCGAAAGGAACTCTTCCTAATACAACTACATCTTTTAGTGTAGCATCATAATTGTTTATAACATTCATAGTGAATGTTGGTGTTTGTGCAACACTTGCTGTTGGTATAAGTGCTTCTTTTTGTTCACCACTTATTGATATTACATCTTGAGCACCATCTTTATATCCAGATACAGTATTTGTTGTTACAACTCCTGTTGGAGCAATATATTGTATTGCTTTTGAGCTTTCTACACTTGTTCCGTCTTCATCTTCAACTAGAAGTCCTATTTGTGTATCTGTTGAAGGTGTTAAATTATCTAATGTTATATCTGTTGAAATAACTACTGTAGCACCTTTGGCTGCAAAGTTATTATATTTTGTTTGTGTTCCATGAAGTTGGATTTCTATACTCTTTGTTCCATCGCTATTATCTGTAAATTTTGTATCTTCAACTTTCATTGTAAGTTCATCATCCAAAGATACTTGTGCTGTTCCTGTTATATTTGTAATTTGCTTTGGAAGTTTTACAGTAATTTTAGGGTTTGTATATAACTTGTCATCAATACTGTCATTTTCAAGTGTAACAGTTATCTTAAAATCTTTATTATCTACTATAGTAGATAATGTATCTCTATTTGTTGTGATACTTGCTTTATGAGTTGGCTCTTTTAATTCTATATCAGAAGTTTTTTCAGATGTTACTATTGTAATACCTTCATTTTTTGCAACTCCTGTATAAGAGTTTGTTAACTTCGCAATTTTTCCTATTTGTGCTTCACTATATGTTGCATCTTTTGCAACTACTTTTGTGGCTTTGAAAGAAATATTTCCATTTGCAATAGGTTTTGTTGTTACAATTGAAATTGTACTTAATTTATTATTTGATAAGTCTACTACAATATTATCTCCTGTTGTAGCAGTATCTTTATTTATTGTTTGTACTGTTTCTCCATTTGAATTTAATATTGTAACTTGTCCATTTTCACCAAGTATTTTATTAAATTCTGTTTTAGAAATTGTTAATGTCTTGTTATAAATACTTCCTGTTGCAACTATATTTTGACTTTCATTTTTGAAGCTATCTTCTTTTTGTGTAAGTTCTAATGAATCTACTACATCAGCAAAAGATATGCTAGCTGTCATTGTTGTTTCAAACTCTGTTTCTTTTTTGTTTTCATCACTTGCAACTTTATTAGTATACATATATCCTTTATTTAATTCTGTTGTTGTAGCAAAATTGAAATCAACTATTTCTCCAAGTTTTCCTGCTTGATCTTCATATCCGTTTGTTCTTGCAGTTAGGCTTGTTACACCTGTTCCACAATTATATAAAGCTATTTTTGAATTTGCTTCATAAGTAACTCTTGTTACTTGGTCTTTAGTTGCATTGTATGCATTTGATGAATATACATAAGTAATTACATATTCATCAAGAGTATTTTTACTCCAAGCAATTTTTCCGTCCTTTGCATCATTCTTTACATTAATTTTTATTAATCCAGTTGTGCTATCATAAGAATAATTATCTTGTCCAAAGCTCTCTGCTTTTTCTTCTCCGTTTGTAGCTATTGTTGAATTTGCAACAACAGTAATACTTTCTGGATTTTCATTATTTATTTTAGGAGCAACTATTTCGATATTTGTTTCTTTTATAGGAAGTACACTATCTTGTACTCCAGATGTTACCTTTGCTTGAGTTATTATTTTGTTTGTATTTCCAACAGAATATGGAATATACTTTGTAATTTCATAACTTAATTTAGCTTTTGCATCATCTGTTTTCCAGCTTGCATTTAACTTTATTGCTTTGTTAATTGCAATTTCTTTTCCATCTTTATTAACATATACTGCATTTAAAACTATGTCATTATCTTTGCCTAGCACATCTTCGCTTACGACATCGCTTTTATCTGCTACTATTGTTAATTTTTTCACTACAGTATTTCCTGCATCGATTTGATTAAATGCAATTACTTTATTTTCGCTATCAAATCTTTGTATTTTATCTGCATTAGATCCATCATCTACAATATTAAAGTTTGAACCTGCAAAGCTGACTGTAATATCTTTTAGATATCCAGCATCTTTAACATTTAATTCTAGGTTTAACTTTGTATCTGATGAATTGATATCGCTGTATGCCTTATGCTTTCCTCCTTCGTAATAAGCATCAAACTCTACGTTTGAGTTGTTGGTTTGAGTTTTTTGGTTTTCAAGCTCTTTGTCGCTCAACAAACTATCAGCTGCATAACTGATTACTGCAGCTGAATTAGCGTACAAAATAGCAACAACAAGCATTGATGAAATAACCTTTGCCAATCTTTGCTTCATAAATTTGCTCCTCCTTATATTTCTAAGTCTTCTGATTTTAGACTTTTATTTTTTGACTAATATTTATTATACCTTATTTTTGTTGTTTTTTCAATGGTTTTTGCACTTTTTTTATTGATTATCCCACGTTTTTTTAGATTTTTCAACCCACTTTCATTATCAATTTTTTCCATACCTAAAAAATGCTTGCGGAAGGCATTTTTTTATAGTTTATTAAATTTTTATTACATTTTTTATAACAGATTTTATTTGTTTATTTACTTCTTATTTTGTTCCAAATTTTATAATCTTCCAAATATGCCTATTTTAAGGGATTTTTGGTTATTTATTTTAACATTATGTATACTTTATAATTGATTACAACAACAAATAAAAGGTCCTCAATCACCTGTTTCCCTAGTAGTCTTGAACATTTCTTATTTAATTTTGCCTTGATCTTATATTTTACAAATTTTTATAAATCATTGTAATATTTTACTAATTATTGAATATAATATTATTATAAACAGATACAAAAATAATAAAATTATAGTAATATTTCACCAAGAAATCACCAATTTTCAACAAAAATTTCAAAAAGTATTGACATAGTATTATGTTTATAGTATACTTAGAAAGTAGCAAATATCGCGGGGTGGAGCAGTTGGCAGCTCGTTGGGCTCATAACCCAAAGGTCGGTAGTTCGAGTCTATCCCCCGCAACCAGAAAAATTAGCAAGCTCTTTAGAGCTTGCTAATTTTTTTATTACTATTAATTATATTTTATTAGATTATTCGTTCTTTATATTCTGATATTGTACGTCTCAACATTATATTACGATGGTCTTCCGCTTTTCCAATAGTCTGGTATTTCATTCCAGTTTTCTAAACCTCCGCATACAGCAAAGCAATCCTCTCCATTTGGATTTCCCTTATATTCATTTTCTTCTGAGTTTGTCCCTCTCTTCCACAATTCCGGTGCATTTCCAGTTAGCATAGAACAACCCCAAAAAGTCCCCTTGAAAGATTCGACTTTTTTACAGTTATCAAATAACTTTTCAGGTATACTTGTTATATTTTTACAGTTACCAAATGTACTTTCAAAATTCGTTACATTAGGGCAGTTTGCAAATAAGTTTGCAGGTATACTTTCCAAACTTCTACATTCTTCAAAAGCACAATAAAAATTTGTTACATTAGGGCAGTTTGCAAATAAGTTTGCAGGTATACTTTCCAAATTTTCACAAAAATCAAATAAATAGCTAAAATCTGTTACATTAGGACAATTTGCAAATAGCTTTTCAGGTATACTCTCCAAATTTTTACAATGAAAAAACGAATGGCTAAAATTTGTTACATTAGGGCAATTTGCAAATAAATCCTCTGGTATACTTTGTATACTCGTATATCCTAAGTAAATACCTATAAGATTAATAAAACTATTTTCAGTTGGTGAAACTATTTCATTCAAATTACTACAGTAATTAAAAGCTACATATTTCAATCCAGTCGTTCCCCATTGTTTAACCTTTTTTAGTTTATCATAATTTGCTGTTTTCATTGCATCAGGTGATCCAACTAAAATTTCATATTTTCCTTTTATTTTAATATCGTATGTTCCAGCATTTTGATATTGGTGTTTTGATTTTGTGCTTATATTATCATTTGTTATTCCGGTTTCTGTAGTTCCATCTCCCCAATTAACTTGAAAATTAAATTCTGTTGCATCTCCATGACTTGTGTAATCTTCATAAGGTAATTGTATCGTATCTCCTGCCGATACCTCATATTCTAATATTAGTTCTTCTTTTCCCTTATCCGATTCAAGTTCTAATCCGTTTCCAGTAGAGTAATCTATCTCTTTGCTTCCTATTGTTATCTTCTTGTTTTCTCTGTCTATTTCATCTTCAAAAAGTAACTTGTCGTTTATTAAATCGTTCAACATTTCGTCTTCTGTTTTTGTTTCACGATGTGTGTACTCACTAGTTGCTTTTCCCGCTTTCCACACAGCTACTCTGTCTTCTACTGTTCCTCCTCTTTGCTCTGTTTTTGCTTGATTTGCTGACTTTATAACACCATTGTCCCCTGTTATTACTGCAATTGATACTCCTGCTAATATTAGCAATACCACTATTGTTACTATTAATGCAATAAGAGTGATTCCTTTATTATGTTGCAATTTTTCCACTTTTTCTCATTCCTTTCTCTTGTTTTTTTATTTCTTATATTTTGGGAAATTCTTTTCATTAGTATACATATTTTTGCTTTATAGAATTTCAAATTACATTTATTTGCTACGATTGTATCAAAACATACATATATTGTAAATAGTTTTGAAGAATTTATCTATTCAAATCTAATTACTTTTTTAATTGACCACAAATTTCATTAGTTTTACAAAATTGTATTTAACTTTTCACTTGATGGATACTTTATCAAACACCTATATTAATTTACTGTTATTTCTTCCTTCATTGCATTGAATTTGCTATCTCCTATTCCAGGTATGTTCTTTATATCTTCTATTGATTTGAATTTTCCATTTTGTGTTCTGTATTCAATTATCTTTTTTGCAGTTGATTCTCCAATTCCAGTTATTTGTGTTAATTCTTCTTGTTTTGCTGTATTTATGTTAATCTTGAAATTCGTGCCAGTACTTTTTGCTCCATTTTCTGATTGTTCTGAATTGTCTTTCGCCGAAGTTATGTATTCTCTTCCTTGGCTTTCTTGAGAGGTTTCTTCTTTGTTTGGAACATATATTTTTTCGCCATCACTAAGCATGTAAGCTAAATTTAAGCTACTTAGATCAGCTTCGTCCGTTTCTCCTCCTCCAGCTTCAATTGCGTCTACTACTCTTGCTCCTTCTTTCAGAACTACTACTCCTGGATAATTTACTTCTCCTGTTATGTGTACTACTATTTTGTTATTTTCTTCTACTGTTTCATTACTGTTTTCTACTGCTGTATTTGTTGTCAAATTATCTTCTGTTATTTCAATTTCACTGTTGTCTTTTGTGGTTCTATAGAAATATATTCCAACTGTTATAGCTATAATAATTGCTCCTACAGCAATTATTATTTTGGTTTTTAAGTTTATGTTTTGCATTTTGTACCTTCTTTCTATTGAAAAATGATTATTTTTACTGTATTATATACATACAATTTATTAAGGAGATTTTATGCGATTTTTTGATAAGTTTAAAAGGATTACTTTTTTATTTTTTATTTTATTAACGTTAAATAGTAATTTAATATATGCCGAAACAATAAATGGTTCTTCTACAGGCACTGACGCAAGTAGCTCTATTAATGTATCTGGTACTAGTACAGATGCCTCTGCAAACGTTTCCGGTACTACTGATAATAGTTCTTCAGATGCTAATGTTCCTAGTACTTACTCGCCAGCATGCCTTTTGATGGACCAAAATTCTGGCAAAATTCTATATAGTAAGAATGCCAATACTAAAATGTACCCTGCTAGCACCACAAAGATTATGACTGCAATTCTTACTCTTGAAAATTGCAAGCTTACAGATACTGCCACTGCCAGCCATAATGCTGTTTATTCAATTCCTAGTGGTTATTCTATTGCAAGCATAAGAGAAGGCGAAACTCTAACTATAGAACAACTTTTGAATGTTTTACTTATTCCTTCTGCAAATGATGCAGCAGTTGTTCTTGCAGAGCATATTGGCGGATCTGTTGAAAATTTTGCTAATATGATGAATGAAAAGGCTGTTGCGCTTGGATGTAAAAACACCCATTTTATTAATCCTAACGGAATTCATTCGGAAGACCATTATTCTACAGCTTATGACCTAGCATTAATGGGAAAATATGCGATGACTTTTCCTGATTTTAGAAGAATTGTTTCAAAAACATACTATGCACTTCCTGCAACTGAAGTTTATAATGCTGATGACCGTTTGTTTAACACTACTAATGAGTTAATTAGAAAGAATGCATCTACTCCAACTAAAAATTACTATTATGAATACGCAACTGGTGCAAAAACAGGCTATACAGATGCTGCTAAAAACTGTATTGTTGCAACAGCTACCAAAGGAGATGTTTCTTTGCTTGTAGTTGTTCTTCACGATAGCTTAACAGAAGAAGGTTTAAGCCAAAGGGCTTTAGATTGCAAGACTTTGTTTGAATATGGCTTTAATAATTACTCTGAAAGAGTATTATTTTCAAAAGATTCCATTGCACAAAATATTACCGTAAAAGGCGGAACGAAAGATACTAGCAGTTTGGATTTGTTATGTGAGAGCGATATTTCTGCTTTGATTCCTAACAGTATTGATGTCTCTACATTAACTCCAAGCATATTGCTTTCAGATAATATCTCTGCACCTATTGCAGAAGGCACTAATTTAGGAAATATTAGCTATACTATTGACGGAATTACATATACTTCTAATTTAATTGCAAGTCATACTGTTTACAAAGAAGACTTCATTAAAGTTGCTATGCAACTGTTACTCGCAATCTTATTCTTATTTATATTTGCACATATACTACATCACTTTAATAATTCTAATGGAAGGAAATCTAAAAACAAGGCTAAATCAAAAACTAGAAATACAAGTAAAAGTAGAAGTAAAAATACGAGCAGTAATTACAGAAAAAACAGTAAAACAAAGGCATCTAATAAGAAAGGCAAAAAACACTCTAAAGATGATGCTTCAAATTACCTATCAGGTTTTTATCCTAAATATTAAATTCTTATAAAAATACATAAAAGGAGATTAATTTTAAGTTAATCCCCTTTTATTTTATTATTATTTCTTTGTAGTATTGCTGTTTTTAGTTGTTTTATTAGTATTTGTTGTAGTGTTTTCTACATTTTCATCTGAATTATCTGTAGTTTCATCTGTGCTTTGGTCATTAAATAATCTATCTACAATTTTCTTTGTTTCCTTTGTGTTTGCAACATATATTGAAACACCATTACACATTTCTACAGTTCCAGGAACCATATCTGTTTGTATATTGTCTGCATCAAATTTAACTGCAGAAGGAATGTATGCTTTTAATTTAGAAATATCCATATTAGTTTTTACATTTTCAGTCATTACATCCATTATTTGTTTTATTTTAAATGCATTTTTAGGTTGTAGTGTTTGTTTCAAAGTAGCTTTTATGAACTCTCTTTGTGTTCTCATTCTCCCTAAGTCTTGTTGTCCATACGAACTTGGATATGTTGAACCGTCATTATTGTGTCTGAAACGTAATAATTGCTCAGCCTTTGCTCCGTCTATTAGTTGTTCTCCTGCTTTTAGATCTATGTATAAATTCTGATCTGTGTCTTCTGTATAATACATATCTATTGGCACATTAAAAGTTACTCCTCCGATTGCATCAACTAATTTTATAAGTGCCTTCGTGTCAATTATAACATAGTTTTCAAGTTCTAGTCCTGTTATTGCATTTATTCTGTCTATTGCTTCTGGTATATTTGTTCCACTTCTGAAAACTGTGTTTATTTTATAACTTTGAAGATAATTTGTAGATGCTGTCTTTCTGTCCTTTCTTCCAACATAGGTATCTCTTGGAATAGATAAAATAGATGCTGACTGTGTTTTTGGATTATATGAAGCAACCATTATTGTATCGGCCAATTTATAGTCATCTACTCCGCTTTCTCCCATTATTAGCACTTGTATTGGTTCTAAGTCTTCAACATTAGTTCCATCTTCTCCAAGTAACATTGCAAGTGTTCCCGTTAAGCCTCCACCATTTCTTTGAATTTTATACCCTAAAAGTAAAATTCCTGCTAAAATGGTCATTAATAACATAACAGTTACTATTCTTTTTACTTTACGAACTGTTTTTACTTTCTTTTTTGGTGCTTTGCTTTTCTTAATATTCTTTTCCTGTACCTTTGTTTCTTTTACTTTTTCTTGTTTTCTTTTTTTTGCTTTCTTTGGCTTTTCTTCTATTTTAGCATGTTTTGCATGCGTTCCTTCTTTAGCTCTTCCCAATTAACTCACTCCTATATGCTTTTTTTGTGATTCTAGTATATCAAAAAGAATTTGAAATATCAATATATTTGGCAATTAATAATAAAATAATATTTTTTATACATTTTTCCATTTATAAAATGATTTTTTATTTTTCAAAGTCTACATAAAATCATAATATTTAGTATAATTTTTTTATTTTAAGAAAAAAAATTTATGTAGACTTTCGTTCTACATAAATTTTTATTTTTATTTGAATAAGAACTTCAATATTAAGTTATTGTTATAAAGCATGCTTCCTATGCTTGATTTTAGTATTGCACTTACTATTCCGTTTTCCGGATTTATTACTGCTGTAAATGAGATTATAGCAAGAATTAGATATATTATTACAAGTGCTTCTACTGCTCCATAAGCAATTCCACCAAGTTTGTCTATCTGCTTTAATATTGGTAAGTTTGTTATTTGGTTTGCAAATATTCCTATTATAAATAGTATGAATCTTGCTACGATGAATACACATATTCCCGAACCAACATTTATGATTGTAGTCGTTAAGCTTTTTGCTGTGTTATCCACTATTTGGTCTTTTGCCTCACTTGTTGCATTTTCAATTTCTTTATTTATGTTGTCTAATATTGTTTTGTTGATTCCGCTTTCTTCGTCTTTGTTGTCTTGTGGTTCTTGTTCATTTTCTGTTTTTCCATTGAATGTACTTACAATAGCCTGTTCTATGTTCTCATCAATTTGTGTGTTATTAGTAACTATACTTGCGACTGGTTTATATAGTATAAATGCTAATATTAATGCTATTGCAAAAGATAGTAATTTTATTAAGCTTCCTGTTAAGCCTTTTTTGCATCCCATCATTATAAATAATGCAAATATTGCAACTATTATTAAATCAATTATAATTCCCATATTTCGTTTCCTTTCTTATTATAATTTTATTATAATTTTACAATTTCAATTTTATTTCTGTATACAATTCCTGCGATATTGTCTGTTAATACAATCTTTCTTATTTCTTGGTTAGATGAGTATTTTTTTATCAGCCAGCCATTTGTTGCAACAAAGTGTACTTCTGAGCCTAGATTCAAAGCTATTTTACTTTCTGAGCAATACAATTCTTTTGTTACACCATAGAATCTATAAGTGCTCTCCTTCGCGCTTGATGTGTTTATTATTTTTAGTTCTGTTTGCGTACTTAGAATTCCACTGTTGTCTTCTATATTTTTTACTACCGAATTGTTTAATTGTATGCTTGAAAATGTAATTTTTTCTTCTTTTGTATTTATATCTGTGATTTTTTTACTGTTACCAGCCTTTATTTCTACAATAGAATCGTCGAACATGCAGATAAGATTGTTTTTATTCTGATATTCAATGTTCAATACCAAGCTGTTTTGTGTTCCACTGTAAGAACTTGTTATAGCATTTTCTGAATCTTGTTTTGCCTTATCTATATCTATTGTTTTTATATTTGATTGAATTAATGTTCCACTAGTATTTATCTCCGCATAGCTTAATTGTTTGTTATCATCTGATATTGAAATGTCTACTGCAACCGTACTTGCTAGATATGTTTTGAATAATTCGTTTCCTGAATTATCTTGTAGTATAATTACTGATTTGTATGCAGTTCCGGTTAATATTACTGCAGAATAGCCACTTTTATTTACCGTTACTCTTGATATATTGCCTTCGAGTTCCTTTTCCCATTTTAGAGAGCTGTCAGAAACCATATACATTTTTGTCGAATTGTTTTCTGCTATTAACGCATATTTTCCGCTAGTTGTAATAAGTGGTTCTGTAATTTCTAGTGATAACTCTGCTTCTTTTTTTCCTGATGAATTGTATGTGGTTAATGTGTTGTTTCCTATAACCGCGATATATTTTGAATATGCAAATACTGTCGATTTGTCGTAGTCTTTTAATTCGATTGATTGTAAAGAACTTTCACTTAAATCTTTTCTTAGAACATATTCATCTAAATAATTTCTGAATGTTTCGTTATTAGCATATACAATATATGTAATCATAATTGCCAATATTATAATCAGTAAAATTGCTGCTCCTGCTAGCTTGAATTTATTCAGTTTTTGTTCATTACTGTTATTTTCAGTTTTCTCAATTTTTAGTTTTTCTTTGTCTAAATATATTAGTTTATTTGTTTTATTCGAATTGCTAACTTTAGCATTTCTTTTGTTTTTCTCTTCCTTCATACTCAAATATTTTCTGTACAAAATATTTTGTACATTTCCTTTCCTATTTTATGTACTCTATATATTTTATACCAGTTTTAACAATGTTTTTCAATAGATTTGTTTAAATTAAAAAATTATTTGTAATTGACTTTCGCTCTAAATGCAACTATCAGAATTATCTGTAATAATCCAATTATTCCAAACACTGGATATAATACCTCAACTAGCCTTCCGAATCCTATGTATGAAATTGGTATTCCCAACACGCACATTATTAAGGCTACGATTTTGTATTTTTCTTTTTCTCTTATGTTTTCTAGAATTCCAAATCCTGCAGAGATTTCGGATGTAAATATTGCTGCTACTATTGCAATTTCATATAAGATTTTTTCAGTTTTTGTGAACCCACTTAATATTTCAAGTACAGGAATTTCATATAATTTTATGTCCAAATTAGAAAGTATAAGCATTTTATATATGCTAAATATTAATATACATACAAGTATTCCTGTTATTAATGATACTCCTCTTATTTCTTTTTTCTTATTTATACTTGAAGAAAGTGTTACTATTATTGGAATTAATGTTATGCTGTTATAACTGGTATATAAAATTGCTTTAGTAGTTGCTTTTATAGCATCAGGCATAGTTTCTGCAACTGGAGCTTTCTTATATATGTCATTTGTATATGTGAAAAAGTCGCTTACAGGGAAATTTTTCATGCTTATTACAAGTATTATTATTATCATAATTGGAACTACTATTGAATTTAAATTCATTATTCCTTTTACACTTTTCATGAATATAAAATAAACTACAACAGAATTCAAGGTTGACGTAATTACAATTGGTATTCCCATTTCTTGTTTGAAAAACGTTGCAAGGCCTGTGCTCATTATCCAATATGATATAAATAAAAATATGTTTATTATATTTTTTATGATGCTTGCTATTTCTTTATTTTTTGTTATTTTTTCCACAAATTTATTGTTATTTGTTAGGTTGTTATTCCTTGATATTTTTAGTACTTTCAAGATTATAACTGCCGTTAAGATTGATGATACCACTGCTCCGATTATTCCGTATATTCCATACTTTGAAAAGAATAAATATATTTCCTTTCCTGATGCAAATCCAGCACCAATAAGTGTTCCTATAATTACACAAACTACAATTACAACCTTTTTTATACTTTCCATAACAACCTCTATCACATTAAAATAAATCTAAAGATTTCATCAAATTTGTTTGTATGCGAAATTTATTATACAAATTTACTTTACAACTTTTCCCTATAACTTTTACATACTAGGAAATTCAGTATAGCTTTCCTATTGCACAAGAAAGTTCAATACGACTTCCTATTGTATAAAATATTCTTTATAAACATAATTATTACAAAAAATCTGACAAATTTAATCTAATACAAGAATTAAATCGTCAGATTTTTAGATTTTTATTTTTAGTATTTTTCTGTTATTCAGGCTTTATTTCTTTCTTCTACGAACTTGCCATACAACGATTCCAGCTAATATAACTACAACTGGAATAGCTACAATTATGGTTCTAATTATTTGATCTTGTTGTGCTGTTGCTGTATATGCAACAATTCCTAAATCTTTTCTTACTGTTATCATATCTGTTCTTTGTGTTAAATATCCAATAGAATTTAATAACATATCTCTATTATCATATAAGCCCATTCCTGTTATTGTGCTAGTTCCTCCTGAACTCTTATTGTACAACATAACAGTTAAGTCGCTTGCAAAGAAGCTGTTTCCTACTATTAATAATGTTGATTTTTTACTATCTTCATTTTCAGTTGTCAAGTTTCTTGTTGCTAATACCGAAATTGCTTCTCCTCCTGCGTCTTCGTCTTCATCTGTTTTTGAAGCAGTTGTTAAGCTTGTATTGTTCCTTAAGAATGCTGTGCTGTTGTTTGAAATTAAAGTTTCTGTTGTAACTCCAAGATTGCTTAGTTCATCACTTGTTGCAATTTTAATTACTCCGGAATTCATTAGTGCAACTCCATCGCTCTTTGCAATGCTTGATGTAATTTCTGAATATGAGCTTACTTGTGGTAATATTATGTTTGCATATCCGTTCAACATTTTGCTTGTTGAAGATTCATAAATTATACCCTCTGATTCAGATACTCCATATAACGCAAGTATTGAATTGAAATTTGTTAAGTCTACCTTTTCATAGTTTGGATCACTTAATACCATCATATTTTTTCCTGAATTTAAGTAACTAACTATTAAATCTTTCTCATACTCGCTGAAGTCTTCTTCAGGAGTTGTAAGAATTAACAAATCACAGTCTGATGGAACTTCTCCGCTTACAAGCAAATCTAAGTCGTCTACCTCATAAACTTCGTTCTTTATATATTCTTTTGCAAAAGTGAAGTGCTCTGCATATTTAGCATGATTTGTTACAAAATATACCTTTGGTGTTTTATCCAAATTTACACTAAGTATCGCATTTGTAAGAGCCTGCTCTGTAAGATCAATTTGAGAATATGTAGTATAATCTGTTGTATATAAATCAGATGTCATTACTGCCTTTTTTCTATTTCCACATTCTATCACTATTAAACTACTTACATTAGTTCCTAATCCATATTCTTTTTGTAAATCTGATCTATCAAGTGGATTTTCTAATGTTTCTGACGTAATATGAGAATTTTCTTTGTTATACAAATTAGCATAATTTGTTACTTCTGTATAACTGTCCATTCCATATAAAATTATTTTTGTGTCTTGTTGTATATTCTTTATCTTATCTTTCGACTCTTGTGATAATGAATAAAGTTTTTCTTTTGTTAAATCTATTTCAGAAAGATTTCTGCTAGATACAAAAACATTTATTCCAACAGTAACTGCTACAACAATAGCCATAAGCAATATTGTTAGTGCTAAGTTGCTAAGCCATTTTCCTTTTTTAAATATATTTTTTATTTTTTCTTTCACAATATTTCCTCCTCTACTTTACTAGTTTTCTTCTTTTCATAACAATTATTGTTAATATTATAAACATAATTGTTACAGTTGCTAAACTTATTGTTTCTGTTATTGGGAAATATCCTGTTGTAAAAGGATAGAATTTTTCTATTAATGATATAGATGTTAATTTGCTAGATATTTCTGGTGCTAACCAAGTTAATATAAATGTTGCAATAGTTGCTATTGCCGCAATTATTTGGTTCTCTGTTAAACTTGAGATGAACATTCCAAGAGAAATGTATGTCATTGAAACTAGTAAAAATCCAAACATTGATGCAAATACGGTTGGCATATCTGGCGTTTTAAAATAGCATAGTATTCCAAGATATACAAATGTAAGTATTATTGGTATTAATATTACTAATACTGCTCCGAAAAATTTACCTAGTGTTATCGCTGTCATGCTTCTTGGCGATGTAATAAGAAGTTGTTCTGTACCTGTTTTTCTTTCCTCTGAGAACATTCTCATTGTTAATAACGGAATTACAAATATTACAGAATACATTACTGCATAGTAAAACAAATATTGAAATGTTGTTACTCCTTGTTCTATTATTGTTATGTAGAATAAAATACTAAATATTGCAAGGAATACACCTACAAAAACATATCCTATTGGTGATAAAAAATATGTTTTAAATTCTTTCTTTAATACTGCCCACATTATTTCTTACCTCCCTTATTTTTATTTGTTTTTTGTTCTTTTTTTGCCATTTTTTCTTCCTGCTTCTTAGCAAGTTTTTCAGTATTTTCATCAACAAGAGTGATAAAAGCATCTTCCAAAGATTTCTCTGCTTTCTTAAGCTCGAATATTGTTACATTATTTTTAGGTAAAATATCGAATAGATTCTTTCTTAAATCAATGTCTGCATCAGATTTTATCATATATTGCATTGTTCCATCATCATTATTCTTTATTAATTTACACTCAAGCATTTCAGGAAGATCTTTCTGTAAATTTTTCATATAGTTGTTTTTATCTTCAACAGTAAGCAATAATACATTTTTCTCTTGAGTTTTCTTTTCAAGATTTTCTGGCGTGTCTATTGCTATAATTCTGCCTTTATTTATTATAATAACTCTTTCACAAATTTGGCTAACCTCAGACAATATGTGTGAACTTAATATTACTGTGTGTTCTTTTCCTAAATCTTTTATAAGTTTTCTAATTTCTGTTATTTGTTTTGGATCTAATCCTACAGTTGGTTCGTCTAATATTATAACCTCTGGATCTCCTATTAAAGCTCCTGCAAGACTTACTCTTTGTTTATAACCTCTTGAAAGATTTCTAATCAATTTTTTCTCTACATCTTTTATTCCTGTTTGTTCAAGTGCTTTTTCAACCTTTTCCTTTTTCTCTTTTCTAGGAACTCTTTTTAGTTCTGCCATGTAATTAACAAACTCTTTTACTGTTAAATCAGAATAAAGAGGTACTCCCTCTGGCATATATCCAATTTGTTTTTTTGCACTTATTGGCTTCTTCAAAACATCATAACCATTTACAATTATTGTTCCTTCTGTTGGTTCAATGAACCCTGTAATCATATTCATGGTTGTACTTTTTCCCGCACCATTTGGTCCAAGAAATCCAACTACTTCGCCGTCTTTAACCGTAAAACTTATATTGTCTACAGCAAGAAAGTTACCATACTTTTTGGTTACATTTTTAACTTCTATCACTTGTTTTTCCTCCAATCTATTATTTCCGTAAGTTTATTTACATTCATTATATTAACACTAGATTTTTTCCCTTGCAATATTTTTTTCAGCTTTTCACATAGAATTCACAATAAAATTACTTTTATATAATTTACATAAATTATGAAAAACTCTTGTTTTTATTTCATAAATCTGGTATTATAGATGTTAGCTTTGTAAATACTAAAAAAGGAAGGATTATATATGACAAGTAAACAACGTGCTTATTTAAGAGGTTTAGCAAACAAAATTGATGCAATATTTCAAGTTGGTAAAAATGGAATATCAGATAATTTGATAATGCAAGTTAATGATGCTTTGGAAGCAAGAGAATTAATAAAATTAAATGTATTAGAAACTTCACCAGAAGACATTCAAGAAATAGCAGATACATTGTCTGAAGCAACAAACTCTATTTTAGTTCAAACAGTTGGAAATAAAATAACTTTATATAGAGCAAGAAAAAGAAATTCAAAAATTCAATTACCAAAATAAAAAATTTCGCCAAAAGGGGACGTCCCCTTTTGGGCGAAATTTTTACTGTTTATTTTTATTTATGTAAATTTTTAAAATAAACATACCTATAAATAATGATGTATATTCTAGTAATCTGTCCAGAAAATTTTTCATTATTGGTTTATTATTTTATTCTTCCAAAATGCTTGTTACATATACAAGTATTCCATCTTCAGTTGTTATTCTCATATTAGGAAAAATTTTTCCCATTCTTTCATTTGTAAACACATTGTTTTCAAATTTTTCTACAATATTATTATTACTGATATAGTTTCTTCCATTTAAGGTCTCTTTTGCATTTCTAGAATACACAATAAAACCCCAAATTGTGAATAAAATTTCAATAATAAGTATCACAATCAAAATAATATCAATTATTTTTGCAGGCTTTCCCTTAAACTTATTAATGATTTTATCAGTATGTTTTTTTATGTACTTTATAAAAATTGCCATAATCAATCCAGCAATAATAGAATATAATAAACATACTCTTCCATTTAAATTAGCCGTTATTCCTGAATAATCCCATAGTTTTGCACCATAAGAACATTCTAAAATAAAGCTAAAAACATATTGTATTATTGAAATTAGAACTGTACTTGCAATAAATAACCTAACTTTAGTATTCTTTAATGGTTCCAAAAACCTAATCATAATTAAAGCTGTAATTCCATAAATAAAACATAATGGTCCTAAATAAACTCCTCTTGCACCTACTGTTTTACTCATAATTAGATAAAGCACAAATTCAAAAATTAAACCTAATAAACTAAAAATTATAAAGTACCATAGTCCTCCATGGATTTTCAGATTGTTTTTCTCTTTTACATCAGTATTCATATTATTTTCTTTATTTATGTTGGCATTTTGTTTTTTCATTCTTATCTCATCCCTTTCTTTTTCATAAGTCGTTGTATAGGTTTTAAATAATTTCAAATATTATATTACTTATTCTATAACAAATATAATAAATTTTCCACAATTTTATGTAATATTTTTTCAAAAAAATATATAATAATATAAATACATTGTATTGACATTGTCTTTATGTGGTTGTATAATATTTATGAAAGAGGTGATTTTATGGCTCAAACATTAATTAATTTTAGAATTGACGAAAAATCTAAAAAACAAATGGAACAAATATGTGATGAACTTGGATTAACAATGACTACTGCGTTTAATATATTTGTAAAAAAAGTAATTAGAGAAAAAAGAATTCCTTTTGATGTCTCTATAGACCCATTTTATTCTTCAAGTAATGCTCAAGCACTTGCTGAATCGTTAATTCAGTTAGATAACAAAAAAACTGTAAGTAAAACTATTGACGACTTAAAGGAGATGGAAAATGAATAAAATAACTTTCTCAATAAATGCCTGGGAAGAATATTGTTATTGGCAAAGTCAAGATAAAAAAAAATCTTAAAAGAATTAATCAACTTTTAATATCTATTCAGAGAGACTCTTTTAGTGGAATTGGAAAACCTGAACCATTAAAAAATAATTTTAGTGGATTTTGGAGTCGCAGAATAGATGATGTTAACCGTTTGGTATATAGAATAAATGACGGACAAATAGAAATTATTCAATGTAAAGGTCATTATGAGTGATTTTTTTATAAAATCTACACTATTTTGCTATATATTTTAAAATTTTGGTTGACAAAATGATTTTTTAGCATTATAATAATTATTGCATTTGCAAATGGGTCAATAGCTCAGTTGGATAGAGCATACGCCTTCTAAGCGTAGGGTCGGGGG
>ERZ773104.1443-NODE-1443-length-31506-cov-4.615147_pt1 | contig 31506 bp, 16 predicted proteins | sample MGYA00511920_ERZ773104 | MGnify/ENA primary metagenome ERZ773104 (study PRJEB29015, sample SAMEA2737857) | human gut metagenome | biome: human gut; feature: human-associated habitat; material: faeces | place: China | collected 2012 ... | reverse complement strand
CCCTTGAAGAAGTTGATCGATTTCTGGTGGGTCTTTTTGAACGTGCGGCGCAGGCGTTTGTCGTTGAACTGTTCGTTGCCGACGAAGTTGATCTTGCCGATCTTCACTTTGTCCTTGCGGTCGATCAGGAAGGTCACCGTCACGGCCTGTCCCGGGCGCAGCGTGTCGTTGTCGATGCGCACGTCCACCTCCGTATTGCGGAATCCCTTTTCGGCCCAGTAGTTATGGATGAGTTTCTTGTTCTTGTCGATGACGTAGTCCGAGAGTTCGCTGCCGCGCTTGAGCTTGAGTTTTTCCAGCAGGTCCTTCTTCTTGCCCTTCGAAATGCCCTCGAATTCCCAGTTGTAGACACGGGGACGCTCCTTGAGGAGCACCTCCAGGTCGAGGCTGTCGCCCTCGATCTCGGCGCCGATCTTCACGTCCGAGAAAAAACGCTGGCTCCAGAGCCGTGAAATGGCGTTGGAGATGAAGTTGCTCGGCAGGTAGACCGAGTCGCCTGCGATCAGTCCGGCCGACGACTTGAGGATCTCGGGGTTGAGGTATTGCACGCCGTGGACGTTGACGTTGCGGATGTAATAGAGCCTGGGTTCGCCCTCGCTTCGGAACATCGGGGCGTTTTCTGAAATCGCAGGCTTCGGAGCCGCCGTCGTGTCCTGCGGATTCTGCTCCTGGGCGAATATATTCGAGCAGCAAAGCACGAGGGCAGCTGCTGCCGTGAATATCTTACCGGAATAATTCATCTATTTAAATCTAGTAAAGTCATCTATTTAACCAGTCCGAAGCGGCGATCGCGCCGTGCGTATTCCTCCACCGCGCGGTCGAACTCCTCCTCCGTGAAGTCGGGCCACAGCACTTCGGGGAACCACAGTTCGGCATAGGAGGCCTGCCACAGCAGGAAGTTGCTCAACCGCTGTTCGCCGCTGGTGCGGACGATCAGGTCGGGGTTCGGGTAGGGGGCCGTGTAGAGCGCGGTGCTGATCGTGCCCTCGGAAATCTCCGACGGGGCGATCTGGCAGGAGTTTTGACCAGCCTCGAACCGAACGATGTGCTCTTTATCGATGAAATTCACCGTTTATCGCCGGTGGTAGAAGAATATCTCTATTCGGCCATGGAAGATTACCGGATAGATATCATGATTGATAAGGGACCTTCGGCACGCAGTATTCAGATTGACCTGAATCCGTTTACGCTGGTCGGTGCAACTACCCGTAGCGGATTGCTGACGGCTCCACTTCGTGCCCGTTTTGGCATTAATCTGCATTTAGAGTACTATGACGATGATATTCTGAGTAATATCATCCGGCGTTCAGCTTCCATACTGGACGTACCTTGTTCGGTGCGGGCGGCATCGGAGATTGCATCCCGAAGTCGTGGTACGCCCCGTATTGCCAATGCTTTGCTTCGTCGCGTACGCGATTTTGCGCAGGTGAAAGGTTCCGGCTCTATCGATACGGAAATAGCTCAGTTTGCACTGGAAGCGTTGAATATCGACAGGTATGGTTTGGATGAGATAGACAACAAGATACTTTGTACCATCATAGACAAGTTTAAAGGCGGTCCTGTCGGTCTGACAACCATTGCTACCGCTTTGGGCGAAGATGCGGGCACTATTGAGGAAGTGTATGAACCTTTCCTGATCAAAGAAGGTTTTATGAAACGGACTCCTCGTGGACGTGAAGTGACGGAGCTTGCCTATAAGCATTTGGGAAGGAGCCTCTATAGCAGTCAGAAAACCTTGTTTAATGACTGATAGTTTGATCTGACGGCTGTCGGAATGGAGAGTGTTGGCGACAATTAAAAGCAGGCTTTTTGAGGAACGTTTAAACAGATAACTGATTTTATTGAATGATTGGAGTATGAAGCAGTGGAGTATCTTACTTGTATTTCTCTTTTTGAGTCTGTCATTATCAGCTCAACAAGGTTATGAGAAGGACGTATTTGTCTCTTCCACAGGAGATTCTTTGCCTTATCGGATGATTCGTCCCGAGCCAATGAAGGCGGGGAAGAAATATCCGCTGGTCCTGTTCCTGCATGGAGCCGGTGAGCGTGGAAATGACAATGAAAGACAACTGACGCATGGCGGACAGATGTTTCTGAATCCTGTCAACAGAGAGAAGTATCCGGCTTTCGTACTTGTTCCTCAATGTCCGGCAGGTAGCTACTGGGCTTATACGGAACGTCCGAAATCACTGTTTCCGGCAGATATGCCTGCAGGACAGGAGATGAGTTCTCTTACCCGGACTCTCAAACAATTGTTGGACACTTATCTGGTCATGCCCGAAGTCGATAAAAAACGGATATATATTGTCGGATTGTCAATGGGAGCGATGGGGACGTATGATTTGGTGGTCCGTTATCCGGAGATTTTTGCGGCTGCCGTTCCCATTTGCGGATCGGTGAATCCGGACCGTTTGCCGGCTGCCAAAGAAGTGAAGTTCCGTATATTTCATGGGGATGCCGATGATGTGGTAACAGTTGAAGGGTCGCGTGAAGCGTACAAAGCACTGAAAGCTGCCGGAGCAAAGGTGGAATATATCGAATTCCCCGGTTGCAATCATGGCAGCTGGAATCCTGCATTCAATTATCCGGGCTTCATGGAGTGGCTGTTCAAACAAAAGAAATAATATTATTCATTGATAATAAAGAGATCTAAATAAACATGGCAGAACTAAAGTCATTGGCAAAGGACACTGCGATTTATGGTGCCAGCAGTATTATTGGTAAGTTTCTGAATTATTTTCTGGTACCGATTTATACTTTTTCGCTTCCTGCTGCTTCCGGAGGATACGGAGTGATCACCAAGATGTATGCTATTGTGGCGTTATTGCTTGTGGTGCTTACCTTCGGAATGGAAACCGGCTTTTTCCGTTTTGCCAATAAAGGAGATGACGATCCGAAGAAAGTATATTCTGTTTCGTTATTGATGGTCGGGGGCGTATCGCTCATATTCTTGCTGTTGTGTCTGGTCTTCCTCAATCCTATTGCGGGATTAATGGGTTATGGTGAACATCCATGGTATTTGGGTATGATGCTGATTGTATTGGCTATGGATGCCATTCAGGCTATTCCGTTTGCTTATCTTCGTTATAAGAAACGCCCTATCAAGTTTGCCGGACTGAAACTCTTATTCATATTTGTCAGTATCCTGCTGAATATCCTCTATTTTGTGGTCATGAAAGGTGATGATGTGGGAGTGGCTTTTCTTATTAATCTGATCTGTTCTTTTGTTGTAATGCTCGGACTGATACCTGAGTTCCGTGAATTCCGCTATTGTCCTGACCGTTTATTGATGAAGCGGATGTTATATTATTCATTTCCTATTCTGATATTGGGGGTGGCAGGCATTGTGAATCAGGTCGGGGATAAGATTATTTTCCCTTTTGTATACCCTGATAAGGTGGAAGCGGATGTACAGTTAGGTATTTACAGTGCGGCTACTAAGATAGCGATGATTATGGCAATGATCACGCAGGCTTTCCGTTTTGCTTATGAACCTTTTGTCTTTGGTAAAAGTAAGGATAAGGATAACAAGCAAATCTATGCGCAGGCAATGAAGTTTTTCATTATCTTTACGCTGCTGGCTTTTCTGGCAGTAATGTTTTATCTGGATATTCTGCGTTATATCATTGCCAAGGATTATTGGGAAGGACTTAGGGTAGTCCCCATCGTGATGATTGCAGAGATGTTTATGGGAATCTATTTTAATCTTTCTTTTTGGTATAAACTGACGGATGACACGAAATGGGGAGCTTATTTTTCGATAATAGCCTGTCTGATTGTTGTTCTGATGAATATCTTCCTGATTCCTGTATATGGGTATGTAGCTTGCGCATGGGCAGGTTTTACCGGCTATGCCATCGCTATGTTACTATCTTATTTGGTAGGTCAGAAGAAGTATCCTATTGCTTATGATTTGCGTGGAATAGGTTGTTATGTAGGATTAGCCATTATTCTGTATCTGATTGGTGAATGGATGCCGATTCATAACACAGTTTTGCTTCTGGCCTTACGTACAGTGCTTCTGTTGCTGTTTGTTGCCTATATTATCAAACGGGATTTGCCATTGCAGCAGATTCCTGTTATTAACCGAATTATAAAAAAGAAGAAATGACTATGAAGACAGATGAACGTAATAAGTTTGCTATCAAGTCGTTCTTAGGTGAATACCTGGACTTGAAAAAGGATAAAGACAACGAACTGGAAACAGTAGATTCTATCCGTAAAGGAGTGGAATTCAAAGGAGCCAATTTGTGGATTCTTATTTTTGCCATCTTCATGGCGTCACTTGGATTGAATGTCAACTCTACAGCGGTTATTATCGGTGCCATGTTGATTTCTCCATTAATGGGACCTATCATGGGCGTCGGTTTATCTGTCGGTCTGAATGACTTTGAACTGATGAAACGTTCGTTGAAGAGCTTTCTGATAACGACTGCTTTCAGTGTGACAACGGCCACTATATTTTTTCTTTTTACTCCTATTGCAGAAGCGCAATCAGAATTGCTGGCACGAACTTCACCAACGATTTATGACGTATTCATCGCACTCTTCGGTGGTTTGGCAGGCGTTGTCGCTCTTTCTACCAAGGAGAAAGGAAATGTGATTCCGGGAGTTGCCATTGCTACGGCGTTGATGCCTCCGCTTTGTACGGCAGGCTATGGATTGGCTTCGGGCAATCTGGTTTACTTTTTGGGTGCTTTCTATCTCTATTTCATCAACTCCGTATTTATCAGTCTGGCTACTTTTATCGGTGTGCGGGTGATGCATTTTCAACGTAAAGAATTTGTTGATAAGGCACGTGAGAAGATGGTGCGTAAATATATCATTCTGATTGTTGTACTAACGATGTGTCCGGCTGTTTATCTGACATTTGGTATTATTAAAAGTACTTTTTACGAGACAGCAGCCAACCGGTTTATCAACGAGCAGCTGAACTTTGAAAATACGCAGGTACTTGATAAGAAGATCAGCTATGAACATAAAGATATCCGTGTGGTTCTGATTGGTCCTGAAGTGCCGGATGCTTCTATCTCCATTGCTCGTAGCAAACTGAAAGAATATAAGTTGGAAGAAACAAAGCTGACAGTGCTGCAAGGAATGAATAATGAGGCGGTGGACGTTTCCTCCATTCGTGCTATGGTGATGGAAGACTTTTATAAAAACAGTGAACAACGCTTGCAGGAACAGCAGAAAAAGATCACCCGACTGGAAGAAAATCTTGCTCAATATAAAGAGTACGATACGATGGGACGTACATTAGTGCCTGAGTTGAAGGTACTTTATCCTTCTATCACTTCGCTTTCAATTGCTCACTCGCTGGAAACACGGGTAGACTCGATGAAGACGGATACAGTGACGCTGGCTGTTTTGAAATTTGGCAAACACCCGTCAGTTGCCGAGAAGGAGAAAATCAGTGCATGGCTGAAAGCACGGGTGGGAGCGAAGAAGTTGAGGCTCATTACCGAATAATGAGTCCGGATTGAACATATAAATCTAAAAATAATAGCATGAAACTCAGACTAACCGCAATGATTCTCCTCTCTTTTTGTCTGTCGCAGGCATTTGCTGACGAGGGAATGTGGCTATTGGGGAACCTTCGCAAGAACAAACAGGCAGAACGGGTGATGAAGGAACTCGGTTTGCAGATGCCTGTAAGCAAATTATATAATCCGAAGAAACCGGCTTTGGCAAATGCTGTTGTCAGCTTCGGAGGATTCTGTTCGGGAGTGGTGGTTTCCGAAGATGGTCTGGTATTTACCAATCATCACTGTGGTTTCAGCAGTATCCAGCAGCATTCTTCCGTAGAACATGATTATCTGAAAGATGGTTTTGTTGCCCGTAACCTGGGTGAAGAACTGCCGAATCCCGAATTATATGTCCGCTTCCTCCTTCGTACGGAGGATGTGACCAAGCGCGTACTTTCGGCTGCCAAGCATGTTCGCACAGAAAGTGAGCGTCGGGTAGTTGTTGACTCTATCATGAATGTAATTGGCATGGAGGTATCGGAAAAGGATTCTACGTTGACGGGAATTGTCGATGCTTATTATGCCGGAAATGAGTTCTGGCTTTCTGTCTATCGTGATTATAACGATGTCCGGCTGGTTTTTGCTCCTCCTTCTTCTGTCGGTAAGTTCGGATGGGATACGGATAACTGGATGTGGCCTCGCCATACAGGTGATTTCAGTGTTTTTCGTATTTATGCCAACAAACAGAATGGCCCGGCGGATTATTCACCTGAAAATGTCCCTTATCGCCCTGAATACGTGGTTCCTATTTCGCTGGACGGATACAAGGAAGGCTCTTTTTGTATGACTTTGGGTTATCCGGGCAGTACGGAGCGTTATCTCTCTTCTTATGGTATCGAAGAAATGATGAACGGAATTAACCGGGCAATGATTGATGTACGTGGGGTAAAGCAGGCTATCTGGAAACGGGAGATGGACCGTCGTCCCGATATTCGTATTAAATACGCTTCTAAGTACGATGAAAGCTCCAATTACTGGAAGAACAGTATCGGAACTAATAAAGCTATCCAGCATTTGAAAGTCTTGGAAAAGAAGCGTGTCGCGGAAGCTGCACTTCGTGAATGGATTCAGGCTAATCCGGAGGAAAGAGAGAAACTGATTCGCTTGTTTTCGTCTCTGGAGCTGAATTATAATAATCGCAGTGAAACTAACCATGCATTGGCTTACTTCGGTGAGTCGTTTATCAACGGTCCCGAGCTTGTACAGCTTGCACTGGAAATTCTGAACTTTGATTTTGAAGCCGAAGAGAAGCAGGTGGTTACCCGAATGAAAAAGTTATTGGAGAAATACGATAATCTTGATTTAAATATTGATAAGGAAGTATTTGCCGCTATGTTGAAGGAATATCAGACGAAAGTTGACAAGAAATATCTTCCGGCGATGTATGCCCAGATAGACACCTTGTATAATGGTAATATTCAAGCTTATGTGGATTCTTTGTATGCAACGTCTCATATTACCTCTCCAAGGGGGCTTAAACGTTTCCTGGAACGGGATACGACTTATAATCTGATTGAAGATCCTGCTATTTCTCTCAGCCTCGATCTGATAGTGAAATATTATGAAATGAATCAGAGCATTTCAGAGGCTTCCGAACAAATAGAGCAGGATGAGCGCTTGTTCAATGCAGCTATGCGTCGCATGTATGCAGATCGTAATTTCTATCCCGATGCTAACTCTACGATGCGTCTTAGCTTCGGAACTATTTGTGGTTATTCTCCTTTCGATGGAGCTGTTTATGACTATTTTACGACTGCAAAAGGAATTTTTGAGAAGGTGAAAGAACATGACGGGGATATTGATTTTGCTGTTCAGCCGGAGCTTTTAAATATACTTTCCTCCGGTGACTTCGGCAGATATGCCAATGAAGAAGGAGATATGAGTGTTTGTTTTATCTCGAACAATGACATTACGGGAGGAAACTCCGGGAGTGCCATGTTCAATGCAAAGGGAGAACTTCTTGGACTGGCTTTCGACGGCAATTGGGAAGCAATGAGCAGCGATATTGTCTTTGAACCCGAATTACAACGTTGTATCGGGGTGGATATCCGCTACGTACTTTTTATCATGGAAAAGTACGGAAAGGCTGCTAACCTGATTGAAGAACTGAAGATAAACCGATGAAAAGGCTGATTTTATCGTTTTAATATAATAACCATTACCGCAGCAATAATCAGTGCGATACCTACACCGATACTGGTGGTAAAAGCTTCTCCGAAAAGGAAGATACCTACACATACGGCAGTTACCGGCTCCATAGCTCCCAGCACAGAGGCGAGTGTGGAGCCGATGCTTTTTACGGCTCTCACCAGTGCAAGGTTGGAGACAACCGTAGGGATAAGTGCCAGTAATATCAGGTTGCCGGCAGTATGCCATTCGCTGATAGGTTGCAGTTGGCTGACTGTTCCTATTCCGATGAAAAGGAGGATACCCCCGAAGAGGAATACATAGAAAGTAAGCAGTAATCCCTTCATTCGTCCTATCTTTAGCTGACTCATTGTGACAAGATAGAGTGCATAACCAAGTGCTGACAGCAGGACAATGAAAAGACCGGAAAACGAGATACTTCCAGTTTCCGTATTTCCGCCGGACAAGAAGTAGACACCGGTTATGGCAGATACGATGGCAGCCATTCTCCAACCGGACTTTTTTTCTTTAAAGAAAAGCATCATGATTAAAGTAGTGAGCACCGGATACATAAAATGAATCGTAGTAGCAACTCCGCTTGCCATGAACTTATATCCCCAGAATAAAAAGACGGCAGACATCAGATAAAGGAGAGCGAGAAGGAGCAGTGAAGGTATATCCCGTCGGCTGATCCGGAAAGATTGACCGTCAATCAGCAGAATTCCACCCAATGCCATACATGCAAACATGAAACGATAGAAAAGTATCGATTCGAAATGCATACCCGCCTGCATGGCAGGGATGGTAAAAAGGGGAATAAGCCCAAAAGAGGCTGATGAAAGCAGCCCATACAGGAAACCATTAACTTTATTCATAGTCAAGTATATATTCGGAGTGCAAAGATACAGTTTTTTGAGCTATTTACCGAAGAATGTCGGTTAACGTCGTATATGGGTATAATAATGTCACGAATAAATGAGGAATAATCATTGAAACGCACTATTTTTGTAAGCGAAAGTTGACAGAACTATTATTACGAGAAAACATGGAATTACCTAATAACTAACTAATCCTATTTATGAGAAGAAAAATCATGCCCGGTGTAATGGCGGCATTTCTGTTTGTGCCATTATCCGCTTTTACTCAAACGACAGAACAACCCGAATGGTGCAATGAGTATGTATCGGGAGTAAACAAGGAACAAGCCTGCCAGATAGCTATTCCTTTTGCTGATGAACAGCAGGCAATGAATTTGGCGATTGAAGAATCCACTTATTACAAAACGTTGAACGGTACATGGAAGTTCCACTGGGTACCCGATCCGAAAGACCGACCCCAGGATTTCTGCAAACCCGAATATGATGTAAGCCAGTGGGATGATATCAAGGTTCCTGCCACGTGGCAGATTGAGGCGGTACGTCACCACAAGAACTGGGACAAACCATTGTATTGCAATGTTATTTATCCTTTCTGCGAATGGGATTGGAAAAAGATACAGTGGCCGAATGTGATTCAGCCACGTCCCTCCAATTATACTTTTGCAACAATGCCTAATCCTGTAGGAAGTTATCGCCGGGAGTTTACCATCCCCGAATCGTGGAAGGGGCGCGACGTCTTTATTCGTTTCAACGGAGTGGAGGCTGGATTCTATATCTGGCTAAACGGCAAGAAGGTAGGTTACTCGGAAGATAGTTACCTGCCTGCTGAGTTCAACCTGACTCCCTATTTGCAAGCGGGGAAGAACGTACTTGCAGTTGAGGTCTATCGTTTCACGGACGGCAGTTTCCTGGAGTGTCAGGACTTCTGGCGGTTCAGTGGTATATTCAGGGATGTTTTTCTGTGGTCGGCTCCCAAAACGCAGATCAGAGATTTCTTCTTTCGTACGGACTTGGATGGAGAGTATAAAAATGCATCTGTTTCTTTGGACGTAGAAGTTACGGGAAAGAAGAGTAACTGTGAGATACAGGCAAGGTTGACAGACCTGGAAGGTAATGAAGTCGGTACACAAAGCATGCGTGCCCAGATGGGTGCGAATAATCTCCAGTTTGAAGTGATGAATCCTTTGAAATGGACAGCAGAGACTCCTGATCTTTATAATCTGACTGTTGTATTGAAACAGAAAGGGAAAACTGTAGATATTCGTAGCGTAAAGGTTGGTTTTCGTAAGATTGAGCTTGCCAAAGATGGCAGAATGCTGGTTAACGGAAAATCTACTTTATTTAAAGGGGTAGACAGACACGATCACAGCTCGCTGAATGGACGTACGGTATCCAAGGAAGAAATGGAAAAAGATGTGCAACTGATGAAGTTGCTGAACATAAATGCTGTACGTACTTCTCACTATCCTAATAATCCTTATTTCTATGATTTATGTGATAGATACGGTATCTATGTGCTTTCTGAGGCCAACGTGGAGTGTCACGGACTGATGGCGTTATCCAGCGAACCTTCGTGGGTGAAAGCATTTACGGAACGTAGCGAGAATATGGTAAGACGTTATAAAAATCATCCTTCTATTGTAATGTGGTCATTGGGAAATGAGTCTGGTAATGGCATTAACTTTAAGTCAGCAGCAGAGGCTGTTAAGAAACTCGACAATACCCGTCCTACTCATTATGAAGGAAATAGCTCTTATTGCGATGTTACCAGTTCTATGTATCCCGATGTGCAGTGGTTGGAGAGTGTAGGTAAGGAACGGTTGCAGAAATCGCAGAATGGAGAAACAGTGAAACCTCATGTAGTCTGTGAGTATGCGCATGCAATGGGAAATGCAATTGGAAACTTCAAGGAATATTGGGAGACTTATGAACGTTATCCGGCACTTGTCGGCGGTTTTATCTGGGATTGGGTAGATCAAAGTATTAAGATGCCTACTCCGGACGGTTCCGATTATTATATGGCCTTCGGAGGAGATTTCGGCGATACTCCGAATGACGGCAACTTCTGCACGAATGGTGTTATATTCTCCGACCGTACGTATTCTGCCAAGGCTTATGAAGTAAAGAAAATGCATCAGCCTGTATGGGTTGAGGCTATGGGAAGTGGAAAATATAAGCTGACTAATAAAAGATTCCATGCAGGGCTGGATGACCTCTATGGAAGATATGAGATTGAAGAGGACGGAAGAGTCGTGTTCTCGGGCAATTTGGAAGAATTGTCACTGGATGCGCAAAGCAGTAAGGTTATTACTATAGATGATAGCCGGATAAAGAGACTTCCCGGAGCCGAATACTTCATTAAGTTCAGCTTCTGCCAGAAGCAAGATACTGAATGGGCAGAGGCAGGGTATGAAGTAGCATCGGAACAATTTAAGCTCTCTGATAGTGCGAAGCCAATTTTTAAATCAGAAAAAGGCAGTATTGAACTGGTGGAAACCAGTGACGCATATCTGGTAAAAGGACTACAGTTTGAAGCAACCTTCTCAAAGCAGGAAGGTACTATTTCTGCTTATACATTGAACGAAGTGCCGATGATAAGCAAGGGATTGGAATTGAACGTTTTCCGTGCTCCTACTGACAATGACAAACAAGTGGACGGAGACTGGTTCCAAAATGGACTGAATCGTATGCTTCTTGAAGCTGGACACTGGGAGGTGCATAAAGAAGACGGTAAAGTGAGATTGCAGATAGAAAATCTGTATCGGGGACAATCAGGTTTCGATTATCGGACGAATATAGAATATACAGTTGGTGCAGATGGCTCTATCATGGTGAATAGTACCATAATTCCCGGAACAAAGGGAGCGGTTATCCCTCGTGTGGGGTATCGCATGGAAATGCCGGAAGGATTTGAACGGATGCGCTGGTATGGACGTGGTCCATGGGAGAATTATGTAGACCGTAAAGATGCTACGTATGTAGGCGTCTATGATGATTTGGTGTCTAATCAGTGGGTGAATTATGTGAGAGCTCAGGAGATGGGCAATCATGAAGATGTACGTTGGATTTCAATAACCAACCCCGATGGTATAGGCTTTGTTTTTGTTGCAGGAGATAAGATGTCTGCCTCAGCATTGCATGCTAGGGCACAGGATATGGTTGATCCTGCTAATCGTCGTAGATTGCTTCATAAATATGAAGTGCCGATGCGAAAAGAAACTGTTCTTTGTTTGGATGCACAGGTGCGCCCACTTGGTAATGCAAGCTGTGGACCTGGCCCGATGCAAAAGTATGAACTTCGTTCACAGCCTACTGTTTTCAGCTTTATCATGCTGCCTTTGGAGAGAAGTTATTCAAAAGAGGAACTTGTAAAGAAAGCACGGGTACAGATGCCTGTATGTATGCCTGTACTGATAGAAAGAGATAACAACGGCTACCTGAATTTGCAGACTAGTACCCCGGGAGCGACTATTCATTATAGCTTGAATGGCGGAGAAGATAAAATATATGACGGGCCATTTGAATTAATTTCTGGTGGTAACGTAGAAGCATATGCTATTTCAGAACAATTGGCGAAAAGCGTAAAGTCTTCTGCTAAGTTACCGATCTATGTAGATCGTTCTACCTGGAAGGTTGTTTCAGTTAGTAGTGAGAATGGAGGTGAAGAAGCCCGGAATGCAATCGACGGAGACTTGAATACGATCTGGCACAGCCGTTGGAACGATCCGGTGGCAAAACATCCGCATGAGATAGTAGTGGATATGTCTTCTTTGCTTGAAATAGATAAGTTTATCTATCAGCCGCGTAATTCTGAAAATGGACGCATCAAGGATTATGAACTTTATTTTAGCCAGGATGGAAAGAACTGGGGGAATAAGATGAAAGGTAGCTTTGAAAATTCGGCTTCTGCACAGTTCGTTACATTAGAAAAGCCTATTGTAACCCGCTATTTCAAACTGATAGCTTTGTCTGAGATTTATGGCAGAGATTGGGCTTCGGCTGCTGAACTTAATGTAAACGCCATACGGAATTTGTCAGGTGTGTCCGGAGGCAGACAAAAAGTGGTGTATGTAGACAGTGATGCAGACGGAAGTATGAAATTGGCTGCTGATGGTGATATGAATACATATTGGCATACGGTACATAATCAGTTCTATCTGGCACCTTATCCTCATGAAATACAAATAGGCTTAACCAAAGAAACGGTAGTAAAGGGAATCAAATATACTCCCCGACAGGATGCTGCCGAAGGTCGGATAGCTAAATATGAAGTGTATGTCAGTCGTGATGGAAAAGAGTGGGGAAAGGCAGTAACCTCCGGTACGTTCGCTGATTCCAAAGAAGTGCAGACGATTGAATTTACTCCGTGCAAGGCACGCTATGTGAAACTTCAGGCTTTGTCTTCCGTCGTGAAGGATGGTAAAATGGCTGCTGTAGCAGAGTTGGAGGTGTTGACAGCTGAATAAAGATATTCTTATATATCTTTCAGATATGAGGAAACTTTTGTGTAGAAGCTCTATATATTTGAGCATATCTCAGAAGTTCTTGTAGTATATCAGTGAGCCCTGCAACATATTAGCAATTTTTGCCGATATGTGCAGGGCTCACTTGTTGTGTAATTGTGAGATGTATAAAATCTCTCACATATTTTTTTCTACCATTGGATAGCTTGGTCTTGATCTGGTATCAATGTATTGATTTTGCGCTCCATGAGTAGTGAACCGGTAGCTCTATATGAAGTAGGGACATTGGATGATGTTATGTCATCATAGCTATACTCCATTCTTAATACATGGTAACGATGCAATAAATAGGGTTGATTCGTATCCATTTCATCCCAGATCTCATATGTTGGTTGTCCGATTACCTGAAAGTTTATTTCTGGATTTGCTGATGTTATTGTTAGATTTCCTGTCCTTTTGGTTTCGGTAACTTCTGTAGGTTCTTCAAATTTTACATTGATTTTGTAGGTTTCCCGATCAATTGAATTGTCCTCTTTGGTACCTACATAAAAGAATACTGTATTTTCATCTACTACATGAGCTCTCCGATTGTCGACAACCAATGGGTCATCATTGGAACCTGCAAAATAAATATTCATAGCGGTTGCAGAATAATTACCCGAGTAATCATTATATGGCAAAACATGTAGTAATGCTTTACGCCAGCCTTTTCGTTTGTTAGTTACATAGGAAGGATCTTCTTCAATAGTTAAGGGTAATACCCATTCTTTAGACAAGTTTAGACCTGAGAATTTAAATTTAATGGGGAATAGTTCTTTTCTAGTACCTACTGGCATATAGCAAGTAGGTGATACGAACTCGTAGTTTTGTTCGGGTAGCAGTTCATACCATAAGTCTTTTCTTAGCTCGTGATAGTTCGCTAAATTTAAAGCAACGAGTGTATCTGGGTCCACAGCAATACGCACATTTAAATCTCTGTCTAACGGAGTTGATCCACTAACTAATACTGGAAGATCATATACAACTTCTCCATTAGGCTTGTATCGTACATATATATCTGAAACTTCTTCACTTCCTATGGGAGCCTTTAAGGAAATCATGTGTGAGTAGAGTTCATCTTTCCATTCATCATTGCATGCACTGAAGAAAAATAGTGTAGCAAATATTGTAGCTATATAGATTATTTTCTTTTTCATTTGGTGGCTTTTTATGTTAATCAAATGTTTCCCAGCCCGGAGCTTGTGTCATCCGTCTGTTCCATTGTAATTCTCTCTCTAAAACAGGCCAAAAATACATCTTACGTGAGAAGTTGGCTTGTAAATTCTCTACTCGTACACGTTCGTAGAATCGTTCTTTAGTGGCCTCTGTCATTAATACATTGCAGCCATAGATTTGTTCAGATTCTTCTATTGGAACATCTTTCCAGCGTCTCAAATCGTGGTATCGTTGGTTTTCACCCATAAGTTCTACTTGACGTTCGTGTTTCAGTTTCTCACGGAATAATGTTTGGTCATTATAGATTTCTTGTTCATAATCCGGCATGCCGGCACGAATACGAACTCTCGAAACAGATTTGCTCATTTCTTCTGTATTGCGGGAAACTGTCATTGGTTCTCCCTGCCAGTTTGTTATTTCATAGCTATTACCTGGAGTAAGTTCATTAAGAGCTTCTGCATACATTAAAAGAATGTCAGCATAGCGAATTGTAACATCTACTTTGTCGTAGATTTTTCCATTATTGGTATTGCAATCATTCGGATTGACAAACTTCATCATTCCAATTCCTGTAGGTATCCATTTGTCAGAACCATTTTTTCGTCCTTCTTTACTTCCTCTATAGTACCATATTTGCTGATTACGATACTCTGCATCTTTAGCACTGGTAAATGGCCAAAAAGCACCACTAAATGCTACGCTGGCATAAAAGCGCGGTTCGCGATTAGCATATTCTTTCCAAACATTAGGGCGTAGTTGTGGATATTTTCCTGCTTTATATTCGTCTTCAGTTACAAAGCGTTTATTTGCTTCGCAAGTATCAAGAAAATGTTGTAAATCGAAGGCGTCACCATTTGCCATATCGTAAGCATCACATTGTTTAGCTGTCAAACCGTGTCGATTCTCTCCCCCTGCAAAAGTCGGCATCTGATTTTGCACGAGGTGGTTTACTTGATCTCCTATGTAGTTATTGCCACGTGTGAAGATCAATTCTTCGTTTTCATTAGCGTATAAGTCACCGTTAAAAATGGAACGGTAAGATTCGAACGGATCGATATTAGCCCATCCATCTGGGAAATTCTTATTTGAATATTTGGCATTATATGGAGGCTTTACCGTGGCTGGGTAAGTATTGTCGCCTTTGTCTTGATAGTCTGCAGTATGTAATTCATATCGTCCCAGATCAATCACATCTTTTGCTGCAGCGGCAGCTTTTGCCCATTTGCTTTCGTCATATGTTTGTGACATTAATATGCGCCCCTGATCGTCTACAAAATCAGTAAATTTATCAGGGTCGTCGGGTAAAGGATTATTGAGTGGGCTGGCTGAATATAATAAGGCTTTTGCGCGTACGGCTAATGCTGCCCCTCTTGTTGCACGTGCGATATTCTGCCTGTCTCGTCTGTCAGGCAAGTCTTTGGCTGCAAGTGTCATTTCCTTGTCAATGTAATCCACTACTTCGTCATAGGTAGCTCTTGGGTAAGACATGCCTGTATATGTCTCGTCAATGCTAATCGTTTCATCGGGAATTAGGGGGATTGGACCATATTTCCTTAATAGTAACCAATAAAAATAGGCTCTTAAGAAACGGGCCTGTGCCTTTTTATCTAGGATTTCCTCTTTTGTAAGTTCTTCATTTATATCTACATTATTAACCATAATAGAGGCTTGCCGAACACCTTCATAACAACGGATATAAGAGTCGTTAACCCATCCGTTATCGTATTGTCCAAATTTGAAAGCATTATAGTTTACAGCCCCATCACTTTCATTAAATATGATATCGTCCGAATAGTTGGAGAGCGTGAATTTTATAAGTCCATATTCTATATTTGAACCTGCTAAAAGTCCGTAGCACTTTGCTAACCATTCTTCTGTAAACTGTTTACTTTTAAAGATTTTCTCTTCACTTTGTCGATCGTTGAAGAAACGTTCTACACTTAGATAATCAGAGCAGGAAGAAAAGCTGATTCCTAACCCGAGGCTAAATGCAACGGCTAATATTATATGTTTCTTTTTCATGTCTTTGATATTAGATATTGATAGTTAATCCTAGAGTATATGATCTTGATAATGGATATTGCTGCCCGTTACTGCTTCCTAGTTCTGGATCCCAAAGTTTGAAACTAGAGAAGGTAGCTAAGTTAGTACCCATGAAGTAAATGCGAATATTATTTAAGTGTAATTTGTTGACAAAACTTTTAGGTATTGTGTATCCTATTTCCAAATTCTTTAGGCGAAGATAAGAGCCATTACGTAACCAATATGTAGAGGAACGATAATTGTTGCTATTCCCGCCATAACTAAGACGAGGATATTTAGCACTCGGATCTTCATTTTCACCTAATATCCAACGATTGGATTCTACAACATCAGCCAGAATATTTCCCCAGTCTCCATTCTCAAAAGGATATACAGTAGGGCCATCGATGCAGAAAGTAGATTTACCAGAACCTTGGAACAAAACATTGACATCAATGCCTTTCCATTGTCCAGAGAGTCCGAAGCCATAAACTAAGTTTGGACGTGCTGTAGCTCCGATAGGAACGATATCATTGTCGTTTACATAGCCATCTCCGTTTACATCTGCGTATTTAATATCACCTGGCATAACATCTCCCCAAGATTGTTTGGGACTGTTGCGGATATCATCATAGTCTTTAAATAGTCCTAATGCGATAAGTCCGCGGGTTTGGTTTACTCGGAAGCCTTTTTGGCTCTTGTAAGGGTAGTTACTATATTCTTCATCGTATTCTAGTATTTCACTTTTGCTATAAGTGAAGTTACCCCGTAAGGTGAGGTTGACATCTCCGATACGTTGTTTAAATCCGAAGTTTCCATCAAATCCTTTAGATAATACAGAGCCAATATTGGTAGATATCCTCATTGCACCGTTCAACCCAACAGAAATGGGAATGAAATTACGTTGTTGGTAAATACCGTCACGCTGTTCATGGAAATAATCAATTGTTCCGGTAAACTTATCATCCCATAGAGAGAAATCAATACCAATATCGTGTTTGGTTGCTATTTCCCATGTAACAGCTGTGGTTGCATAATGTGTGTAACTTAAACCTGTGAATTCATATTTTTGTCCAATATCGGCATAGTTGAATCCACCACTGGCGCCGAAAGTAGATAAATAAGGAAAACGTTGGTCATTATCTCCTACGACGTCATTACCGACTTTACCATATGAATAACGAAGCTTAAACATGTTCATCCATTTCAGATGTTTCTTAATAATAGGTTCTTCTGCAATATTCCATGCAACAGAATAAGCGGGAAAGAAGCCATATTGATGTCCTGGGGCAAAGTTCTCGGAACCATTATAACCAAAGTTGAAATCAAAGAAATAGCGATATTTCCATCCATAAGTGAAACGTCCTGCTAATCCTTGATGGCGTTTATCGATTCCTTGCATGATATCGTTTCCATTCTGAGAAGTATCAATTGTTTTGTCTTGAGAATATTTGAATACGGCTCCTACGATATGGTCACCAAAAGTACGGTCGTAGTGTAACTCTGCTTCTAAGTATTCTTTACGGTTTCCGTTGGAAGAGGATTCTTGTGTCATAAGTTGTTCGTCCTTGATTTTCTTCATAACTAAACTTCCGTCAGAAGCGCGATTTTGTTCCGCTCTCCACATCTCAGGAAACTTTTTTCGATTAATCCACTGGAAGTTGTTTGTATCAAATCCATAACGACCAATAAATTTTAAACCTTTAGTAATAAAGCTGAAATTTTGTTCTAAGGTAGCATTAGCTTGTAATTTGTTATTCCATGTTTCTTGATACCCTGTTTGTGTAGCGGCTACCCATGGGTTGAGTTGGTCATTCTCTGAACCGTAAGCAGGTACATATCCGTTGGAATACATAACAGGAACTGAGATTGGATTATTACGCATGGCTGATGCCCAGATATTACCAGCCATTCCCGGTTCATTTTTCTTGTCTAATGAACCTGCAACTCCTACCTTTAATAAAGTAGATTTGGTGATATCCATATCTACATTGAGGCGGTAATTCCAGCGTCTGTAATTTGCATTTGTATTATAATCTTTTAGTCCTTCGTCCACTTTATACATACCTCCTTCGTCCACATAACTTACAGATACATAGTAGCGAGCAAGTGAGCCGCCACCATTCATATTTAATGTTGCACGATAAGTTGGGGCGCCTTTTTTCAGAAGTACATCCATCCAGTCTACGTTGGGGTATAGATCTTTGTCCAGTCCGTTGCGAAGGATATATAATTTTTCATTCGAAAAGAATGCTTCTTGATTACGAGTTGTGCGCGCTTCGTTCATTAAGCTGGCATAGGTGTAACCGTCGACTAGTTCTGGCGTATAGGTTCGTGTATTATAAGTTGTTTCAACTTTTGCGTCTATCTGTACTTTACCAGATTTACCACGCTTAGTGGTAATTAATACAACTCCATTTGCACCGCGAGAACCATAAATGGCTGTTGCAGAAGCATCTTTTAGTACAGTAAATGATTCAACATCTTCGATGTTGATTTCATTCATATTCCGTTCAAATCCATCGATCAATACCAATGCACCGGAACCGGCACCAAAGGTAGAAATTCCACGAATCCAAAACTCTGATATATTATTACCGGGTTGTCCGGATGTTTGGCGAGCCATTATACCAGCTACATTACCAGCCAACGCATTTGTAATGCTTGATGTGGAGGTTCTTAGCGTACTGACATCAACAGTGGTGGCTGCTCCAGTCATCGTAATCTTTTTCTGTGCACCTGTTCCGGTAATAACAACTTCATCAATAGCAGTTGCTTTGGCTTCCTGCATTACTATATTGATGATTTTTTGGTCTTTAACAAGTATTTCTTGTTTCTCGAATCCTATAAAAGTGAATACTAGCTTTTGGTAAGGTTCAACTTTTATTTTAAATTTACCGTTTATATCTGTAATAGCACCTAATCCAGGAAGATCTTTTACGGAAACATTTACTCCGACAAGCGGCTCTTTGCTTTGATCTAGAACGATACCGCTGATTTCTATCTTTTCTTGTTGTTGCTCTGTATGTGCGTATGTGTCAATCATACAGCTAATCAGAAAAAACAAACTTAAAATATATTTTTTCATTCGAAATGTGTTTTTATAGTTATTCTACAGAAATTGTACGAATTCGATGGTTTTCTCTATCTGCTATATAGAACGTTTGTGTTTCTTCATCATAAGCAATGCCACAAGGACTGTCAAAGCGTGCTTCTGTACGTAATTCACCGTCAATATATCCGTTAACTTGTCCATCGGAGGATACACTACCTCTTCCTGCATATGTTGAGATGATGCCATCGGGAGTAATTTTACGAATACAGTGTCCATTCCTATCACAAAGATAAAAATCATAAATGTCTGATTTACCGGCTTCTATATAGCTTTTGTTTTTTACAAACGTACCTTGGTATGGCCATACGAAACGACCTGCTGTACCAGGAGAATCCACCCATGCGCTAGCTCCCTCTGAACCGGCGAACATCGTTGGTTTTTGGAACTCTTTGGTTTCTGGGTTAAACATTGACTTATAAAGACAATTGGCGCCTGTTATATACATATATTTACCTTCAGGATGAATCGTTAAGAAGGCATGTTCATTGCGGCTTTCATATGTAGGGAATACTTCTTTTGCTACCATCCCCTGTGTTGTTGGATCAAAAACAACTCTGTCGATAGTACCCTGCCAATAAATACTATAATAGAGCGTTTTTGTTAGTGGTTGATAAGCACAGCTATATCCTGTGCGATCGTAGACATAGGGTCTTGCTCTCCGGAAGTCTTCTGAACGTAACAAGTAAGCAATTTCTCTTCTATCTTTGTTATTTTGTCCGTGGTCATCTGATACAAACAAAGTATCTCCTGTCGCATCAAAGCACATGTAGTACATTCCCCCAAACAATCCTTGACCTTCAGTCATAAGTGTAGATACCTCCTGAGTCTCCAGGTTAATTCTTCGAATAGGACCTTTAAAACCATTTACAATCAGGCATTTTTGTATTCCGAACGTGTCCATTAACAACCATTCTGTATTTCCAAATCTAGCCTTTTCAAAATCTCCATCTACGTCCGACGAGTTTCCTTGTTCGTCCTCATTTCCTACTAATGTGCCTACTGAAGTCTGTGCAACATATTGGAAACGTTTCTCAAATTCATATTCTATAGGCGAAGCGGTTCCGTCGGCACTCTCGATAGATACTTTAATGTCTCCATCAAAGGCTTTGGGAGGTACCATACAATAAATTTCATTATTGTTACAACCAATAGTGGTGGTTGAGCGCCCTCCTATAGTAATTTGAATTTTTGAAGGGTCGTTTCCGAAATTCTCACCATAGATATGGAGTTGAGTACGGAGGCTTCCTTTACTCGGAGAGAAATCCGTGAATACGACCGGTTTGGACGGATCATACCCATTGGAACTAATTTTGTCGTCCTGGCAACTAGTAATACATGCCATCAGATACAATAGCAATACCCCGCACCAGTGGGGATATTGCTTTTTCATGTGCTCTTTTTTCATAAAACTTCTTTTTAGGTTCTCAAACAAAGTATAATTGTGTTCTTTTATAGTTTTACTTCAATGCCTTCTAGCAGATTTCCACTGGCATGGAGAATTCCTTTCTCTGTTATGACCTTAACTATAGCCATATCTTTATTCTCAGTTTCTCCTTTGCCGGTTTTTCCTGTCAGTTTTACAATGACTTTATTGTCTTTACGTTCAGCAGTGAATTGTTGTAGGCTGTAGTCTCCTTTCTTGTAAGACCAGCCGTCACCTGCATCCCAATACATGCTACCGGAGGCTTTTCCTTGCTCATCTAAGCAGACTAGTAGAGTCAGAGGGTCTAATGAACTTTCTGTAGTGTTTTGGATGATTTTCCCGGTAGGAATAATAGAACCGCCACGAATTTTCATTTTTGCTTGATATTTGTCGTTAGTATCTCCATTTACAAGTGAAAGTTCTTTCCAAATTCCTTTTGGAAGTGCCGGCTGACTGGCAAAAGCTGGGATGATGAGTAAATCATCGCCGATCAGGAACGCTTCTTCTTCAGCACGTAATGATAAATCTTTAGGATCGGAGAAGAAAACGGGACGCATGATGGGCATGCCGTTTGTTGAGGCTTCATGCATGAGAGTGTAGAAATAAGGTAGCAGTATATATCTGCGTTCCAAAGCAATGCGTGAAGCATCTTCTATTTCTTTACCGAAAGCCCAAGGCTCCTTGTTGTTTGTTCCTGCACAGGCATGACCGCGTGCGAAGGGATAAAATGCACCGAAACCAATCCAGTTTCCGAATAAGTCAGCATCAGCGTTAAATAAGAAGCCGCCTATGTCTGCACCGCTAATGGGCTGTCCAGATAGACCTAGGGTCAGTGACATTGGGACAGACATTTTCAGATGATCCCAGCAAGAACCGTTATCTCCAGTCCATGTGGCGGCATAGCGCTGGCCCCCCAAGAAATTGGAACGAGTCAGGATGAACGGACGTTTTTCGGGACGTACTGCCATAATACCTTCTCTGGATGATTTCACCATAAGGAATCCATATACATTATGGTACTGGATATGTTTTCCTGCTGGTAGATTTCCTCCTCCACGGTGAATATTATCTTCTGGCATAGTTTTATTGGGAGTATCGTTAATCTGAGGTTCGTTGACGTCATTCCAAACTCCATCGACACCTTGCGCTAAAAAGTCTTTGTATAGATTTTGCCACCATTTATTGGCTTTGGGATAAGTGAAATCAGGGAATGCAGCTGCACCAGGCCATGCATCGCCATTAAAATCTTTGCCATCGGCTGTTTTTACCCAGATGTCATTTTCAGTACCCGACTTGTAGACAAAGTAATTAGGATCTACTTTTGCTCCCGGATCAATCATCCATGTAGAATGGAAACCACGTAAGTGCAGATCACGATTAACTGCTTTAGGATTGGGAAATCCCTGTGGGTTGAATGTGAAAATCCGGTATCCGTCCATATAGTCAATATCCATCCAGATTGCGTCACATGGTATACGTTTGAGTCTGAAGGTATCTGCTATCTCAATAACTCGGCGATCAGGAGAATAAGAGAAACGGGACTGGTGATAACCTAATGCCCAGCGGGGGATCATCGGCATAGTACCTGTTAGTTCGGATAAACCACGGACAACTGCCTGCGGAGATTCTCTGTCGATAATGAACACTCGGAAAAGTTCTCCTTCACTTCTCAATTCTATTTTATTGTCCGTACTGCTAAGTTCAGCTTTCCAGCTGGTATCAAACAAGATACCGAAAGCAGTTCCGTCTTTCCTTACACCCATCATCCAGGGATGTGATTGATACAGGCGCGTACCGTTATCAACTCCATAAGCTCCGGAGTCCGTATTCCATAGTTTAATTGTTTTTCCATTTCTTAAAAGAGAACCGGTAACTTCTCCTCCTCCATAAATACTTGTTCCTTCCGGCACTGTCAGTGATGCATTTGCTTTACCGTCTGTAAGTGAGAAATTAGGGACAAGTACCCAATCAGAAGGGAGTGTACCCTGTTCGCGAGGTTCTTTTTCAATAGCAAAAGAGGGTACCTTTTTTGCATCGAAACCTTCCGGGATGAACTTAGCAATTCCATTTCCCACCATGATGCTGCGTGCGATATCTACTTTTTGCGTAGAAGCGTTTGCCAATAAGGGGAATGCTGTAAGCAAGTAAATTGCTACTGTTTTAATACACGTATATTTCATAAATTCTTGTTTGATTATTAAAAAATGAATGTCATGTTTATTTGTATTCAGCTTGTGACGGTTACTTTAATCAGGAGTTCCGCCTGTCTTTTGCATAGCGAAACTCCAGTGATGAGAGAATGATTTAGTATTGAATATTCTTTTGTATTTTAATGTCTCTTGATGAGAAACCGAGCATGATATTATAGGTCCCCGGATCAGTTACAAATTGGGTACTGTTAACATCAAAGTACATAAATGATTCTTTGGGTAATGTCATCTTAACTGTTGTCGATTCTCCTGCTTGTAAGAATACTTTTTCGAATTTTCTTAGTTCTTTTTCCGGGCGTTCTACCGGGCTGCTTTCAGTTTTACCTACATAAGCTTGTACTACCTGTGCACCATCTCTCTTTCCTGTGTTGGCAAGACGGCAGGTTACTTCTACTGTGCCGTCGGCATTTGGCTTCGAAACAGTCAGGTCAGATAATTTGAAAGTTGTATAAGACAATCCATAGCCGAAGGGATATTGTACTTCTCGTTTTAATTTGTCATAACCACGATAGCCGATGAAAATACCTTCTGTGTATGCTACATGTTTGTCTCCGTCCGGGTCGTAATAACTGTTATATGCAGGATTGTCTTCCCATTTCTTTTCGAAAGTCATAGGCAGTTTACCTGACGGATTGATTTTGCCAAACAATGCTTCTCCAACAGCTGTACCAGCTTCCTGACCTCCGTAGAATGCCCAGATTAATCCTTTTAAAGTCGGGACCCAACCTTGCATCTCGATGTTACCTCCGGCATTGACTACTCCAATAATCGGTTTCTTACATCCGGACAGGCTAGCCAGCATTTTTTTGTCTACTTCCGGAAGTGCGAATGTACGGTCACTTGCTTCTCCTTCCGTGTCAGAGCTATGGCCAAAACAGGCTATTACCAAATCGCCCTTATTCAAGTAGTCTGCAAACTTATTTTGAGTATCGTTTTTGCGTTTCCATAAAAAGCAGACTCCTGCTCCTCCACCTTGTTGATAGTATTCTACGCGGACGTGATACTTTTCACCGGCTTTTAGTGTTTTTGTGATATTTGTACTTCTGAAACCTCCCGGAGTCCAGTCGTCGATGACTGGTTGGTCATTGATAAACAGCTTGTAACCATCATCACCGCCTAATGTGAATTCGTAGTCGGCAGTTTCGTCCACACACATTGTGCTATACCATTTTACAGAGAAATAATCTTTTGGCATACCTTCCAGTTCTGTACCCGCTGCCCAGGAATAATTAATCTTTTTCTCTGTTTGCTTTACAACAGGCGCACCTTCAAAATGTATATTCTTAAAATATTCGGCATGGAACCCTTGCTCATTGAGGTTATCGTCTGTATACATGATGGAGGGCATGAAGTCAAGCTCATCTATATATTCCACCTTGACATTGTTTTGTTCACCTTCTTTCTGTATTCCATCGAAAAGATTTGTGTAGTGGAAAGGAACTACTGCACCACTACCGCCTCCATGTACATAACCATGTGCGTTTTTGCCGGTGACAATGATGTGTTTGTATTTTTTCGGGTTCAGCGGAAGGATATTGTTTTCGTTCTTCAGTAATACAAGTCCTTCTCTGGCAACATTCAATGCTGTTTCAGCAGATTTCGGATCATCCAGGGGGATGTTTTTGTCTGCTTGTGTTCCATCTTTGAATCCGAAAGCGATGAGTATGCGTAGAATATGGCGGACTTTTTCGTCAACCATGTCCATTGTGACATCACCCGTTTTCAGGTAATAAGCCATATCTTTAGGATTCATTTTCTCACCGCCTGCCATTTCCAGGTCCAGTCCGCCTTTGGCCGCTGGAACGCAATAGTGGGTGGATCCCCAATCGGACATCACTAACCCTTTAAATCCCCATTGATTTCTCAGGACCTCTTTCAGCAGCCAAGGGTTTTCCGTGGTATAGATACCGTTCATCAGATTGTAACTGGTCATTACAGCTCCGACTTCAGCTTCTTGTATAGCGGCCTTATAAGCTGGGAAATAGATTTCGTTCAGCGTTCTCTCATCAATGTCATTACTAATGTTATTGCGGTCATAATCTGAATTGTTAGCTACGAAATGTTTTACTGTTGCCATTACTCCTTGATCCTGAACTCCTTTGATGTATCCTACGCAGATGCGGGAAGTGAGATACGGATCTTCTCCCATATATTCAAAGTTACGTCCACACATTGGAGCGCGATAGATATTGACAGCTGGCCCTAATATGACATTAACGTTTCTGGCTCTGCAATCGCGTCCCAATGCTTTTCCGTATTGGTAAGCGAGATTCTCATTCCAGGTAGCAGCCAATGTTACAGTAGACGGATAAGCTGTCGATTTTCCATTTGTTCCTAGTCCCTGCGGTCCATCAGACATTTTCATTCGGTGAATGCCTAGACGGTCTATACTTTTAGTGTACATCCAGTTGACGCCACCTATATATCCTAGTTTTTCTTCTACTGTCATTTGTTTTAGCAGATCTTCAACTTTCTGGTCTATCTCTGGTGTATACCATTTTTGAGCAGATGCACAAAAAAGGTTGGCTACGAATAATAATAAAAACGTAAATCTTTTTTGTTTCATATTAATTATTGTTTTAAGTATTAGTTTAATCTTTTAATTAATTTATGGTGGTATGTGCTGTATCAAAGTTTTGTTCCAATATATTTTGGGATTTTGCTATATCAGATTTATTGTATCATAGCAAGTCGGCTATACATTTCTACCATGGCAGCCTGAGTTAACAACCATTTCTTTTGATCTTTGCTTTTGCCGCTTAAATCAGTATTGAACAATCCGTTTTCATCGCGTGCATTATCCCATGCATAGGACAAACTCTTGTTAAAAGCATTAATATAAGTTTTATCCTTATCTATCCGGTAAAGTTCGATAAATCCTCTCAGCATAACGGCAGTAAACCAGATATCTCCTTTTTTAAGCATTCTGAAAGCCTCTTCATTGGTTGCAGGGGTAAAGTCTGTAAAGAAATAGTTGAAGCATTCTTTTGCAATATTTTGAGCATCCTTCAGATAGATAGGATTCTTTGTCAACTGATAGAGCAGGGCAGCCGATTGCATCATTTGCCCGCTGTTATAAGCGAATTTGGCTTTTCCTATTTTACCGTCGAGGCGAATATTATCAAAGTAGAGATAGTCTGCGGAGTCCTGTAGGTTTCTTTGGGTCCATTCATACAGTTTCTTTCCTTTTTCAAAATAGCTGCTGTCGTTGGTTGCTTTGAATAGTTTGAGTGCCAGAACCGATCCCGGAGCATTTGAACAAGTATTTTTGGATTCTTTCTTTTGTTCACACCAGTAGATACCACCTCCCAATATACTGTCAGTTCCACTTTCGATAAATTTCCATATTAGTTGGGCTTTATCCAGATACTTTTGTTCTTGGGTCATTTGATATGTATCGGTAAAGTCGATACCTAACCATACATTATCATCGTAAAACCGATCGGAAGCTGGAGCAGTCCGGATATATGACGAATAGGCATTGGGTACCCGTTGGGTATCGAAATATTCTTCTAATCCCGGTAATACCCGGCTATCTAATAGTTTCTTATACTTTTTATCATGTGTGGCTTCGAACAGTGCATTGACTGCGGAGAATGTTCCCGAATACGGCCATAAATAAGAGAATTGGTTGGGAATATTAGCCTGTTCTTCTGATGCCAGATAAGTGACGGTATGTTGTTCGTCGAAGGGATAGTTTTCTCGGAGTAAAGATGAGTTGTCTACAGAATAATTTAGGTAGAGAGAGTCCAGTGTTTGCCGGGCTCTGTCCAAGTTTGAGTTAGGTTCTACTTGGGCGGAGGATACACAACCTGTTAATGAGGCTATGCAGGTTATACCTAATAAGAAATGTAATGATTTCATTTTATATAGTATTATATTCATTATTAACTAAAACGTTGATCTCCAATTTACAGGTAGCTGGGAAGCTACCTGTTTTTGGGTTACCTATTTCAAACTACCATCCTTTTATTTTGCTTTTTACCTCATTTTGTCGTTTGATGTTACAAAGGTACCAGGGTTGGTATAAGATTGTGTACGGACTTGTGTCATTTGTGTCTACTTGTGATGAAATGGCGCAAAAATAGATATATATGTCTTAAAAGCGTACTCTTGTTTTGTTAAATTTCAGATGTCTTGAATGTTTTCTGTGCAGTTCTTGGACGTTTTCCTGATTTTCTATATCTTTCCGTCGATTTTTATGGCGTGATTTAAAATAAAGAAATGCTATATGGAAAAACACAGTGAATGGACGAAAAAAACTTCTTTTCTTAAACGAATCCTATTTCTGATAGCTTCTTGCCTTTTGATAGGGGCGGAGGCAAATGCTTCTTATAGTTTGCGGCAATTCTCCAGTAAGAACGGATTGTCCAATAGCGCTATTCTCTCTCTTTGTCAGGATAGACACGGAGTGATATGGATCGGTTCGTGTGACGGGCTGAATGTTTATGATGGCAATTATCTGGGATTATACAAACCTACGAATCTTCAGAATAGCTTTTCCGGCAATCTGATAGAACGGATTATTGAAGCCGATAATGATGTACTGTGGATACAGACTAATTATGGACTTGACCGCTTCGATACACAAAGGCAGACTATACAAAGTTTCAAGGATTTTAAGTATATCAACCGTATGGCGAGAAGTCCGGAAGACGATTTCTTTATAATAAAGGATGACGGCTATATTTATTATTATCAACCGGAGTTGAAAGAATTCTGCAAACTGGACGTGAAGAAAATACATTTTGAGGAAGTACAGCAGATGTCTATTGATAATTCCGGCGTTCTCTGGATTTTCTCTTCGGACAATGATAACCGGAGCTATGTGATAGAAAAGAATGAAAATCAGATCAAGCTGGTTCCCTGCAATCATTTAAATCATTCGGAAAAGCTTCTGTGGACATTTGTAGATGGAGATTTAATCTATTTTGTAGATAGTACCTATGCGTTTTATGAGTACGATCTGAATAGCCATAATAAATATTTTATAGCGGATCTGGAAGAGGAGATTCAGCATCGTGGCGATATCTCATCTATCATTAAGCAGAAAAACGATTATTATATTGGTTTTAAAAGCAGCGGACTGATTCAGCTGAAATATTTGCCGGATTCGAAGGTGAAGTATGCTATACAGTCCATTAATATTCAGTCGGGCATCTTCTGCCTGATGAAAGACCGGTTTCAGGATATTATCTGGGTAGGGGCTGACGGGCAAGGCATATATATGTATTTTACGGATGAATTTTCTATTGAAAATGTGTTGCTGGACGTACCGGAATATCGGGTAAATAACCCTGTCCGGGCATTGTTCCTTGATCATGAACAGACCTTGTGGATAGGCACAAAGGGGGGAGGCATTCTAAGGATGATGGACTTTTATCCTGACAGGGAGACATTGCCGCAGGCAGAGAGAATCCTGGCGAACAATAGTGCATTGATGGATAACTCAGTCTATAGTTTTGCTCCGGGCAGACGAAATTCATTATGGATTGGTACGGAAGACGGACTGAACTATTATTCTTACCTCACGAGAAGAATAGAAGAATTTCCGGTTATAGCGGATGGTAAAAAAGTAAAGTATGTGCATTCCATCTGTGAGACGAATGATAGTACATTATGGGTTGTTTCGGCAGGTGAGGGCATTGTGAAAATCACTTTAGAGGCTTCTTCGTCCTTGCCGAAAGTGAAGTCGGCACAACGTTTTACTTTGGATGGAGGAAAGAGAAACTCTAATTATTTCTTTGTCTCCTATCAGGAGAATGATTCGACTATCTGGTTTGGTAATCGCGGATATGGTGCATATAAGATGAATACACGCACCAATCAACTAACCCCTTGCCGCATTGACGATGTGGTGAAGAATCAGACGGTGAATGATATTTTTGCCATTCATAAAAATGACGAAGGATACTGGTTTGGCACGAGCTTCGGATTAACCCGGCTTTATCAGGGTGAATACAGGGTATATAACGAGACTGACGGCTTCCCCAACAATACGATTCATGGTATATTGGAAGGAAGGGATAATAATTTGTGGCTCAGTACCAATCAGGGGATGGTGCGGTTCAATGTTCGCGAGAATACAGTACAGACCTACCGCCAGCAAGGTGACCTGGAAGTGATTGAGTTCAGTGATGGTGCTTTCTTTAAGGACCAGCAGACAGGTACGCTATTCTTTGGCGGGACAAACGGATTCATTACAATTACCGAGAACGATCATATGTCAGAAGAATATATGCCTCCTTTGCATTTCAACCGTTTGTCTATTTTTGGTAAAGAATGTAATATCTATGATTTCCTGCAAGGACCCAAGCAAGAAACTCTGGTGCTTGACTATAGCCAGAACTTCTTCAATCTGTCTTTTCTGGCAGTCGATTATATCAATGGCAATAATTATACTTACTCTTATAAGATAGATGGATTGAGTGACAGCTGGATTGAGAACGGACTTTCTACAGTAGCTGTTTTTTCCAATCTGTCGCCGGGAGAATACACCTTACTGGTGAAATACCGGAGCAATATAACCGGACAGGAGAGTGAACCTTTTTCATTGCTCATTCGTATCATTCCCCCCTGGTATATGACTACCTGAGCCTACGCTTTTTATTTCCTGCTGTTTATTCTGTTGATTCTCGAGTCTGTCTGGATGATAATAAGGCATTATCGTAGAAAGCGGAATGTGATGATTGAACAGATGAACCGCCAGCAACGCGAGGAGTTGTACGAATCAAAACTACGCTTCTTTACGAACATAACACATGAATTCTGTACCCCACTGACATTAATTAATGGCCCGTGTGAAAAGATTCTTTCCTATAGCAGGGTAGATGGTTATGTGCGTAAGTATGCTACGATGATTCAGCAGAATGCATTGAAACTGAATGCGCTGATTCTGGAACTGATCGAGTTCCGTCGGCTGGAAACGGGAAATAAAGTCCTGAAGATTAAGCCGGTTCCTGTCACAGAACAGATACGCACCATTGCGGAATCATTCGGAGAACTGGCTGAAAGCCGGAAACTGAATTATCGTTTGCAGATTGAGAACGGAGTGTATTGGAATACAGACATCAGCTGTCTGAGCAAGATAGTCAATAACCTGATTTCTAATGCTTTCAAGTATACTCCGGAAAATGGTACCATAACGGTGATGCAGACAGTGGAGAATGACCGGCTTTGCATTCGCGTGTCTAACACCGGAAAAGGTATCAAGGCGGCTGATCTTACAAAGATATTTGACCGCTACAAGATTCTGGATAATTTCGAAGTACAAAACAAAGATGGCATTGCTCCGCGAAATGGTTTAGGGCTGGCTATTTGTCACAGTATGGTGAATTTATTGAATGGTCAGATTCATGTTTCCAGCACTCCTAATGAGATAACTACGTTTGAAGTGTTGCTTCCCACGATGGAGGTTACGGTCGATAATGAAGACGAAAAAGTGGTGGAAGAGTTACCGCCGGTACCGGACGAGCGGTCTGTTGAACTCCGGAACTCATCGACCGAATATGATAAAAACAAGCAAACGATAATGATCATTGACGATGATCCTTCTATGCTATGGTTTGTGACGGAAATCTTTGTGGGACCCTATAATGTGGTGCCATTGAGTAGTGCGGAGGAGGCTTTAAAACAATTGAGCATTCAATTGCCCGATTTGATTATTTCGGATGTGATGATGCCCGGAATGGATGGAATGTCATTTGCCAAGAAGATCAAATCAGATAAGCTGTTGAGCCGTATTCCCCTTATCCTGCTTTCTGCTCTGAATAATATCGATGAGCAGACAAGAGGAATTGAGTCCGGAGCAGAGGCGTATATTACCAAACCGTTTAACGTGGAATATCTGGAGAAGGTAGTGAGAAGGCTGTTGCAACGTGAGGAAGACCTGAAAGAGTATTATAGTTCTGTTCTGAGCGCTTTTGAACTGGATGACGGGCATTTCCTGCATAAAGAAGATAAATCTTTCTTTGAGAAGATGATGCAGATTATCGATAGTCATATTCAGGATACGGAGTTGTCTGTTGAATTGTTGAGTAATTCACTTGGATATAGTACCCGCCAGTTCTATCGAAAACTGAAGAATATCACGGACAAGACTCCTGCCGACATTATCAGGGAATATCGTCTGACTATTGTCGAGCGTTTGCTGCTGACAACACAGCTTTCAATCGAAGAGATCATGGATAAAACCGGATTCTCGAACAGAGGAACTTTCTATAAGGCATTTGCACAGCGGTTTGAAATGACGCCTAAACAGTATAGAAAGATAAAAGCGAAGGACGTGCAGGAGAGTTCCGAAGAAGGAGCCCCCGAATAAATGCCGGAATACCTTGGGAGATAACAATCGTTCGTTTCCGATAAGACATGGGTTAATAATTCTTTTTTTAGACATAAGAACAAAAGAACATATTTCCTATAGCTTTTATAACTTATTTGTTCTTTTGTTCTTATGTCTAAAGTTGATTCAAAACCGTACGGAAATGAATTAAATTATAAATTAAGGATTAGGCACGGATTACACGGAT